>Ga0123338_10000159_pt1 | contig 73330 bp, 60 predicted proteins | sample grotaG_FD_89793 | JGI IMG/M metagenome (GOLD analysis project Ga0123338, IMG submission 89793) | Glacier valley bacterial and archeal communities from Borup Fiord, Nunavut, Canada, to study Microbial Dark Matter (Phase II) -... | ecosystem: Environmental > Aquatic > Freshwater > Ice > Glacier ... | reverse complement strand
GCGAATGCGCACGCGATCGAAGCGCAGGATCGCGCCGAAGTCCGCGCAGCGCACGGCGTCGTCGACGCGTTGCTTTCGCAGCGTACGACGCTGCAGACCACGCTGCGGCGCCTCGAGGCCGACTCGGTCCCAAAATCGACGCAGATCATTCTCCAGACTCGCAAGGCGTTCGACCTCGGCCAAGCCCGGCTCGCGGATCTGTTGCTGGTCGAGCGCGCCCATCGCGACCTCCTGCTCGAGGTCCTCGACACTCGGTTCGATCTGTTCACGGTGCGTGCGCAATTGCGACAAGCACTCGGCCTCGACGATCAGTTGGCGCGCGCGGGAGGTTCTCGTGAGCGATGAAGTTCAGCAAGTCACGGTACCCGCACCCCAGGCTGGTCAATCCAGTCCGCTGCGCGTGCCGATCTTCGTCGGCGCGGTCATCCTGGGCCTCGGTGCGGTCGTCCTGGCGCGTCACTACAAGCGGCCCGATCCACCGACCGAGACCAAGGCTCCTGGCATGACGGTCGGCAGCGATGCGGTCACGCTCGCGAACGATGCGCCGATGTGGGGCGTCGTGAAGCTCGCGCCCGCGCAACCGAGCGAGCCGCACTGGACCGATCCGGTGCCAGCGCGCATCGTATTCGACGAAGCGCGCACGTCGCGTATGGGCTCGCCGCTCGCGGGTCGCGTCACTGGCGTACTCGTCGAGCGCGGTCAGCACGTGAAGATGGGCGAGCGGTTGTTCACCGTGTCGAGCCCCGGGCTCGCCGAGCTCCGCGCGGAGCTCGAGAAGTCCGCGGTCGAAGCAGGCACCGCGAAGGTCAACTACGATCGCACCAAGGCGCTCGTCGATGCGGGCTCCTTACCCGCGAAGGAGCTCGTCACCTCGCAGCAAGCGGTCGCAGAGGCCGAGCTCGCCGTGCGGCTCGCGAACTCGAAGCTGTCGTCGCTCAAGGTCACCGGCAATGGCGAAGCCTCGTTCACGGTGACCGCACCTCGCGACGGCGTCGTCGTCGAGAAGACCCTCAACGTCGGCCAGAACGTCGATGCGAGCTCGGGCTCGGTGATGGCGATCGCGGACCTCAGCGATGTGTGGGTCGTCGCGGACCTCTTCGAGAACGACGTCGGGCAGCTCGTCCAGGGAACGAAGGCCAAGGTGATCATCGGTGGCACCACCGAGGTCGATGGTCAGGTCGATCAGGTCTCGGCTGTCGTCGATCCGGATCGCCACACCGTGCCCGTCCGCGTTCGCCTCGCGAACCTCGAAGGCACGCTGCGCCCGAACTCGTACGCGCAGATCAAGTTCTACGATCCGAACACCGCGAAGGTCGCGCTCCCCGCGTCGGCCGTGCTGTCCGATGGCCTCACGAGCTACGTCTACGTGAAGGAGAAAGATGGCTCGCTCAAGCGCCGCGTCGTGACCGCAGGCTCTTCGAGCGCGGGCAAGATGCCGATCCTCGCGGGCCTCGAGCCCGGCGATCAGGTCGTCGTCCAAGGTGCGATCCTGCTCGACAACCAGATCCAACTGGATAACTAGATGATCGAAGGGTTGGTCAAGCGGTCGCTCTCGACGCGACTACTGGTGTTCATCATGGCCGTGTTCGTCGGCTGCGCGGGTTACTACGCGTACTCGAACCTCACGATCGAAGCCTTCCCGGATCCGACGGACACCCAGGTCCAGCTGATCACGATCTACAACGGTCAGCCCTCCGAAGAGGTCGAGCGGCGCGTCTCGATCCCGCTCGAGCGCGCGCTCAACGGCGTACCAGGGTTGTATCGCCTCCGATCGATCTCGTTGTTCGGGCTCTCGCTCGTCACGTTGACGTTCGAGGATGGTGTCGAGCCGCTCGTCGCGCGCCAGCAGATCAGCGAACGCATTCCGAGTGCGAACCTGCCGCCAGGTGTCACGCCGGATCTCGGTCCGCTCGCGACGCCGATCGGCGAGGTCTATCGCTACACGCTCGAGGGTAAAGGCGCCGATCCGATGACGCTGCGCACGATCCAGGACTGGGTCGTCGCGCCCGCGATCAAGCGCGTTGCCGGCGTCGCCGATGTGGTGTCGTACGGCGGGCTTGTCAAGGAGGTCCACGTGGAGCCGGATCCGACCAAGATGGCGTCGCTCGGCGTCGTCCTCGGTGACTTGTTCCAGGCGCTCTCGAAGGCCTCGGCGAATGCCTCGGGCGGTTCGATCGAACGAGGCACCGAGCTGTTCGTGATTCGTTCGCTAGGCACCTTCAACTCGACCGACGACATCGGCAAGGTCCGCGTTGGTTTCCATGCGGGCGTGCCAGTCAAGATCTCCGACGTCGCCACCGTCACGATCGGCTATCAGCCGCGCCAGGGCGTCGTCACGCGTAACCTCAACGAAGACACCGTCGAAGGCATCGTCCTCATGCGACGCGGCGAGAATCCTTCGCGCGTGCTCGAGGGCCTGCGCGCACGGCTCGAGGATCTCCACGAGCACTCGCTCCCGAACGGGAAGATCGCGTTCGTCCAGAAACCACAAGGCAAAGACGGCAAGGACGCGAAGCAGCTCGGGGTCGCGATGCAGTACACCGACGAAAACGCGCAGACGGTCACGAAAGACCTCGGCACGTTCGCCGGCCCGTGCACGGACGTAACCCCGATCCACGGCAGCCCGATCGTCGCGGAGCTCACGTGCGCCGCGGGCACGGGCCTGCGCGCGATCGACGAGCCCGATGCGATCAACCTCTACTCTCTCAAAGGCGCGGCCAAGCCCGAGCTGCTCGTCGCGGGCATGCACGCACCGACAATCAAGGTCACGCCGTTCTACGACCGCAGCGAGCTCGTCGACACCACGCTCGAGACCGTGTTTCACAACCTGCTCGAAGGCGCACTGCTCGTCAGCGTGGTGCTGTTCATCTTCCTGCTCTCGATCCGCGCGTCCCTGCTCGTGACGATCGTGATTCCGCTCTCGCTCGCCGCGTCGTTCATCTACCTCCACGCGCGCGGCATGTCGGCGAATCTTTTGTCGATGGGTGCGGTCGATTTCGGGATCATCGTCGACGGTGCGGTCATCCTCGTCGAACACGTCTTCGGGCACTGCGCGGGCGACGAGTACCAGCGCATGAACGAAGAGCAGCGCACCAAGTCGATCTTCGAGGCCTCGCGTGAGGTCGCGCGGCCCACGCTGTACTCGCTGCTCATCATCGTCGCAGCCTATCTGCCCATCTTCGCGCTCCAGCGCGTCGAGGGCCGGATCTTCGCGCCGATGGCACACACCGTCGTCTCCGCGCTGATCGGCGCAATGATCGTGAGCTTCACCCTGGTCCCTGCCCTCGCGTTCTTCGCGCTGCGCCGGCACAAAAAGATTCGAGAATCGCCAGTGTTGAAGGTCGCGCGGCGCGGCTACGACCCGGTGCTCATCAATGCGATGCGCAACCCCTGGGCGGTGTTCGTCGCCGCGGGTGCGCTGCTCGTCGCGGGCGTCGAGCTCGCGCCGCGACTCGGCACCGAGTTCTTGCCAGAGCTCAACGAAGGCGCTCTCTACGTCACGTTCACGCTGCCCGCCCCGATCTCCCTGACCGAGGGTCGCAAGCTCACGCCGAAGATCACCGCGCTCATGCGCAAGGATCTGCCCGAGGTGACCGAGCTCCTCAGTCAGCTCGGCCGCCCGGAGGACGGCACCGATCCGACCCTGCCCTCGAACCTCGAAGTGTTCGTCAAGTTGAAGCCCATGAAGGAGTGGCGCGACAACATTCACACGCTCGACGACGTCGTCGAGGTGATGGACAAGAACCTCAAGGCCATCCCGGGGCTCGAGTACAACTTCAGCCAGCCGATCCGCGACAACGTCGCCGAGAACATCAGCGGCCAGTTTGGTCAGGTCGCCGTCAAGATCTACGGCGACGATCTCCGGACGCTGCAGCAACTCGCCGAAGCGATGGAAGGCGAGATCGGCAAGGTCGCTGGGGTCGCCGACCTCGGTATCGTGCGGAGCTCCGAGCAACCCTCGATCTCGATCGTACCGAAGCGCGATGCGCTCACGCGCTGGGATCTCGATCTCGGAAGCCTGCAAGACTACGTCGAGACCGCACTCTCGGGTCACACCGCCTCCGAGCTATGGGAAGCCGAGAAGCGCTTCGATGTCACGGTGCGCTTGCCCGTCGGCGCGCGCCACTCGGTCGAGGCGATCCGAAACCTGCGAGTGCCGCTCAAGGACGGCGGCCTCGTCCCTATTCACGCGCTCGCCGATGTCAACCTCGGCAGCTCGCGCGCGGTGATCACGCGCGAGAACGGCAAGCGCTACGTCGGTATCCGAATGAACGTGCGCAACCGCGACCTCGGTTCGTTCATCGCCGAAGCGCAGCAGCGTGTGAGCGCTGGCGTGAAGATGCCGGTCGGCTACGATCTCTTGTGGGGCGGCGAGTTCGAGAATCAGCAGCGCGCGATGAAGCGGCTCACGCTCGTGTTGCCGTTGTCGATCCTGCTCACATTCTTGCTGTTGTTCTCGGCGTTCGGCACCGTGTGGGACGCGTCGATCATCCTCCTCACGATGCCGATCGCGCTGCTCGGAGGATTCCTCGGCCTGTCGTTCGTCGGCATGACCCTCAGCGTGTCGGCCGCCGTCGGCTTCATCGCCCTGCTCGGCCAGGCCGTGCTGAACGGCGTGCTCGTGGTCTCCGCGATCCGCGCGCGCCTCGACAAGGGTCAGGACCTGTGGACCGCCACGATCGAGGGGGCCCGCGAGCGGCTCCGCGCCGTGCTCATGACCGCGATGCTCGCGGCCCTGGGCCTCCTGCCCGCGGCCATGTCGCACGCGATTGGCAGCGAGACCCAGCGCCCGATCGCGGTCGTCGTCGTCGGTGGCACGATCAGCGCCGCGTTGATGACGCTCGTGGTGTTGCCCGTCGCGTACTACTGGGCGGGCACGATCCGCAACCGGCTCCGTCGCCGCGCCGGCAAGTCGACGCCGCCAGAAGTGCCGTCCGCTACGATTTGAGCTGCTGTTCGATGCGCTCGAGCCGCGCGTGATTCTCCGCGCGCAGCTCGCCGAGCTCGCGCAGCACGGTCTCGATGTTCACTTCGTTCTTGAGATTCACGGCGAAGTCGGTTTCGGCTACCGCGCGATCTTTCTGGGTCTGGCGGTTCTGGCTCATCACGATGAGCGGGCCTTGCAAGGCGACGAGGATCGCGAGCAAGAGGTTGAAGAATACGAACGGATACTCGTCGACGTGGTGATCGCCGAACATGCTCGAGTTCGCGATCATCCACACGAGCGTGAGCCCGAGCAGGAACAAGATGAACGCCCAGCTACCGTTGAGCTCGGCGACCTTGTCGGCGAGCTTTTGGCTCCAGGTGAGCTTGCTCTCGATCTCTTGCACCGTGTTCTTCGCGGCGCGCTGCGAGAGCATCTCGTTGGTCTCGCGCAAGCGGCCCGCGATCGTACGCAGCAACACGAACGCGGCGTGCGGACGTGCGGTGAGGTAGTTGGAGAGCGTGTCGCGATCGAGCTCGAGCAGCAGCGACTCGGTCGTCGCGATCGCGCTCGCGGAGCGAGGCTTGTCGTCGAACAGCGCGAGCTCGCCGAAGTACTCGCCCTCGGCGATGTCCTTGAGCGAGATCCGGCGCGAGGCCTCGCCCGGCAGGTAGATGTTCACGTTGCCGCTAGCGACGATGAACATCGACGAGCCGGCGTCTCCGAGCTGGATAATCTGCTGGCCCGCCGTGCACTTGCGCTCGACCAGGCGCGATGCCAGGGCTGTCAGATCATCCTTGGCCAGCCCATCGAACATCTGGATCTGCGACAGGAGCGCGGCGTGGTCCATGGTCCGTTCGATAACACGGCCCGGCCGGCTTCACAAAGCGAAAATAATTGCATGTATCTGAAATTGCTGCGTCTTTGTGATCGGAATGCGGACCTTAGTGGATACTTCATTTAGCGATTTCGGGGCGAAGCGGTACCAAGGAGATATGCCGTACGTCGAACAAGCGCAGCTTAGTGCCGGGCCCTCAACCGGAACACCTTCTGGTAGCGATGCCATCTCGCTCGACCAAATCCGCCGTCGCCACGTGACGCAGGTGCTCGAGCATTGCAACGGGAACCGCACGAACGCCGCAAAAATCCTGCACCTCGACCGCAAGACCCTCTACCGCAAACTGGTCCGATGGGGCCTGGCGAGCAAGTAAATGCAAGACCTCCAACCCACCCCCGGGACCCCAGAATTGGTCTCGCTCGAAGAGATCGATCGTCGCCACATCCTCAAGGTCATCGAGCATTGCCATGGCAACCGCACCAACGCGGCCCAGCTGCTCGAGATCGATCGCAAGACGCTCTATCGCAAGCTCCTCCGCTGGGGCTTCGACAAGTAGGTCTACGCACTCGGAACAGCGACCGTGACGCGTGTGCCCTCACCGAGAGTCGACACGAGCTCGACGCTACCGCCAATGGCTTCGACCGTGCGACGCACGATCGAGAGGCCGAGCCCATGGCCCGGCACGGTCGTCGTTGCCCGGTAGTACGGCTCGAACACATGCGCTCGCGTCTCCGCATCCATCCCGAGGCCATTGTCGCAGATAGCGATCACGATCTGATCGCTGACCTTACACGCCTCTAATCGCAGCGCGAGGCGACGCTTCGGGTCGCGATACTTCGCAGCGTTGCCGATCAGGTTGCGGAGCACCTGGCCGAGCACGGTCGCCGAGCACGCGGTCGTGAGCTCGCCGAGCTCACCAGGCGCGCCAAGATCGAGCGACACCTCCGCATCACCGAGCTCGCTCCGCAGCTCCTCGACCGCCTCGAGCACCGCCGGCGTGAGTGCGACCTTGCCAGCAACCACGCGACCGTGGACGCTGAGCTCGAGCATGGCGTCGACAATGCCGGTCATCCGATCGACGGCGCGACCGATCCTGCGTGCCATCTCCTTCACTTCCGGCGCGGATTGAAGCGAGAGCAGGTCCGCATAGCCCCGGATCGGGCTCATCGGTCCTTTCAGATCGTGAGCGGTCCGGGACGCGAAGGCGGCGAGCTCCTTCGTGCGCAAATCCGAGCTCGCGCGCTGAGCGCGCAGCAGAGCTCGCTGGCGGCGAAGCGCTCGCACGAGCACGAGCCCGACCACGCCGACGAGCACGAGCGTGAGTCCGCCGCCGAAGGCATCGACCACGAGCCCGCGCGCGTGCGCCGCGCTGATCTGGTCAGCCGAGCGCCGTGCTTCATCTTGGTTGATCCGGACGAGCCGCGCGATCGAGGTCTCGATCTCGGAAACCAGGACCGTCGACGAGCCCGCTGCCGACAACGGTTGCTCGTGGCGGAGGTGGGCGAGTAAGCCCTGGAGCCGCGTCCACTCGTCCGCCTCGCCATCGCCGTTCGCGATCGGATCGTAGGCTCGCGCGTCGGCATCGATCTGCTCCGCGATCGAAGCGATCTGATCGGGCGAGAGGTTCGCGACCGAGAGGCGATAGGATTGATAGCGGAGATCATCGGCGAGCGCGACCGAGCGCAGCGAATTCTCGACGAGCGCGCTCGTGTGCTCGGCGGTATTGCGATCGACCACGATGTCGAGCGCGAACATCGCGAGCGACATCACGCCGACGATCGCGAGGGCGGTAACTGCAGGCCAACTCGCACCGACGGCTCGCAGGTCGTCATCGACAATCTCGCTCACGATTCGCGTTCCACGCCGTACCGTACGAGCTTGCGATAGAGCGTCTTTCTGTCGATGCCAAGGCTCGTCGAGGCGGCGACCTTGTTGCCCTCCTTCGCATCGAGCACGCGCAGGATGTGGCGGCGCTCGATATCCTCGAGGCTGAGCGCGAGCTCGTGGTCGAGCGCCGGTGGCAGGTTGCTCGTGCGGTAGTCGCGGATGCGCTCCGGCAGGTCTTCGACGGCGAGCTCGGTCCCCGTCGACATCGCGACCGCGCGCTCCATCGCATTGCGTAGCTCGCGCACGTTGCCGGGCCACACGTGGCGGAGCAGGCGATCCGCGGCCTCGGCGGTCAGCCCGCCGACGTTGCGCTCGAACATCCGCGCGAAGTGAGCGATGAAGTGTTGCGCGAGCAACAACACGTCTCCGGCGCGCACGCGCAGCGGTGGGAGGGGCAGTTGCACGACGTTGACCCGGTAGTAGAGGTCCTCGCGAAACTCGCGCTGCTGGACCATCGCTTCGAGGTCCCGGTTGGTCGCGCACACGAGGCGGACGTCGAACGTGACCTCGGCATCGCCACCGATCGGGCGCAGCTTGCGCTCCTGAAGGACGCGCAGGAGCTTGGGTTGCACCGCCGCAGGCAGCTCCGCTAGCTCGTCGAGGAACAGCGTTCCGCCATCCGCCTGAGCGAGCAGGCCGACACGCGCGGACTTCGCATCCGTGAAGGCACCCTTCGCGTAGCCGAACAGCTCGGCTTCGATCAAGGTCTCGGGAATCGCCGCGCAGTCGACCGCGACAAACGGTCCGGTCCTCCGCCGCGACGCTTGATGAAGCGAGCGCGCCACCATCTCCTTGCCGGTGCCGGACTGCCCGGTGACCAGCACCGTCGCGTCCGTCGGTCCGACCTGCGAGATTACCGAGTACACGCTCTGCATCGCGGCACTCGCGCCGACGAGCTGTTCAAAACGCCGCGCCTCCGCGACAACCTGCCGCAATCGGCCGACCTCCGCGCGCAAGGCGCGGCGCTCTGCCGCGCGTTTGACCGCGATTCCGAGCGCCGCGAGATCGACCGGCTTGGTCACGAAGTCGTAGGCGCCTGCACGCATCGCTCCGACAGCGCTCTCGAAATCACCTGCGCCGGTCAGGACGATCACGGGAAGCTCGCCGCGGTTCGACGCGATCCGATCGATCAGCTCGAAGCCATGCATGCCCGGCATCGCGAGATCGGTGACGACCACATCGGTGTCGTGGGTCGTGAGATAGGCGAACGCTTCGTCGCCGGAGGACCGTGAGGTCACTTCGATCTGTTGCAGGGCGAGCCCGTAGCGAACGAGCTCGCAGAGCTCGGGGTCGTCATCGACCAGCAGCATCGAGACAGAACGACTCATCATTCAGCGCTCATTCGTTGGTCACCACCTGTACCGGTTGGCAAAGGATCGTGATTGTGAAGGTTTCGTGATGTGGAGGGCGAAATGCAGCAGTGTGGACTTTTGTCCGTGAGGACGATCGCTGGACCCGCCGCACGCGCAAATGAGGGCGCCGAACAAATGGCGCGCCGCATGCTCTGGCGAGAGTCGCTGTAATGCTCGACGCACTCCTCGGAAGCTCTCTCCGAACCCGCCTCGTCGTGATGATCGCCGCGATGGTGTTCGCGATCGGTGGGTACTACGCCTACCAGCACCTCACGATCGAAGCGTTCCCGGATCCGACCGATACGCAAGTTCAGATCATCTCGATCTACCCCGGCCAGCCGGCCGAAGAAGTCGAGCGTCGGGTCTCGATCCCGCTCGAGCGCGCCCTCAACGGGGTCCCCGGCACGATCCGTCAGCGCTCGATCTCCTTGTTCGGCCTGTCGCTCGTGACGCTCACGTTCGAGGACGGTGTCGACGTGATGCAAGCGCGACAACAGATCACCGAACGCATCCCAGACGCGAACCTACCGCCGGGTGTCTCGCCGAATCTCGGCCCGCTCGCGACCCCGATCGGCGAGGTCTATCGCTACACGCTCGATGCCGCGACGGGCGATCCGATGACGCTGCGCACGCTGCAGGACTGGACCGTGAGGCCCGCGTTGCTGCGCGTGCCCGGCGTGGCCGATGTCGTCTCGTACGGCGGGCTCGTCGAGGAGATCCACGTCGAGCCGAATCCCGTGAAGATGGCCGCGCGCGCTGTCGTGCTCGACGACATCTTCAACGCACTCCAGCACGCCTCGGCAAATGCCTCCGGCGGGCTCGTGCAGCGCGGCGAGCAAGGCTTCGTGATCCGCTCGCTCGGCACGTTCAGATCGATCGAGGACATCGGTGAGGTCCGCTGCGGCTTCCACGGCAACGTGCCGGTGATGATCAAGGACGTCGCGATGATCCAGCTCGGCTATCAGCCGCGCCAAGGTGTGGTCACGCGCGATGGCAACCTCGATGCGGTCCAGGGCATCGTACTCATGCGCAAGGGCCAGAACCCTTCGGCGGTGCTCGGCGAGCTTCGTAAGACGGTCGAGCAACTCCAGAAGCACGCCCTGCCTGTAGGCGTCACGATCCATCCCTTCTACGACCGCACGGATCTCGTCGAGACCACGCTCGATACCGTCTTCCACAACCTCGGCGAGGGCGCCTTCCTGGTCAGCCTCGTGCTGTTCGTGTTCCTGTTGTCACTGCGTGCATCGCTGATCGTCACGCTCGTGATCCCGCTGTCGCTCGCGGCCTCGTTCCTGTACCTCCACGCGCGCGGGATGTCTGCGAACCTCCTCTCGATGGGCGCGGTCGATTTCGGCATCATCGTCGACGGCGCGGTGATCCTGGTCGAACACGTCTTCGAGCACGCCGCCGGGCCTAGCTACGATCAGCTCACGGTCAGCCAGCGGATCGACAAGATCTTCCACATCGCGCGGCAAGTGGCGCGCCCCACCCTGTACTCGCTGCTCATCATCATCGCGGCGTACCTGCCGATCTTCGCGCTCCAGCGGGTCGAGGGCCGGATCTTCGCGCCGATGGCACATACGGTCGCGAGTGCGCTGGTCGGCGCGATGCTGGTCTCGTTCACGCTCGTGCCGGTACTCTGCTTCTTCGCGCTGCGCCGTCACAAGGCGGTACGAATCTCGCCGATCCTCAAGATCGCGCGCCGACTGCACGATCCGGTATTGATGGGCGCGATGAAGAACCCGATCGCGGTCACGATCATCACGGTCGGCTTGTTGATCGGCGGCATCGAGCTCGCGCCTCGGCTCGGCAGCGAGTTCCTGCCCGAGCTCAACGAAGGCTCGATCTACGTCACGTTCACGCTACCGCCGACGACGTCGCTCGATGAAGGTCGCAAGCTCACACCCCAGATCATCGCGCTCCTCAAGAAGCACGTGCCCGAGGTCACCGAGACGCTGTCACAGCTCGGCCGGCCCGAGGACGGCACCGATGCGAAGCTGTTCAACAACCTCGAGGTCTTCATCAAGTTGAAGCCGATGAAAGAGTGGCGCGAAGGCCTCCACTCGCTCGACGACATCGTCGCGATCATGACGAACGATGTCCGCGCGATTCCCGGCATCGAGTCTGATTTCAGCCAGCCGATCCGCGACAACGTCAACGAGAACATCAGTGGCCAGCAGGGTCAGGTCGCGGTCAAGATCTACGGCGACGATATCCAGCAACTGCGCCAGATCGCCGAGGCCTCCGAGAACGTGATCGAGAAGGTTCCAGGCGTCGCCGACCCCGGCATCGTCAAGGCGAGTGAAGAACCCGTCATCTCGATCACGCCGAACCGCAACGCGCTCGCGCGGTGGAACCTCGATCTTGGCAGCCTGCAGAGCTACATCGAGACCGCCCTTTCCGGTCATGCAGCCTCCGAGCTATGGGAGGGCGAGAAGCGGTTCGACGTCACGGTTCGCTTCCCGATCGCCTCGCGCCAGGATCTTAATTCGATCCGCGAGCTCCGCGTGCCGCTCGCCGACGGGATGGTCATCCCGGTCAGCGCGGTCGGCACCGTCGGCATGGTCAAGGGCCCTGCCGCGATCACCCGCGAGAACGGCAAGCGCTACATCGGCATCCGCATGAACGTGCGCAACCGCGACCTCGGCTCGTTCATCGCCGATGCGCGCGGCCAGGTCGAAGCGAAGGTCAAGCTCCCCGTCGGCTACGACATGACCTGGGGCGGCGAGTTCGAGAACCAGCAACGCGCGATGGCGCGGCTCGCGCTCGTGTTGCCGCTCTCGCTCGTGCTCACGTTCTTCCTGTTGTTCTCCGCGTTCGGCTCGGTGTGGGACGCGACGATCATCATGGTTAACTTGCCGGTCGCATTGCTCGGCGGGCTCGCCGGCCTCGCCCTCGCTGGCATGACGCTCTCGGTGTCGGCCGCGGTTGGCTTCATCGCGCTCCTGGGCCAAGCCGTCCTCAATGGTGTGCTCGTGATCTCCGCGATCCGCGCACGCCGCGATGCCGGTCAGGATCTGTGGACCGCGACGATCGAGGGCACGCGCGAACGGCTGCGCGCCGTGTTGATGACCGCCATGCTCGCTTCGCTCGGCCTCTTGCCGGCCGCGATGTCTCACGCGATCGGCAGCGAGACGCAGCGCCCGATCGCGATGGTCGTGGTCAGCGGCACGCTCTCGGCCGCGCTGCTCACGCTGATCATTCTGCCCGTTACCTATTACTGGGCCGGCGCACTTCGCGATCGCTTTTTCCCGCCGAAACCTCAACTAACGGAGATCTGATCATGGAAGCACTGCAGTTCGAGACCACGATGCTCACGCTCGAAGAAGTCGATCGTCGCCACATCCTGCACGTCGTCGAGATGTGCGGGGGTAACCGCACGAACGCCGCACAGGTCCTCGATATCGATCGCAAGACGCTCTACAGGAAGCTCCTGCGCTGGGGCGTCGCCGAGAAATAGCTACTTGTCGCAGGCCGAGAGGTTCGGGCAGATGAGGTCGAAGCTGCCCATGATCTTCTCGTCGCCACCACCGGGGATGAGCTTGCCCGACAGCGCGATCGTGCCCGCGATGTGGTGCGAGTCGAACGCGGTGATATCGATCGTGCCACTCGGCTTGTCGATCGATTGCTTGCCGAATCCGATCGACAGATTCGCATCGCCCTTGCCGGCAGCAAACGTGTAGGTCTTCGGCTTGAACGGCATGCCGTCCTGCTTGCCGCCACCGGGGAGCATGCGGAAGTGGATGTCGTTGCCCTCGCAGTTGATGACGAAGCCATCGACGCCCATCATCGTCTTCTGCTCTTCGGGAGTGTACCAGTACGAGATGTTCGTCGCCGGCTTGCCGCCCTTCGAGGTCTGATCGGCGATGACCGCACCACTCGCGGTGAGATGGCACGTGCCGAGCTCGTCGGGCGTGAGCTTCTTCCTGACAGCAAGCTTCTCCTTGGTCGGCGGAGGAGGCGGGACATCGGCCGCGGCCGAACCGTGCTGGTGGTAATCCTCCTTGGAAGGCGTGTCACACGCGGCAACTAGCGAGACAACGAGAACGAGTTCGAAACGCATCACTTACCTCCGAGGATGTTGCGGGCAATCACGACGCGCTGGATCTGCGACGTACCTTCGTAGATCTGGAGCAGCTTGGCATCGCGCATGAGCTTCTCGACCGGGTACTCCTTCGTATAGCCGTAGCCGCCGAAGATCTGGACCGCGTCGACGGTGACGCGCATCGCGGCGTCCGCGCCATAGGTCTTGGCGTAGGCCGAGACCACGCTGGTAAAATCGCCCTTGTCGACGAGCCACGCGGCCTTGTGGGTGAGCAGGCGCGTCGATTCGTACGCGATCGCCATGTCGGCAAGCATGAACTGGATCGCCTGGTGCGAACCGATGGGCACGCCGAAGGTCTTGCGCTCGAGCGCGTAGTTTCGGCTCTCCTCGAGCGCGCGCCGGATCACACCCGCGGCGCTAGCGGCGATCCACGGCCGCGACTTGTCGAACGTCTTCATCGCGACCTTGAAGCCGCCATCTTCGCTGCCGAGCAGCGCGGACTTCGGAATCTTCACGTCTTCAAAGATCACGTCGGTCGTGTTCGACGCCCGGTGACCCATCTTGTTCTCTTTGCGCCCGGTCTTCACGCCGGGCGTATTCGCATCGACGACGAAGCACGCGATGCCCTTGTGCTTCATCGCGGGATCGAACGTCGCGAACACGGTGTAGAAGTCAGCGACACCGCCGTTCGTGATCCAGCGCTTCTGGCCGTTCAGCACGTAGTCGTCGCCGTGCTTGGTGACGCGCGTGCGCATGCCGGCGACATCGCTGCCGGCATCCGGCTCGGAGCAGCAGTACGCGGCGAAGCAGAACTCACTGGTCAGCTTGCCGAGGTACTTCTTCTTCTGCGCTTCGTTACCGGCGATCAGGATCGGGATCGCCGCGAGCGAGTTTGCCGACAGCGAGGTGTTGATGCCCGCACAGCCGAACGCGACCTCTTCCTGGACCAAGCAGTTGTCGAGGCACGTGCCGCCGAGCCCGCCGTAGGCCTCGGGCACTTCGACGTTCATCAGGCCGGTCTCCCATGCCTTTTTGAAGATCTCGCGCGGAAACTCGCCGGTCTCGTCGTAGTGCGCGGCCTTGGGAATCACTTCCTTGCGGCTGAATTCACGCGCGGTATGCGCGAGCGCTGCTTGTTCTTCGCTGAAGCTGAGGTCCATGACCCGTGGAGACTACACCGCTACTGATAGCTGATGGTGTAGACGCCCTTGGCCGCACCCGACGGTGGCTTCGGAAATTGCCAGGTCTTGACGGCGGAGAGGATGCAGGCTGCGACCTTGATGTTGTGGATCGTCGAGTTGAGCTGGCTCGAGAGGACGCGACCGGCGGCGTTGATCTCGAAGGTGATCGCGACATCGCCGTGCAGCGGATCGGTGCCTTCGCACTTCGAGAGCTGAGCGGCGTGATCAGCCGCGACAAGTGAGACCGTCGCAGGCGCCAGCTGCGCGATTGGGGGAGGCGGCTCGGGAACCAGCGCCGGCATCGGCGTCGGCACCGGGGCTTCAGTGGGTGCAGGCGTAGGCGTGAGCGGCGCGGGGCTCGGCGTGGGCGCCGAGGTTGTCGGCGTCGGCGTCCGTACCGGCGCCGGAGATGCCGTCGGCAACTTCGGCGTCGGCGGAGTCGGCGTCAGTATCGGCGGCAGCTGTGCGGCGACCACGTCGGTTGTGGGCACCGGCGCCGGCGCCGGCGTCGGTATGATCGGTGTGGTTGGTGTAATTGGAGTAGTTGGAGTCGCGACGATCGGCGCCGGCTTCGGCGTCTCCATCATCCGCATCACCACCAGCCCACCCACCACCAACGCGACTGGTCCGAGCATCAGCGCGATCTTCGTCGACAACTTCATGTCTGCGGAGGACTGCGCTGGCGGCGCATCTCCGTCGTACTGCCACGCCATCCGCGTGCTCGTCCGGGTGTCGGTGATGCTCGAGGGTCGCTTCGCGCGCCCGAGTTGCGCTCGCGTCGCGGCCCGCGCCGAGGGCGGCGTGATCATCTTCCCGGACGGCGGCGGCACCGTCGGTTTGCGATTCGCCGTCGTCGGCGGCTCGCTGAGCGTGGTCTGGTCGCCGTCACCGGTTTCGGTCACATCGGCGGCAGCCAGATCATTCCAGCTCACGCGCGCTTCGATCAGCTCGACCTGCCCCGTCGCGTCCTGCCATGTCGCGTCCTGCCACGGCTCCGGCTTCTCGCCGAACAGCTTCTTCATGTAGGCCGCCAACGACGACGCACTGCCCTGCAACTTCGCGCTCTCCCCGAATTCGTCGATCGCGCTGCCGAGCTCCTCGGCGGTCTGGTAACGCCGCGCCGGATCGACGGCAAGCGCTCGCAAGATGATCGACGACAGCTCGTTCGGAAGCTCGGGGCGACGGATCCGCGGTAACGGCACCTTGCCGTTCACGATCGCATCCTGAACCAGGTAATCACTCTCGGCCTTGAACAACCGCGATGTCGTCGCCAGCTCGTAGAACACGACACCGAGCGAGTAGACGTCGCTCCGCCGGTCGACGACGTGCACGCCCTTGCACTGCTCGGGCGACATGTACGAGACCTTGCCCTTGAGCATCCCGGTGCTCGTCTCCGAAGTACGCATCGCCGCCTTCGCGATGCCGAAATCCAGGACCTTCACCGAGCCGTCGTAGCCGAGCACGATGTTCGAAGGCGACACGTCGCGATGCACGATCTCGAGCCGCCGCTTCGCGCTGTCGCGACGCTCGTGCGCGTAGTGCAAGCCAGCCGCGGCCGCCGAGATGATCGCGAGCACGTGGTGCAGCGGGAGGTGCTGGCGCTGCTTCGAGACCGTCGAGAGAATCCTGCGGAGATCTTCACCGTGGAGATACTCCATCGCGAAGAAGTACTCGCCATGCTCTTCACCGATGTCGTGAACCTGGACGACGTTCTGGTGATGCAGCGTCGCGGCGAGGCGTGCCTCGTCGAGGAACATCTGGATGAAGCGCTTGTCCTTCGCGTGCTCGGCTTTGATTCGCTTCACGACGACGTGGCGTACGAAGCCCGCGATCTGGTGCGCTTCCCCATCCGCGCGCGCGAGCAATACATCAGCCATCCCGCCGCTGGCGAGATGACGCAACACCGTGTATCGCCCGAGCCGTTCGACACCCACCGGCCGGCATCCTACAAACCCCATCCAGATCCAGCAAGCTCGCTATGCTAGGGTGTCGCCTACATGTCAGACAGCTTCGGGTTCTGGCAGCTCGACGCTCTGATCGCGGTCGGCGGGCTCGGCGAGATCTGGCGTGCGTCCCGCGGTCGTCAGATCGCCGCCGTGAAGCGGATCCACACGCACCTGATCCGCAACGAGGATGCGATCGCGCAGTTCAAGCGCGAGCAAATGCTCGCGATGACGCTGCCGCGACACCCCAATCTGATCCACGGGATCGAAGCGGCCGCCATCGGAGATCGAGCCTACGTCGCGCTCGAGCTCGCGCCCGGTGAGGACCTGCGCCGGATGATCGCGCCTTCGCCGAGTCAGAGCACGCCGAGCCGTGCGGTCTTACCGCCTCGCCGCGCGAGCGCGATCGTGCTCGCGGCATGTGACGGTGCTGCACATCTCCATGCGAACGGCTGGGTCCACGGCGACATCAACCCGAGCAACCTCGTCGTCGATCCCCAGCCCGAAACAGATCGCGTCGTGTTGATCGATCTCGGCATCTCGCGCCCGATCGGTGAAGGCGGCACGCCTCGCGGTACGCACGCGTACATGGCGCCGGAGCAGGTGCGCGGCGAAGCGTGGACGCCCGCGACCGACGTGTTCGCACTCGGCGTGCTGCTCTGGGAGCTATCCGCGGGCGCGCGGTTGTTTCATCGCGGTCCGCCGTGGCTCTCGATGCAAGCCGTGATCGACCACGAGCCAGCGCCGCTCGCCGATTCACGCCTCGATGCGATCGCGCGTGCCGCGCTCACGAAAGATCCTGCGAAGCGACTCGCGAGCCCGCTCGAGCTCGCCGAGCGCTTGCGTGGAGACTAATCATTATCGAACGTGCCGGCCGACTTCGATTTCTTGGCCGCACGTGCGGCCCGAACGGCATCGCGCTCGGCCGCGCGCTTCTGCGCGAACGCGAACTGGTTGCGCGCCGCGCGCGCGCCGAGGATAAAGCCGAGGAATGTCCCGACCATCAAGACGCCCGGGATGAACAAGACGTGCTCGCCGGTCACGCGTCACTCTCCGAGCGCCGGAGGTCCGTACGCAGCGTCGCGATCTCGGCCTTGAGCGCCTGCTGGCGCATGAACAGATACGCGAGCAGCAGCGCCGCGATCACCCAGAGCGCGGCGTACGCGTAGATCACGTGGCTCTCGTTCTTCTGGATGTGATGGAGCGCGTCTTGATGCGCCGCGATGGTCTGCTCGTCGATCTGCTTGTCAGCGACGAGGATGATCGACTTCGCGAACTCGGGCTCCTTGTTCATCGCAGCCACACAGGCTGCGCGGCTATCGCCAACGGCCGGCTCCGCAGGCGGTGGCATCTGCGGCCGGACTTGCGCGACATCCGCAGAACCACCCGAGCCATCGGCGGCAGCGACGCCACCAACGAGCAACACGACAGCGAGCGCTAGCTTCTTCATTCCAAGACTCCCAGATCGAGGGCTCTCTCGCGCAGCTCGCGTAGCTCGCGTTCCGCTCGCGTGCCCTGCACGCGCACGATGATGAGCAGCACGAACCACAGCATGAACGTCGCGACCGTGATCCACATCGCGGGCCGCATCGCAGGATCGAGCGTGGCAACCACGCCGTTCTTACCCGAGCCGGGATGCGAATCCGCACCGACCATCGTGTAGATGAATGGCACGCCAAACATGCCGAAGATCGCCATGCCGGCCGCGACGCGATCCGCGCTCGGGCCTGCGAACTTGCGGACCAGCGCGTAGCCGACGAGGATCAGCCAAAGCAGCAGGGACATGGTCAGCCGCGGCTCCCACTGCCACCACACGTCCCACGCGGCCTTCGCCCAGATGATGCCGGTCGCGAGCACCGCGGCGCCAAACGCGACCGCGACATCGGTCGTGCCCGCGGCGATGTCATCCCACTTCGGATTGCGGTTCTTGAGATAGAAGATCGATGAGATACCGGCGACGCCAACGGCGGCGAACAGCACGAACGCGTGCGCGACGTGGAAGTAGAAGATCTTCTGGTTGAAGAACAGGCTCGTACCGACGAGCCGACCGCTCTCGCCATCGATCGTGTACTGCAAGGGCGACCCGTAGAACACGAGCCAGGTCGACACCACGAGCCCGACCGCGGCGACGACACATAAGATGGGGACCAGAAACTTGTTCACTCGATGACCAGGGACTCGAAGATCCACAGGGACAGTACCAAAAATGCGGCGTCGTAGATTCCGAGGAAGCTCATCCAGTAATGGGCGATTTCGAGGTTCGGATGGACCTGAACCAGGGCGGCCGTACCCTTGGTCCCCGCCACGAACAACGGTAGCAGGATCGGGTACAGGACGACGGGTAGCAAAACGTCGCGGGACCGAGCCTTTAACAGCGTCGCCGCGAATACCGAGCCGACGACCGCGATGCCGAGCGCACCGGTCGCGACGATCGCCGCGAGCTCGAGCGGATAATCGAACAGTGGCGCGTTGAGCCACAGCGCGAGCAGCGGCACCACGATCACCGCGACGCCGAGGATGAGCACGGTCATGGCGATCGCCTTGCCGATGAACACGGAGAGTCGCGGCACCGGCGAGAGCAAGAGCGCGCGCATCGTGTCGTTCTCGCGCTCGCGATCGAAGGCGCGGCCGAGCGCGATCGTGCCAGTGAACGCGAGCGAGACCCACAAGATGCCCGGCACCGAGCCGCGCACGGCGGCGGCATCGGCTGGAAAGGCGAACGAATAGATCACGACGAGCAGCGCTCCGAAGAACGCCATGGTCATGAAGATCTCTTTGCTTCGCACCTCGATGCGAAGGTCCTTCCAGGCGATGCGAAACGCGTGACCGAGCATCAGGCCGCATTCCGATGATAAAGGTCCTTGAGCTGGTCGTAGTTGTAGGCGCCGCGGTCGCGCTCCTCGCACACGAGCTTCCCGCGGCGGAGAATCGCGACGTGATCGGTGCGCCCCGCGATCGCTTCGAGATCGTGGGTGACCACGACGACGATCGTGCCATCGGACTTGAGCGCACCGAGCTGCTCGCCGAGCGCGATCGCGCCATCGCGATCGAGTCCGGTGAACGGTTCATCGAGCAACAGCAGGGAGGGCTTCGTGAGCAGCGCACGCGCGAGCGCGAGGCGCTGCAGCATGCCGCGCGAGTACGTACGCGCCGCGCGGTCGCGCGCGCGCTTGTCGAGCCCGACTTGGTCGAGCGCCGCCACGACGCCGCTGGTCGGAATACCGTAGAGCCCGGCGACGAACTCGAGGTTCTCGACCGCGGAGAGTTCGCCGTAACAGAGCGACGCGTGCGCCAACAACCCGATCTGGCCGCGCACGCCCTCGCCTTTGACAACCGTGCCACCGCTCTCGTACGTGACCGTGCCGCCGTCGGGGCGCACGAGCGTCGAGACCACGCCGAGCAGCGTGGTCTTGCCCGCGCCGTTGTGGCCGAGCAATGCGCACATCGAGCCCCTTGTCAGCTCGAGCGACACGCCCGCGAGCGCGCGCTCGGTTCCGTACCGCTTGCCGACCTTCTCGATCTGGACTCGGTCTAGTCGACCCACAGCTGTTCGAGCTCGTTCGTGATCTGCGCGCGACGCTTGTCGTCCTTGGCGCCGCCCTTCTGGACGGACTTCTCGAGCTCGACGAGCTCGTCGAGGAGCTGGGTCCGCCGCGCCGCGCGCTCGTTCGAACGTGCGGTCGAGCCCCGGTACAGCGCGAGGCTCAAGCCCCCGAGCATTACGAAGATCGCGACGACCCCGACGACGCGTGGTGCCCACAGCTTCCACGCGGGCTGCGACGGCAGGTTGTTGATCGTCATCACCATGGACTGCTTCGGCGCGATCGAGATCTGAGGAAACACGATGTACGTGCCCTGCGCGACCGTCGCGACCTCCTGGTGGATCGACGCGGGTGACGTCACCGACATGCCAGGGGTCTGCATGATCTCCATGCCGCTCTGGAACGCGCCGAGCGGAAGGTCGAGCGACCAATGGACTTGACCGGCCTCGATCGGCATCGAGAACTGCGCGTGGAAGACCTTGCCGCCCGGCGGAATCGGGTGACCGATCCGGAAGCCTTCTCCCTGCGAAACCGCGACGTCGTTTTGATCTTGCTCGCCGACCCGCGCGCCTTTGAAGTTCAGCGGCAGCGGGATGATGATGCCATCACCCGTCTTGCCGATGTAGGGCGCCCACGAGTTGTTCTTGAGCTGGAACTTGCCGCCGACGGCGAGGAACTCGTCGTCGATGTGCGAGGTCCAGCTGAACGTGAACAGCACGCGCGGCACGATGAACAGCGTCGTCTTGGTCCCGCGGTCCGCGACCTGCTGGAATGGCGCGGAACGAAACAGCGTGTTGTTGAACATCGTGGACTGCGCGTAGAGGATCTCGTCCGGCTGGACGCCCGTGGCATCGAACACCGCGTTCAGCTTGCCGACCTTGTCCCAGTGCGCTTCGATGTCGAGCCAGCCCCCTGCCTTGCTCAGGTCGATCGGTTGGCTCTGCATCTCTTTGCCGTTGACCGTGATGACCGCGACGATCGGGCCCTTCTCGTTGTTCGTCGTGTCGTAGAAACCCGTGTCGGGCGTCTTTTGCTCGGCGCCGATATTCGACAGATCCGCGTTGGGGACCGCCGCAGCAGCCGGCACGAGCCGGACCGAGACCCCACCGACGGGCGTGTTCTCGTCGACTCCACCACCGTGAACCTGGATTCGGATCGCGTGCGGCGGCATGTCGGCCTTCGGCTCGAACTGCGATTGAGCCTGCATCTCCTTGGGATCCGGCGCCGCGCGCGTGATGGTCTGTGTGGCGATCGTGCGCTTGATGCCGCCCACACGGGTCGCGATGAGCTCGACCTTGCCGCCCTCTTCGGGCACGCCGACGAGCACGACTCGGACCTTGCCGGCCTCGAGCAAAGCATCCTGGGTGTCGAGCTTGTCGAGATCGTCGATCGCGGGCGCGTTCGACTCGCGCTTCTCCGACGAGAGGAGCAGGCGAATACCGCTGCGCGAGTCGAGCACGGCCGGCGTCGAGACGAGGCGATCGACGATGGGCTTGCCAGAAGGGCTCGAGCCTCGCTTCATCAGCGCGGTGGCGAAGTACGAGGTCGAGCCCGTGCGGTCGAGGCCGGTGAAGGCGGCGCGACCGTCGGCATCCGAGGCCTGCTGGAACATCGAGACCGTGTCGTCGCCCTTGTAGCCGACGAGGAAGACCGGCACGCCCGCGAGCGAGCTCTTGTCGGCGAGGTCGTCGTACGTCAGCCGAACGGTGAACGTGCCCGGTTGATCGGTCGCTTCGCCGCGCGGTTGTCCACTCAGCGTGCGTGGCGCGGGCATGCCCGCGCCACCCCCGACGCCGCCGGCAAAAGGCGCAGCGGTGGCGGCCATCCCACCCATCGGGACAAACGGTTTGGTCGAGAGCAGCACCTTCGAACCCATCTGTGGATCGAGCTCGAACTCGTCGGAGGTGATGTCCTGCTTGTCGCCTTCGTCCTGGGTCTGGACCTTTGCCTGGACCCTCGCACCGGCCGGCAGGCTCGGGAACTGAGCGCGCCCCGCCGCATCGGTCCGCGCGACGCGCGGCGTGCCGTTGACGAGCAGCGTGACGTCCGTGCCGACGACCGGATTCGCGATCGTGCCCGCGACGACGCGGACACTGATCGTACCTGCCGGAAGATCCGGCGCCGACAGCGGTTTGCCGATCGCGCCGGCGACTTGCGCATGAGCGATGGGAGCTCGGATCGCGAGGGTCGCGAGACCGAAGAAGATCGTGATCAGGCCACGGCGTAGGATGCTCACGACGGTTCTCCTGCTGCTGATTTCGAATCGTCGATCGTGGCCGTGGGCACAGGCGCGTCGACCGGTTCGGCGTTTGCGTTCGTGGCGGCTTTCTCCGGCCCGGCGTCGTTGGCCCTCGCAAATGGTTTGCCCTTGCCCGCACGCTTGGCCGCCGCGTTCTTCGCGCGGTTGCTCGGCTTGTTCTGTTCATCGAGTGCGAGCCGCGCCTTCACTTCACGCGCGATCTGTTCCTTCGTCGAGAGTTCGCCGGGATTCGCGGTTTGCTCGAGCCGATCAAGCTCCTTGATGACGGCGATCGCACGCGACCGATAGTCGCGGATCAAGCCATCGCAGTCGGCCTGCGAGAGCTTGCCCATCGCGAGATCGAACTCGGCTTCCTTGATCGCCTTGAGCAGCGTGCGCTTCTCTTTCTCGAGATGCGCGGCGGCGCCGAGCGGACGTTCCCAATCGCCACCTTCGATGTCCGGCGCGGCCGCTGCGGCGCCGGTGCGCCATAGGTTCAGCACGGTCGTGGTGACCGCGAGAAAACCGAGACCCGCGAACAAGACAGGCGCGGTGAGGTGGAACTTGTTTTGACCGAGGATAAACAGCCAACCGATCAGCACGAACACGACGAAGCCGCCGATCTTGAGGCCGAGATACGACCGCGGCCGGACCGACCCCAGCTCGACCTTCGCCTTATTCTTCGCCCGGTCAGCCTTGGGTGCCGCCTGCGGAGCTAGCTCGTCGTCGTCGCCATCGTCATCGCCGGCCTGAATATCGTCGGCCGTCGCCATCAGTCGGTTTCCGCCAGCTCGTCGTCGAGCTTGTCGACGTACGCGTCGTCGCCCGGAGTCACCGCAGCCGTGCTGCCACCGACCGGCACCATCTCCGCATGCTTGGAGCGCGACACCCACCGCCGGCCCGCAACGACCAGCACGCCGAGCGCACCGACCGCCGCGATCGACGGAAACAGCCACGACAGATCGCTGCGCGGCGTCATCAACATCTTCTCCCCGTACTCTTTGACGAACGCCGCCATCACGCGGTCGTACGCCGACTTGCGGCTCGCGTCGTCGTCGAGCTTCACGCCGGTCATCAAGCTCTGCACTTGCGCGCGGAGCTGCGCGGCGGTCGCGCAGTCACACTCGAGCACGTCCTGCCGCGCGCACCCGCAGGGGCACAGTAGCTCCTTCATCGCGCGGGCCTCGGTGTCGTTCGCGGGCCGATTCTGCGCCGCGAAACCGCCACCGGCTTTGCCCATGCCCATGCCCTCGGTCACGTGCTCGGCACCAGCGGGTGGCTGCGCAGCTTGCGCGTGCGCCTGGGTCGACAGGCCAGCGAGTGCCACGAAGACCATGCCGATCACGATGCCGACATCGGCGGCGCGACCGACGCGAGTCTTCGGCTTCCACTGCAACGCATCCACGATGCCCTGCGGGATCAGGCAGATCAACGTGCCGATCGCGAGGACCAAGAAGCCGAGCCAGACCCACAAAATGCTCGGGTTGATATAGACGCGGAAGTTCGCGAGGCCCGTGTCGAGGTCATAGCCGGTGAGCACGAGGTAGACGTCCTCGTGTGGGCGCACGCGGATCGCGACCTCGGTCGTCATCTGACCGTCGCCTTTGTGGAAGTCCCACTTCGCGGGATACACGGTGCCGATCCGCTCGCCGGCGTTGTAGATGCCGACCTGCGCGGTGATCGCATCCTTGTGATCGTCAGAGGTGTGGAACAGATTCTCATACGTGAACGTGTAGTCCGAGCCGCTGAACGGGCCGATGAACGAGTGCTGCTGACCTTTCGTCTCGGGGGAATCGAACGAGAACGATGCGGGACCGCGACCATCCGCGGTCGAGATGCCGGGCTTCTCGACCGTGCGATCGACCATCCGCTCGTACGCCTTGCCCGCGAAGCCAAAGAACATCACCGCGACGCCGAGGTGAATGATGTAGCCGCCGAACTTGCGGCGCTTCGACAACACGAGGCCGAGCAGCGAGCTGAACGGATCCGCGTTGGTCTGGCGCATGCGGACGCCGACGCCGCGGGCGAACTCCTGGATGATCGAAGTGCCGACGAACGCGATCAACCCGAAGTTGAGCAAGGAGATCGGGAGCTTGATCTGGCGCGCGAAGATCGGGCTGAGGTGCTTGGTCTGCGGAAAGAAGATCAGGAGCACGATGATCGTGAGCGCCGCGGCACCGAACGGGATCATGAACTGGTTCTTCAGGCGCTCGCGCGTGGTCTTGCGCCACGCGAGCAGCGGTGCCGCGCCCGCGAGGAACAACAGCACGAGGCCGAGGGGCGTCATCCACTTGTTGAAGAATTCGGGACCGACCGAGATGCGCTCGCCGTTGAGGGCTTCAGAGATCGTCGGGAACATCGTCGCGAACAGCACGAAGAACGCGCATGCGAGGAGGATCCAGTTGTTCAAAAGGAACGCGAACTCGCGCGAGTAGAACGAGTCGAACTCGGTCCGAGTCGAGAGCTTGTTCGAGCGATAGACGATCAGACCGACCGACACGATCAAGATCACCGCCATGAACACGATGAACTGGAGCGCGAGCACGTTGTCCTCGCCAAAAGCGTGGACCGATTGGACCGCGCCCGAGCGCGTCATGAACGTGCCGAAGATCGTGAGAAAGAACGTGATGACGACGAGCGAGAGGTTCCATGTCTTCATGGTTCCTCGCTGCTCCTGGATGATCGCGGAGTGCAGGAAGGCTGTGGCGGTGAACCAGGGCATCAACCCGGCGTTCTCCACCGGATCCCAAGCCCAGTAGCCGCCCCAGCCGAGCTCCTCGTACGCCCAGCGGCCGCCGAGGATGAGGCCAAGCGAGAGGAAGCCAAAACAGATCAGCATCCACACGCGTACGGAGCCGAGCCACATATCGTCGAGCCGGCCCGAGGCGAGTGCACCGATGCCGAACGCGAACGGAATCGTCGCCGCGACAAAGCCGGTGTAGAGCGACGGCGGATGAATGACCATCCAGTAGTTCTGGAGCAGCGGGTTGAGGCCCTGACCATCGATCGGCGGCGCCGTGAGGTAGGTGCTGAACGGATTCTTCGTGAACAACAGCAGCGTCAGGAAAAAGATCTGGACGCCCATGATCGTCGCGACGACGTAGCCGATCATGTCGCGATGGCGCTTGTGGTTCACGACGATCGCGACCGTCGAGAAGATCGAGAGCACGAGCACCCAGAACAGCAGCGAGCCATCGAGCCCACCCCAGAACGAGGTGACCTTGTAGATGGTCGGCATCGTCGTGTCGCTCGCCGACGCGACGTACTTCATCGTGAAGTCGTGCGTGACGAACGCGTAGATCATGAGCGACGACGCGAGCCCGATCAGCGCGCCGAAACCGTAGAGGCCATACACCGACGCGTTGACGAGCCTGCGGCTCTTGCGTGCGTTGCCAGCGATACCGGAGGCGAACGCCCAGGCCGCACAGAGATACGCCAGGAGCAGCGTGATCGTGCCAACCAGTGCGATCGGTGAGAAGGGAACGCCGTCACCCGCTTGCGTCATAAGCTCACTTGAATTGCGTGTCGATCTTGGTGGTCGGCGCGCCGTCGTACTTCGACGGGCACTTCGCCATGAGTTCGCTCGACTCCATCACCCACTCTTGTTCCGCATCCGTACGGAGAGGACAACCCACCGGAGCTGATTGCTTCCTACACATGTCCGCGGCGAGAGCCTGGACCTCACTCGCCTTGATCAAGCGACCGGTCGCTACGACCTCCGACTGATCCTTGAACGTGTCGGGCTTCGGGCCTTCATTGAAGATCCGGATCTTCTTGCCGTTCTTCTGCAGCACGAACGTGCGGTGCTGGACCTGACCTACGACGCTCTCGACGATGCTACCGGCTTCGACGAAGCCGTGAACCTTGAGCTCTTTGTCGGTCCACTGCGTGAATCCATCGCCGACCAGCTCGTCCACCATGCGGTAGTGCTGGGCATTACCCACCGATGAATAGATCAAGAATCCGCCACCACCGAGCACAACGCCGATGGTGAGTAGGACCTTGTAAAGCGTAGATTTTTCCATTGGATGACCTCCGCCGATGCAACCGGCAGGGCACGGCCAGCCAGGCCGCCCGTGACGAAGCAACCGTAGCATGTTCCATGAACATTCCACGGGCGGTCGGGCAACGCGCGGACGGTCGAGCAACGCCCACCCGCACCCCTGAACCGTCTAACCGCCGATGCCCATCATGTGGGTCGTCGGTGGCGCGTCGCGGAACGTGTGACCGACGCGCTTGCCCATGACCGAGGCGTCGATGGCGCGAACCAGATCGTCATCGGAGCCACCTGCCCTGACAAGATCGCGCAGGCTGAGGGCGTCGTCGTGCCCCAGACAGGCATGCAGAGCGCCCGTCGAGGTCAGCCTGAGGCGATTGCAGTCATCGCAGAAGTGCTCGGTCATCGCCGAGATGATGCCGACCTCGCGCGAGGCATCATGTGAGAGGGTCCAGTAGCGGGCTGGGCCAGCGTCTTTGCCCTCGGAACGCTCCGCGGAGACGAGCGAGCCGAGCGCTGCTTCGATCGTGCGGCGAATCGTCACGGCAGCGATGCCTCGGGCCTGCTCGTACAGCGCCCCGTGCGACATCGGCATGTGCTCAATGAAGCGTGGGGTCGCGCCGCGGGACCACGCAGCCTCGCAAAGTGCGACGATCTCGTCGTCGTTCACGCCGTAGAGCGCGACCGCATTCGTCTTCACAACCATCCCCGCCGCATGCGCGGCATCGATGCCGGCGAGAACGCGGGCGAGATCGCCTCGACCGGTGACCTTCGCAAAGCGTTCGGCATCGAGCGTATCGAGCGAAACGTTCACCGCGGAGACGCCGGCGGCCCTCAGCGGTGCGGCCAGCTCGTCGAGCAGATGACCGTTGGTGGTCATGACGACCTGCTCGATCCCTGGAACGCGAGAGATGCGCGCGACGAGATCGACGATGCCCCGTCGAACCGTCGGCTCGCCGCCGGTCAGCCGGACCTTGCGAACCCCGAGTCGCGCGAACACCGAGATCACGCGCTCGAGCTCCTCGAACGTGAGCACGGCCGAACGCGGCTCGAAGCTCATCTCACCAATCAAGCTCTCCGGCATGCAGTACGTGCAGCGGTAGTTGCAGCGATCCGTCACAGAAACGCGCAGATAGCGGATTCGCCGGGCGAACTGATCGAGCAGGGGATCGGCCGGCACCGGCAGCTCGGCCCCGAGTCCACCATTTGCGACCACGGGAGTGCCTCCGATGACAGGGAGGTGGGCTCGACCGGTCACAAAGGCACTAGACCCTCCGATCCCGGACGCGTCAAGCAGCAGGTGGCGTTACAGAATTCCTTGACAGATCGGGCGAAAAACCGCACATATCCTTCGTCTTGCTAGCAACCACCAGCGTTCCTTCTCAAGTGATCGATGGTCTGTGGGTGCTCCTCGTCTCGAATGAAGGCGAGTTGACCACTCAGGACTCCAGTGGCCGCGTGCCCGTTTTGGCCCGCGCCGGTAACGACCAGACCTACCTGCTCGTGTTCAAGGATGTCGTCAAAGCTCGCCGTTTCGTAACGGCCTCCGAGCTCGACGGCGCCGAACCCCGCATGGTCGTTCGTGGTAACCGCGAAGAGATCGTCCGCATCGCGCGGTCGGCCGGCGTGGTTGGCGTGCTTCAGGATTACGATCCGAGCACGCAGCAGTACGCGTCGTCTGCGGCTCTTGCCTGATCCCCGCGATACCCGCGATACCCGCGGTCAGTAGCCGCCCGTAATCACGAGCTCGTCAATCTCGCCGCGCTTCGCCGCGTTCGAGTTAATCGCGCGCGAGCACTTCACCTTGTCCATCTTCAAGCCCTTGTAGAGGGCGCGGACGAGCGGTGTGTCGTTGTTCGAGAGCATCACCTTGCAGCCGCGATCGATGAGCTGCTTCGCGGTCGCCGCGAGGGTCTTCTGCTCGTCGGTACCGAAGTCTCCGACGGTGTAGCTCGTGAAGCTCGAGGTCGCGTTGATCGGATCGTAGGGCGGATCGAAGTACAGAAAGTCGCCAGGCTTGGCGTCGTCGATCGCCGTCGCGTAGTCCGCATGGCGGATCTCGGCGCGAGCGAGCACCTTCGAGGCCGCGCGCAGCAGATCCGGCACGCAGATCGGCGGATCGGTGTAGCGACCGATCGGCACGTTGAACCCGCCCGCGCGGTTCACTCGCCACAGGCCGTTGAAGCAGGTCTTGTTCAAGTAGATGAACGTCGCGGCGCGCTCGGCCGCCGACCACTGCATGTGCGACTGGTTCCACTTCTCGCGGGTCGCGTAATAGTGGGTCTCGTCGTGGGCCTCGCGGTGGTGCGCGAGCTTCTTGATCACCGCATTCGGATCGCGCGCGATCGATTGGTAGAGCGAGACAAGGTCGGGATTGACGTCGGCGATCACCGCGCGTTCGGGCGCGAGCTTGAAGAACATCGCGGCGCCACCGATGAAGGGCTCGTAGTAGCGACCGAACGTTTTCGGCATCCGAGCGAGAAGCTCGGGGAGAAGCTTGGTCTTGCCACCGACCCATTTGACGACCGGCGTCGCGATGATCTCGCGAGGCGCACGGTCGATCTGAGGCGCGTGTTCACCGTAGCGCTTGCCGCGCGCGGCCGTCGCCTGCTTTGTAGCTGCCATTAAAATATCGTCGAAGACCCTGAGCAATGGCTCCAGTTTTCAGCAAGATTTCAATTACTTAGATAGTTACTTACATAGCGAGTTTTCGTGCTGGATTGCCGTCGAGGAACGCGCGCGTCGCCGCTAGATTCTCGGCGCGCGCTCGTACGAAGCCCCGCGGGGCGCGCATCAAAGTTGATGAGCCTTTTGGCGCGACCGCTTGCATCGGGCGGTCGCGGGTTGGGCGTCGGCTTGCGTCCTATGACTGCAGCGTATCGTACGTGTGCATCTGCATCCTGAACGTTGCCCCGCCCGCCGTCATGCTGCGGAGCCGCGTGGAATAGCCAAACATGTTCCGCAGAGGAACCAACGCGGAGACCACGCGCTTGCTGCCCGCGGCTTCCATGTTCTGGACCTGGCCATGCCGCTGCTGCAGATCACCGATCACGCTGCCGAGACCGTCGTCGTCGACGATGACTTCAACCGACATGATCGGCTCGAGCCGCGCCGGCTGCGCATCCGCGACCGCGCGGCGACACGCTTCGGCCGCCGCCGCACGCGCACCGATCTCGCCGTTTGCACCTTCTTTGAGAGCGATCTTGGTGAGAGTGACCTCGACGTCCTCGAGCGGATACCCATCGGGTCCACTCGACGCCGCATCCTTCAACCCCTGCATCGCCGCCGCGACGATGACGTCGGGGAACGCCGGGACCGACGGGATGTCACGCTTGAACTCCATACCCGTCCCACGTGCACGCGCACGCACGACGCACGCGCACTCGCCGTAGATCTGCTGCTCTTTGAGATCGCGCTCGAACACCGCGTGCCCCTCACCCGTCGCGAGGATGGTCTCGCGATAGACGACCTGCGGCTTACCGGCGCGAGCGGCCGTGCCGTACTCGCGCTTCATCCGGTCGACGATAATCTCGAGGTGGAGCTCGCCCATGCCCGAGATGATGGTCTGGCCCGTCTCCGGGTCGTCCTTCACGCGGAACGTGGGGTCTTCTTCGACCATCTTGCCGAGTGCGAAATCGAGGCGTTCCTTGGCGGCCGCCGTGTCGGCTTCGATCGCCTGCGAAATCACGGGCTCGTAGGTATCGATGCGCTCGAGCAGGATCGGCGACTTGGGGTCGCAAAGCGTGTCGCCCGTCGTCGCATCTTTGAGACCCGCGACCGCGACGATCTCGCCGGCGACCGCCTTCTCGAGCCGCTCGCGCTTCGCCGCATGGACGCGGAACAAGCGCGCGACTTTCTCTTTCTTGTTCGTGCGGACGTTCAGCACCTCGTCGCCCGCTTCGAGGACGCCGCTGAACACGCGCAGGAACACGACCTTGCGGCCTTCATCCATCGCGATCTTGAACGCGAGTGCCGCGAATGGCACCGTGTTCTTGGGCTGACGGACGAGCTTCTCGGTGGTGTTGCGCGGATCGACGCCGGTGACCGGCGGCACGTCCGCGGGCGATGGCAGATAGTCGATCACGGCATCGAGCAGCGGATGGATACCCTTGTTGCGGAGCGCGGTGCCGTTGAGCACTGGCACCATCTTCACCGCGATCGTCGCCTTGCGGATCGCAGCCTTGAGCTCTGCGATCGTGAGCTCGCCACCTTCGAGATATTTCTCGGCGATCGAATCATCGAGATCCGCGACCGCCTGGATCATCTGATCGCGCGCCTCGGCGGCTGACGCCGCGAGGTCGGCCGGGATGTCCGTGACCTCCGGGGCCTCGGTGACGTCGCCCGTGAACATCAGTGCCTTCATGGTCACGAGATCGACGACGCCCGAGAACGATTCTTCGCTGCCGATCACGAGCTGGATCGGCACCGCGTTCGCGCCGAGGCGCTCGCGGATATCCGCGACGACGCTCGGCGCGGAAGCCCCGATCCGATCGAGCTTGTTGACGAAGGCGAGGCGCGGCACCTTGAACTTGTCGGCCTGGTGCCAGACGGTCTCGGATTGCGGCTGGACACCTGCGACCCCACAGAACACGACGACCGCACCGTCGAGCACGCGGAGCGAACGCTCGACTTCGATCGTGAAGTCGACGTGGCCCGGGGTGTCGATCAGATGGATCTCGTGCTTCTTCCAATCGAACGTGGTCGCGGCCGCGGTGATCGTGATCCCGCGCTCGCGCTCTTGCTCCATCCAGTCCATCTCGGTCTCACCGTCGTGGACCTCGCCGACCTTGTGGATCTTGCCCGAGTGAAACAGGAAGCGTTCCGAGACGGTCGTCTTGCCCGCATCTATATGGGCAATGACGCCGAGATTGCGGACCATATCGATCTTCGCCATCGCGTGTCTCCTACTACTCTTGGGGCGGCGGTATAGCGCGAAAACGTTGAGATCTGTACGCTCTTGGCCATGCGCATGCGGGTCTTGGCGATCGGTCTCGCGACCGGGCTTGCTGGCCTGGCCGTTCGGTCAGATTCGCTCGCGCAGCCAGCCCCCGATTTCGCGCGGGCCAAGCAGCTCTACGAGGCGGGCGCTTCCGAGCTCGACAAGGGCGCGTTCAGCGACGCCGTGCGCGATTTCGGCGCGGCCTACGGCATCACGAAAGACCCGGTCCTGTTCTTCAAGATCGCGACCTCGAACGAGAAGGCCGGCCACTGCGATGTCGCGCTCGTCTACTACGCACGCTATCTGCGCGAGGCAAAGCCGGCCCAGCACTTCATCGACCTGACCCAGGAGCACGTGGCGGCCTGTGGTGGCGACTGGCGCTCGATCAGTGCCGCACCGAATGCGGTCCCGGGCCCCGACGCCGGTTCGGCGGGGCCGGGCTCGGGCTCGGCGGGCTCGGGCTCGGCGGGCTCGGGCTCGGCGGAGCGGCTCCCAGAGGCCGGCCCCGCTGTAGGGACCGACACCGGCTCCGACACCACCACGACCGGCACGGTGAACCTCGGCGCGGGTTCGGGATCCGGCGCGACCGCACGACATACCAACGACCTGCCGTGGTTGATGGTGGGTGGCGCGCTCGCGTTCGTCACGGCGGGCGCGGTGTTCGCATACTCCGCGAGCTCGGCAGAGAACGACATCAAGGATCTCTACGTCGGTGTGACCTCGATGACGCCGGTGTTCGATTCATCGCTCGCGAAGCGCTATCAGGACCTGCTCGATGAAGGTCATCGCTACCAGTATCTGTCGTGGGCCTCGTTCGGCGTCGCGACCGGGTTTGGCATCGCGGCCGCGTTGCTGTTCGTGCACGATCATAACGAGCAGCAGAAGCGCTTGATGCTGGCGCCGACCGCAGGGCCGTCGGGCGCCGGCGTGTCGGCGACGATCAGGTTCTAGTCGCGCTTGGTACGGTCGCGGCACTACCACTAGAGGACGGGTTCAAGGCCGCCGCTTCGGTCGAGACCCAACGCGCGATATCCTTGTCGCTCGCGGTCAGACCATGCTTCTTCATGATCGTCTCGAACGCGGACTCGAGCACCGCACAATCGGCGGGGCGACGCTCGCGATCGAACGTCATGCAGCTCATCACCAATGCATCGAGCTCGACCGGCATCCCGGCGCGTAACGACGACGGCATCGGCAGGTGCGGCCAGTTCTCCACGCCGAGGTGCGCGAGCGTAGCGAGATCGAGGTTGACGCCGTGGTTCGTGAGGATCTCGAACGCGACCGCGCCGACCGAATAGATATCAGCGCGCACGTCGACCACGTCGCCGATGCGCTGCTCGGGCGCCATCATCGAGGGCGTGCCTTTGGTCTCGCCGGCGACCGTCATGTGGTTTTGCGACGCTGCCTTCGCGATGCCGAAGTCGACGACTTTCACACCGCCCTGACGCGAGACGAGGACGTTCGCGCTCTTGACGTCGCGGTGCACGAGGTTCATCGGCGAACCGTCGGCCGACGTCGCGCGATGAGCGGCGTCGAGGCCGTCGCAGATCCGGCACAGGATGCCGAGCCCGATTTCGAGCGGCAGCGGGCGCTGCGCGGCACGCCCGGCAGCGAGCAGCTTCTCGAGGTCGACGCCGTCGACATACTCCATGACGATGACGTAGTCGTTGCCGATCTTGCCGAGGTCCTGGATCTGGACGACGTTCGGGTGACTGATCCGCGCCGCGAGCTTTGCCTCGTCGAGGAAGTGCTCGACCGCGCGCTCGTTGCGCGCGAGGTGCGGATGCATGACCTTGACCGCGACTTGCTTCTCGAAGCCGCCCTCGCCGCGTGCACGCGCGAGATACACATCGGCCATGCCGCCCGATCCGATGCGCCGGATGATCTCCCAGCGCCCGATCATGCCGCCGGGTTCGAGGTTCGAGGTCGTGAAGCCTTGCACGCTGTCGAGCGGTGGCGGGGTTCCGCTCGCACTCCCGACCGCACCCATCGAGGCGGCGGTTTGACCGGAGCTCGGCCCCGTGGTGACACGCGCTGGCGTCATGCCCGGTGTCGTCGCGCCCGGCTGCGTGATCGGGCGGCCGGCCTGCGTCTGCGCTTGCTGCGACTTGCCGGTGACGAGGCCGATGAGGAGCAGCAACAAGCCGAGGCCCGCGGCGCCACCTCCACCCGCCTCGAGCGGCATCGACTGACCGCCGGTGAGCGGTGCCGCGTAGACGGTGATCTTCGCGTTCGGCACCGAGGGCAGTGGCATCGTCGTCGGTGTGCTACCGGTCAACGTGGGCCCGATCTGGCGCACGGTACCGTCGCTCTCGAACGATCCGGATACGTGCGCAGCGGAGAGCTTCGCGAAGGACGGCGAGAGATCGAGTCGCCTACTCACCATCACGTACCCGTCGAGCACGCCGGCGCGATCCTTCGGCTTGACCGGCGTGACCTCGGTGACGATCGCGCCATCGCCATCGACCTCGAAGTAGCTGCCGACCTTTCCGGCGTGTACGGAGCGCATCACGGTCGAGGGCTTGATCAGCAACAGCGCGGACGGTGCGCCGCCCTTGAGGGTCTGACCGAGCTCGATCACTTCGCCGGGCTTCGCGGTGATCGCGAGCTCGCCGTGATAGACCATCTCGCTGACGGTGGCCTTGTCGGTCGCGACCGCCCCTTGGACCGAGCCGAGGCTCGCGAGCGATTCGGCGGCTCCCTTGACCGCCGCTTGCGCGGCACGAATGTCGCCGTCGAGCTGACCGATCGCGGCGGTCATCGTCGACGACGCCTCGAGCGTCATGCCGCCCGTGACCTTGCGAGTCGCGCCGTAGCCCGCGATGGCACCTCCGGCCGCCAACAGCACGACCCCCGCCACGACGAGCACGGTCTTAGCCACGCTTGCCACCGAACTTGTCAGGCGCGGGGCCCGAAGGAGCATCGCCAGCGACGCCGACCGTGACGTCGTTCGAACCGGCCTTGATGGTCACGTCCTGGGTGATCGGCGCCTTCGAGCGCTCGCTCCACGCCTTCAAGTGGTACTTGCCGGACGGCAGGTGCTTGAACGAGAACTTGCCGTTGTCGTCGGTGACGACATACGCGGGCGCCGACACGACGGCGATGTACGCCGACATGTTCGAGTGCAAGTTGCAGCCGAGCCGCACGATGCCCTCTTTTGCGAACGTGTACTCGCGTGCCTCGCCGGCCTTGTAGATGCCGAGGTCGAACGAGGCGAGCGGCGACGACGAGAACACGTTGTGGAACACACCGTCGAAGTTCGGGAAGCTCACGGTCGAGCCAACCGGAATCGCCATGACATGCGGGAGAAACGTGCGGTCGCGTTGCTCGATCGCGCGGTGCTTGACGATCCGCGGTGCCCATTTGCCCGTCGCGGGCTCGAGGGTGACGAGCCCGAACGCGCCCGACATTGCCTTGCCATCGAGGGTCAGCGAGCCCGTCAGCGAGCCCTCGACTTTCGGCGGCGGAACCTTGGCAGCGGCGTCCTCATCTTCGGAGTTGCCGACCGCCTTGGGTTGCGGCGGGGTCGCTGGATCGACCTTTTCGGTTGGCGTAGTGATCCGCGCTGGCGCACCCTCGCGGAACGCACCCGCGATCGTCGCGACCGCTTCGGGGCCCGTGAGGAGCTCGGCGGTGGAGAACAGCTGTTCGGCGAGGTTCTTGTTGCCACCGTCGAGCGCCTTTTGCGCTTTATCGAGGAGCTCGGCGGCATCGCGGAAGCCCGCCGCCTTCTCGCCCGCAGGCGTGGGCTTGCCGGTCGGCTTGGCGGCGGTACCAGCCGCACCAGGCTCGGTCGCCTTTTTTGGTCCGGGCTTGCAGTCGTAGTAGCAGTCCTCGTTCTTGCTCGTCGAGGTGCGCTTGCTGCTGGAGCAGCTCACGAGGGCGAGCGCTGCGAGCGTGACCGGTCCCGTGATGCGCATCGGCAATCACTGTACGCCAGGCGCGAAGGTTCAGATCAGTTCCTGGCCAACCTTGCCGTCCCGGACCGGGAACGGTAGGTTGCGAACGAGTTTCGGAGCCTAGCAATGGTTTTCGGTTTGTTTTCCAAGGACCGCGCACTTCAGCGCACGATCGAAAAGGCGACGAACAAGCTCGCCCAGCAACCCGATCGTTGGGGTGCGCTCGAAAAGCTTCGCGAGGATGGCTCTGACGACGCCATCTTCGGGTTGTGTAAGCGATGGAGCGTCACCTCGAACAAGGGCGTCGAGGACGAGCAGGAGAAAAACTGGGTCGTCGACATCTTGGGCGAAAAAGGTGAGGCATGTTTGCCCGGCCTCATTCGGTTCATGAAGTCGGCCGACCAGCTCGCACATCCTCTGCGCGTGCTCGAGAAGGTCGCCAACCACGACAAGCAGCTCGCGGTGACCGACGAGCTCCTCGCACTCGAGCCGCCGGGCTACGTCCGGATGCCTGATAAACGGATCGATCTCATCAAGTGGTTTACCGAGCACAAGGGCATGTCCGACGAGGAGGTGCTCAGCCGTGTCGCGCCCTACGTCGTCGATTACGACGAGAACTCGCGGTTCACCGCGATCGAAGGCCTCGCGACCAAAGACCCCGAGAAGATCGCGAAGCCGTTGATCGACGCCCTGCTTCGCACGGAGGAAGAATCGGGCCGGATCAAGCGCACGATCCTCGAGGTCCTCGAGCGCACCAAGGCGCCGCTCGGCGAGCGAGCGAGCGAGGTCGCCGGCGTGATCGCGGGCGGGCCGCTGAGCGGCAGCTTCAGGGTCGACGGCAAGATCGTCAAGACCAAGTAATCGAGATGTCAGCGACAATCGAGCTGCTCAGCGAAGTTCCGATGTTCGCGGAGCTCGACGATTCGGGGCGACAGATTCTCTCCGAGCGCGTCGATCTCGAGGAGATGAAGGAAGGCGAAGTCCTGTTCGCCTACGGCGACCCGGGTGACTGGATGGGCATCGTGCTCACCGGCGAGGTCGAGATGTCGGTCAAGATCAAGACCGGCGAAAACGTGTTCCTCGAGCGGGCCGAACACGGTGACTTCTTCGGCGAGATCTCGCTGCTCGACGGTGGCTCGCGCACCGCGCGTGCAGTGTGCACGAAGTCGGGCCAGCTGATCGTCGTCGATCGCGGCGACCTCGACGAGCTATTGAAGCTGCGTCCCGAGGCCGCGATGAATCTGCTCACCGCGACCGGCAAGCGGCTGCGCGCGAACGCGCAGGTCCTCCGCAACACCACAACACGAAACACCTACGACGTTGCCGAGGCGCACCAGAACATCGTCGCGCGCGGCGCGGACTGGGTCGCGAACTTCTCGGGCTCGCTCGGGTTCTTGCTCATCCACATCTTCCTGTTTGCGGCCTACATCCTGCTGAACACGAATCTGCTGCCGTTCGGCAACTTTGACCCGTTCCCCTACGGCCTGCTGACGATGGTGGTCTCGCTCGAGGCGATCATCTTGTCGACGCTCCTCTTGTACAGCCAGAACCGGCAAGCCGCCCGCGACCGGGTGCGCGCCGACATCGAGTACGACGTCAACCTCAAGGCTGAATTGCAGATCCAGCACCTGCACGAGAAGATCGACGAGCTCCACTCGCAGATCCTCGGTCGGCTCGACCAGATCGATCCCAAACGCAACAAGCATTCTGGCTTGCCGCACGATCTTTCCGGCTAGCGTGGTAAACACCCGGTCCGATGCCACGTCGGAAGGATCTCGAGTCCATCCTCATCATCGGGTCCGGGCCGATCGTCATCGGCCAGGCATGCGAGTTCGATTATTCGGGCACGCAGGCGTGTAAAGCGCTCCGAGAAGAGGGCTTACGCGTCGTCCTGATCAACTCGAATCCGGCGACGATCATGACGGACCCCGAGCTGGCCGACGCCACGTACGTCGAGCCGCTCACCGTCGAAGTCCTCGACAAAGTGCTCGCGCGCGAGAAGGTCTCGGCCATCCTCCCGACCTTGGGCGGGCAGACCGGCCTCAACCTCGCGATGGCCGCGCACAAAGCCGGGCTGTTCGAGAAGCACGGCGTCGAGCTGCTCGGCGCGACGATCAAGACAATCGAGATGGCCGAGGATCGCGAGCTGTTCAAGCAAGCAATGGCGCGCATCGGTCTCGCGTGCCCGAAATCGCGGCTCGTGCGCTCGGTCGCCGAAGCGCGCGCCGTGATCGACGAGATCGGGTTCCCCGCGATCCTCCGCGCCTCGTTCACGATGGGCGGCTCGGGCGGTGGCATCGCGTACAACAAGCCGGACTTCGACCGGATGGTCCAGTTCGGTCTCGATCAATCCCCCGTCCACTCGATCCTCGTCGAAGAAAGCGTACTCGGCTGGAAGGAGTTCGAGCTCGAGGTCGTGCGCGACGCGAAGGACAACGCGGTCATCGTGTGCTCGATCGAGAACCTCGATCCGATGGGCGTGCACACCGGCGATTCGATCACGGTCGCACCGGCGATGACGCTGACCGACAAAGAATATCAGCGCATGCGCGACGCCTCGATCGCGATCCTGCGAGAGATCGGCGTCACGACCGGCGGCTCGAACGTGCAGTGGGCCGTCGACCCCAAGACCGGCCGCATGCTCGTGATCGAGATGAATCCGCGCGTGTCGCGGAGCTCGGCGCTCGCCTCCAAGGCGACCGGCTTCCCGATCGCGAAGATCGCCGCGAAGCTCGCGATCGGCTACACGCTCGACGAGCTCCAGAACGACATCACCGAAGTCACGCCCGCGTCATTCGAGCCTACGATCGATTACGTCGTCGTGAAGTGGCCGCGGTTCGCGTTCGAGAAGTTTCCGTCGGCCTCGACCACGCTCGGTCCGCAGATGAAATCGGTCGGCGAAGCGATGGCGATCGGGCGCACGTTCTCCGAGGCTCTCGGCAAGGCGATCCGCTCGCTCGAGACCGGCCGCGCCGGGTTCGATCTCGTGATGACGTACGGCGATGACCTCATCGCCCTCGAGCGCGCGATGGCGATCGCGACGCCAGACCGGATCTGGCAGGTCGCACGCGCCTTCCAGCTCGGCATGACCACCGAGCGCGCGCACGAGCTCACGCGGATCGATCCGTGGTTCCTTCATCATATCCGCACGGTCGCGCTGGCCGAGATCGAAGTGGCGCAGACCCCGCTCGCGACGATCGACCTGCGTCGCTTCAAGCGGCTCGGCATGAGCGACCGGCGGATCGCCGCGCTGACCCATTCCAAGGAAGCCGACGTTCGCAGCGCACGCCACGCGGCCGGGATTCGCCCGGTCTACAAACGCGTCGACACGTGCGGCGCCGAGTACGAATCGAACACGCCGTACATGTACTCGTCGTATGAAGACGAGTGCGAAGCGCGGCCAACGACCGCGAAGAAGGTGATCATCCTCGGCGGTGGTCCGAACCGGATCGGCCAGGGCATCGAGTTCGATTACTGTTGCTGCCATGCCGCGATGGCGCTCGCCGAGCTCGGCATCGAATCGATCATGGTCAATTGCAACCCCGAAACCGTGTCGACCGATTACGACACCTCGGACCGGTTGTACTTCGAGCCGCTCACGCTCGAGGACGTCCTCGAGATTTGCCACGTCGAGAAGCCGTGGGGAGTGATCGTGCAGTTCGGCGGCCAGACGCCGCTCAAGCTCGCCCTGCCCCTCGCGGCGGCCGGCATTCCGATCCTCGGCACGAGCGCCGATGCGATCGACCGCGCCGAAGATCGCGAGCGGTTCGGTGACGTGATGGGGAAGCTCGGCCTCCGCGCGCCGCGCTGGGGCATCGCGCGGAGTCTCGATGAAGCGCGCAAGGTAGCTGGCGAGATCGGCTTCCCCGTGATGGTGCGCCCGAGCTACGTGCTCGGTGGTCGCGCGATGGAGCGCGTCTACGATGCGCGTGGCCTCGAAGATTACTTCGGCCGGTTCTTGCTCGCGTCGGGTAAGTCAGGTGCAGGCGGTAACGACGAAGGCGCGACGATCGGCTTTCCATTGCTGGTCGACCAATTCCTCTCGGAAGCGGTGGAACTCGATGTCGATGTCGTCGCGGATGCGACCGGCGCGGTCGTGGTCGGTGGGGTGATGGAGCACATCGAGGAGGCCGGCATCCATTCCGGCGATTCGGCGTGCTCGCTACCGCCCTACTCGCTGCCGATGGATATCCGCGACGAGGTGAAGCGCCAGGCGCGCCTGCTCGCCACCGAGCTCGGCGTCATCGGCCTGATGAACGTCCAGTTCGCCGTGCTCTCCGGCGATGTCTACGTCCTCGAAGTGAATCCGCGTGCGTCGCGCACGATCCCGTTCGTGTCCAAGGCGATCGGCAAACCGCTCGCGAAGATCGCGGCCAAGGTGATGGCCGGCAAGACGCTCGCCGAGCTCGACTTCACGACCGAAACCGAGCCACGCCACGTCTCGGTCAAAGAGGTCGTGTTTCCCTTCGTGAAGTTCGAGGGCGTCGATACGATCCTCGGCCCCGAGATGCGCTCGACGGGCGAAGTGATGGGGATCGATGTCGACTTCGCGCGCGCATTCGCGAAGAGCCAGCTCGCCGCCGGCATGAAGCTGCCGACCAGTGGCGTCGCGTTCCTCTCGGTCCGCGAGCTCGACAAGCCGGCCGCGGTCGAGATCGCGCGCCGCCTGGTCAACCTCGGCTTCGCACTGATCGCGACCCACGGCACCGCGGCGTTCTTGACGGCCGCGGGTCTCACCGTGAACGGCATCAACAAGGTGCTCGAAGGCCGACCGCACTGCGTCGACGCGATGGACAATCACGAGATCGATTTCGTGATCAACACGACCGAGGGTACGCAAGCCGTGCAGGACTCGCAGTCGCTGCGTCGCGCCGCGCTGATGAACGGCATCGCGTACTACACGACGCTACGTGCCGCGCGCGCAGCGCTCGAAGCGATCGCTGTCGAGAAGCGCGGCGACATGCGCGTGCAGCCGCTGCAAGCGTACTAGCCAGGCACCCCGGGGACCTGCTCCGGGCAGTGCGCGGGTTCACTGAACCGGTTTGATCTCGGTCATGAACTGACGGATCGCTTCGCGATGCGTCTCGAATCCGTCCGGGCTCGCTTCACCGACGACGACCAGATACTTCTGCGCCGGCGTATCGATCACGCCGACCGAGAGCTCGACGGGGTGACCGTGGAACGAGCCCTTGCCGTCCTGGAACATCGCCGGCATGCCGTTGATCTCGGCGTTGACCGGTGCGCCGTCGAGCGAGAACGCGTCGTAGCCGACGAGCGCGCCGACGCCGATCCCGACGAGCGCCGCGGCGAGGTCCTGACCATCGACGACGGTGACCTCGAGATCGACGGACTGATCGGGTGATGCGATCGCGAGCGTGTCACCGGCGGAGTCGTCCACGTGCCAGCCGGCCGGGATGGTCAGCTTGACCTTGCCAGCTTCGTGGACACGTTCGTTGGTGGAGATGTGAGCCGGATCATTCGGACCGACAGAATTGGCGCCGCATGCGGCGAGCAGAGCGAAGGCGATTGCTTTCATGCCGCCTAGACGCCCCTCGGTCCGAGAAGTCGCAGTAAATCAGTGTGACCGTGGCGATCTCATCGCACCGCCTCCGCGTCGGGGAGTGCCCGGCGTGCCGGTCGGGCCATTGCCGCCGACATCGATACCCGACGAACAAATCGGTGCGCTTGCTTGCGGTTCGAAGAACGCGAGAATGCTCGCCGGCGTCACGGACGCATCCAACGGCTGGGCGAACCAAATCACGAACGCGTCGAGATCGAGCAGTGGATGGTCCGCGACAGTAACCGTCAGTGCCATGGGAGACCCAGAGCCATCCTGAACAGCCGTTAGGATACAATATTCTCGTGGCTGTTCGGCTAGGCCGGTACGAGCTGATCACCCGGATCGGTCAGGGTGGGATGGCGGAGGTTCAATTGGCCCTCCAGCGCGGACCTGCAGGCTTCGAGAAGCTCGTAGTCGTGAAGCTCGTGCACGCCGAGCTCGCGACACAGAAAGCGTTCGTCGACATGTTGCTCGACGAGGCGCGCGTTGCCGCGCTGGTGAAACATCCGAACGTTGTCGATATCTACGACCTCGGTGAAGCCGATGGGAAGTACTTCATCGCAATGGAGTACCTCGAGGGCGAGCCGATGCTCTCGGTGTTGCGCGCCGGTCGCGAAGGCAAACGGCTCGATCCACTGTCGACAGGGCGGCTGATCGCCGACACCGCAGAGGGCCTGGATGCGGCGCACGAGCTTCGCAGCATGGCAGGCGAGCGGATCGAGCTCGTGCATCACGACATCTCGCTCGGCAACATCGTGGTGCTTTACAACGGCCAGGTGAAGCTCGTCGATTTTGGCGTTGCGAAGGCGACCCGATCGGCGACCGGGCCGCAGACCAAGGTCCAGGGCAAGTTCAGCTACATGGCACCGGAGAAGCTCAAGGGCTCGCCCGGCGATCGCAGGAGCGACATCTTTTCGCTCGGCTGCGTGATGTGGGAGGCGCTCACGCTCAAGCGCTTGTTCCGGGGCGGTAATGACGCCGAGACCATGAAGATGGTGCTCGAGCAGCCAATTCCGCCGCCGTCACGAGCGAACCCCGATGTCCCGTTCGCGTTCGACGCGATCGTGATGCGCTCGCTCGAGCGCGATCCGGCGAAGCGTCAGCGCACGGCGAAAGAGCTCGCGGTCGAGCTCGAGGAGCTGCTGCGCGTCGCCGGGTATGGCGCGAAGAACGATCACATCGCGAAGTACATGCAGGAGACCTTCAAGGACCACATCGACGCACGCAAGAAGCTCGTCCAGGAGGTCGTGAGCAAAGGTTCTGCGAGTGCCGCGACCGTCGATGCCGCGTTCCATCCCCATCAGATCATCGCGCAAGGCTCGCCACGCTCGAGGGCAGTTGGCGATTTCACGCGTCAGATGCATTCGTTCAGCGCCGTCCTGCCGACCGCACCGCCCGCACCTCCTCCGGATGCGTTCGACGAATCGGACGGCGGGCAGACCGAGATCCAGAGCTCGGTATTCGAAGGGGGTACGACCAAAATCGCGCAGCCGCCGATCATCGATACGGAGTTCGGGCTCACGCCGCCTCCCCCCGCACCAACTCACCAGCGAGCCGAACCGGTTCGTCCGCTCGCCGGACCGCCGGTGCCGAGCCGCATCGTGACCGTGATGGATTGGGCCGAAGATATCGCGGCGGATCCGAAGAAGCGCACGGTCGCCTCCGTGATCGCGGGCGGCGCCGCGGTGGTGCTGATCGGCATCCTGATCGTGACGTGCGGGCACAACCGCGGTGCGCCGCCCGTCGCCGTGCCGAAGTACGCGATCGAGGTCAGCGCCGATGCCGTCGTCGTTGAGATCGCCGCTACAGTCGATGCCAACCCCGACGCGGCATCCAGCGCCGACGTGCCCAGCGATGCCACGCCGATGGCCGTGCCCGATCACGTCGCTCCGCATCCCCTGGTCGTCATCGATCACAAGCTGGCTCGTCCGACGAACCCCGACGTGCAGTTCCAGAAGGCGTTCCAGCTGTTCGTCAAGGGTGATGCGAAGGGGACGCTCGCCCTGTTGAAGATCGCGAAGGTTTCGACCCCGAGCTACGCGCCGACCTGGCGGTTGCTCGGCCAGGTCTACAAGAAGCTCGGCGATCGCGGCCAAGCGAAGGCCGCATTCGGCCATTACCTCGTGCTCGCGCCGAATGCAGGTGATGCGCCGGCGATCCGAAAGGAGCTCGAGTGAGGATCGTCGCCCTGAAGACCAGACCGCCGACCCGGCCTGCACGACCTTCCACGGCCCCGCTGCGTTGCAACAACTGGCGAGCTTGCAGCGGGCGCCAGATACAGGTACCACTCGGACTCGATTCCCATGGCCGAGAAATTCCCCATGACCCCGGCGGGTTACGCCACGATGAAGGCGCACCTCCATCGCTTGAAGAATCACGACCGGATCCGGAACAGCCGCGCGATCGAGGTCGCACGCGGTCACGGCGACCTCAAGGAAAACGCGGACTACAGCGCGGCCAAAGAGGAACAGGGCCTGATCGAGGCGAAGATCCGCGAGCTCGAAGCAAAAACGGCGATGGCCGAAGTTATTGATCCAACCAAAATGTCGGGTTCGCGGGTCAAATTCGGAGCCACCGTGACGATCGAGGATGCAGATTCGGGCGACGTATCGACCTACGTGATCGTTGGTGAGCACGAAGCCGCGATCAAAAAGGGTCGGATCTCGATCGGAGCGCCGCTCGCTCGCGCGCTCATCGGCAAAGAGCAGGGCGAAACGTTCACCGTGCAAAGCCCGAAGGGCAAGCGCGACTATGAAGTTACGAAGGTCGAGTGGCACGAAGTGCCGCCGCTCGACGAGGAGACCGCGTCGTGAAGTTCAAGCTCGTCCTCGTTGCGTGCGCCGTGGCGGTTGCTACGGCTTTCCTCGCTTGCGGTCAAAGCAAGGGGCAGCGCTGCCAGATCGATAGCGATTGCAATAGCAACCTCTGCTCGACCTCGACGGGCGTCTGCACGGACCTCAGCGCGAACGGCAACATCGACGCGACCGTTCCCGACGCGGCGATCGACGCTCGACCCGACGCACCTCACGACGCCCTATAATCAGAGCTGCTTCGCGCAGCGAAAACCGATGTGCGAGAACCGGCCGTCCGGTGCGTACAGGATATTGAACGGGTCTCGCACGTTCGCGCGACCGAGGAATCCGGGCTGGCGCCACGAGCCACCGCGCACGACCTTCGGTTCATTCGCACTGCCATCGCGGAACGGATCGATCGTGCCGAGGCCGGTGTAGCCGATGGTCTTCTCGTCGGGGATGAGATTCTGCGACAGCCCACCGAGCGTGTCTGCGGTCCACTCCGCGACGTTGCCCGCCTGATCGCGCGTACCGTACGGGCCTTCGCTCCACGGATACGAGCCAGGTGCGGCGATCAGCACGGTACCGTCGGTGTCATCCGGATCACCCATGAACGCGCTCGGGATGCCGATGCCGGCGTTCTTATCGAGCTCGCGGACCGCGGGGTCGCGGCTCTTGCCGTGATTGAAGTCAGCATCGCGGAGCTTGCCGCCCCACGGCCACTTGCGATTGTCGTCGCCGCGCGCCGCGCGCTCCCATTCGGCTTCGGTCGGCAACCGCCCACCCTGCCAGCGGCAGTAGGACTGCGCTTCGAACCAGGTCACGTTGACGAGTGGCCACGTTCCGACGATGTAGCGCTCGTCACCCGAAATCAGGGGATCGAGTGTGCATCTTCCGGCGGCCATGCAGCGACGATAGTCTGCGACCGAGACCTCGTCGCGATCGATCGCGAACGCCGAGACGTAGACCCTGCGCCAGGTTGCCGTGCCGGCGTCGTCGCTGGTCTTGTCGGCCATCGCTTCGTTCTGCGCGTGATAGAGGCCGCAGAACGTGGTGAGCCTGCCATTCGGGAGCGGGAACTCCCGCACGTCCCGTTGCTCGAACGCGAGCGCGCACTCCTGATCGAGCGTCGCGAGGTCGTCATCACCGGAGATGCCCATCACGAACTGGCCCGCCGGCACGAACACCGTGCGCGAGCGCATATCCTCGACTCGCACCACCCGGCCACTCGCGGCCGCGACACTCGCGATCGCGGTCAGGACAAGGATGGTGTCGAGCTGCACGTGGTGATCCTGGCGCGGATTCAAGGCGCCAGCAACCATGCACGTGCGATGCGTACGCGATCCGCACTCGCGGGCTGCGCGAGCCCGAGCAACCCGAGCAATTCGTCTGTCATGGCAGCGCGCCCCACATGCTGCGCGAGGCGCACGAGCGCCGCGGTCCGGACCTCCGGCACTTCATCGCTCCTGGCCAGCTGGCGCAGGCCCGCGTCGTCGTGGCTGCCCGCGATCGCAGCGAGCCGGACCTGCGGCGCGGGATCGGTGAGTGCGGGCTCGCCACGATTGTTGCCCACGACAAGCTGCGCGATCGCAGCGGCACGCACGTCGGCATCGCGGTCATCGGCGAGCGCATGCAACACCACCGGATCCGCGGAGGCTCGCGCATAGGCCGCGCGGACCTCTGCAGCCGGATCCTCGAACCCACGTTCGAGATGCGCGGGATCGACGAGCGCGACCGCGCCCAGCGCACTCGCGCGCACTGCCCGATCGCGATCGCGCTGCAACGCGACGAGCTCCGCGCGCGATCGCTCTAGCAGCTTCTTGTCGCGGATCGCGGTCTCGGCGGCAGCGGCCGCACAGGTCGCGCGTACGGTCGCATCGGCATCGTAAAGGCCACGTGCGACGAGGTCGACGGCTGCGGGGAGCGTCACCCCGGCCACCGCGGCGCACACCGCGGTGCGCGTCGTCGCCTTGCCGTGGGCGAGCCACGTCGCGAGCTGCGGCAGCAGTGCGGCGCGAGGTACGAGCGCGAAGGCCTCGAGCGCGATCGGGTTAGGACCCGCAACGATGGCCCCGGCGATCGCTGCTTCGGCATCGGTTCGGGCACCGAGCGCGACGAGCGCCCTGGTTTCAGCGAGCGCGAGCCGGCGATGCTCGGCGACATCGCGGCGGAGCTGACGCGCGATCGATTCGGTTGCGGCTCGATCATCGAGCGCTGCGGCTGTCGTCATCGCCACGATGCGGAGCTCGTCGCTCGCGCTCTCGAGCAGCGCACGAACTTCGGGTGCGAGCTGCCTGATCTTGGCAATCCCGATCGCTTCGACCGCTGCCCGCTGCGCCGCCGTGTCGAGGCTCGCAAGCGACTCGCGCAAGGCGGCGATCGCGACGAGCGTCGTCGCGACAGCGCGATCATCTACATGGGCACGGGTGATGCGCAGCGCCGCTCTCGCGAGCTCGCCGCCCCTCAACATGCGTTCGATCGCTTCGTGGAGCGGAAGATCGTGCGGCTCGATCGCCGCGGTCGCAGGCCCTGCTTGCCGCTGATCGCGTGCGAACACCCAGCGCAGGTAGACGCGATCGTCGTCGGACAGAGCGTCGGTCGGCGGGACCGGGAGATGAGTGGCTTCCGAGATGGCGTCCTTCACCGCGCGATCGAAATCGCTGTTGCCGGAGGATTTCGCCAGCTCCACAGCGAGCACCGCGCCCGTGCGATCGAGCACGAGCTCCGCGGTAGCTTCGAGCGTCATCCGATTCAGCGCATGGGTCGGTGGCAACCGGATCCGGCAGTCGTCGAGGAACTGCCCCCACCCGGGTTGGAGTTGAAGCGCGACGCTGGTCAGGAATCCCGCATCGCGCGCCGACACATCGAGGATCGTAGGCGATCGCAACCGCGGCATCGCCGTGTGCTCGAACGGCGGACTGCTCGCCCGCGAAGGACCGCAGGCGGTGGCAAGCAGGAGTACGAGACCGAGGCGCACGGGCCGCGATCTTAGCAGCTACATCGTGGCGGGAACGTCGTACGTGATCGTGGGGTTCGTGATGCCCGCACCGATGAACGTGTCGAAAGTACTCGAGTAGACGACCGTGCTCGCCGCATCCAACCCCTGGACCGTGAGCGACGCCGGGCCGAATGGCATGCTCGTCGCCGACTGAGGGAAGTTCTCTTCGTAGGCGAAGCACGGCTTCGGATCTGTACCGTCGAGCTTCTGGCTGTTCGGCGAGGCCGTCGCGGTGCTCGTGACGCCACCCTGGGTGATCGTCACGACCTGCGTCATGACAGGCTTGGTCGCCATCGCACACGACTGGCCGCCCCACTTGAACCGCCACAGGAACGTGCCGGTGTACGGGCCGCCGAGCCAGTTCATGAAGTCGACATTGATCGTCGTCGTCGTATCTGCCTGGTACTGGCCGGCAATCACGGGCGCCGTCGTTGGCATCATCACCGTGGTGTTGCCGACAAAGTCCTCGGGATCCACGAACATCGTGTACGTGCCGTTCGGTAGGCCGTCGAACGTGACCTGGCCGGCGCCACACTCATCGATGGCCGTTGTCACGGTGCCATCGGCATCGGACTGCGCATCGACGCGGACCTTGTTGACTCCGAAATCAACACACGAGTCGCCAGCGAACAGCTTGTCCGGGTAGGCATCGAACGTCCACTTCACGATCGTGTGGCCCTGCAGCCCGCAGTGGTCTGCGCCGCACATCTGCTGGCCGTCGTCACCGCCGCCACCGCCGCCACATCCGATCAAGCACAGCGCAAGAAGGAGCGATGGTTTCACGCCGACACCTCGCCGCGAATGTGGAGACCGAGGTGACGGCGCACCGCGAAGTACGATTCGCTGACCGCGTACGAGAGGAGGTCACGCAGGCGCTCCTTGACCGACATGCTCGACAGGCTCGAGCCCTCGGTCGCGATGCCCTTTGCGGCCGTCTCGAGATCGTTCGCCACGATGAAGCCGACGCGATTCGCCGTGAGGTCGGTCGCAGCGCGCCAGCTCGAGATCAAGCCGTTGCCGAGCCGACCGGTCAGGCGCTCCGAGAGCTCGCCGACCTGCTCGAGAAGCGGGCCCGGGACCTGCTTTCTCAGCGAGCCGGCGAGCCGCTTCGCTTCCTCGTTATCCGGCGCGTAGGGCCGACCATCGTGACCCATGAGGCGTGCACCGCCGGCCATCACGGCCGCGGCGAACGCCGACTCGAGTTTCGGCAGGGTACCGACGGCGAGCGTCACGAACCGCTCGGCCGGAGGTACGCCATCCGCTTGCCGACCTCGAACGCGAGCTCGCGCTCATCGCTCTTGCCGATCAGCTGAGCGCCGACGAGCAACGACGGCACGAGTCGCTGGCGGTCAGCACCGAGCCCGACCGTGTTCGCGACGCGCAGGCCGTCGCCAGCTTCTTGCAGCCACACCATCGGCGCAGGATCGATCGCAAGCACGCCCGAGACGTAGCGAACGATGCGGCTGACCGGCCGCGGGTCGCGATCGAGATCCGCGCGGCCTTCGGGGGTGAGCCCGAACGCGGTCACCGGTTGCGCGGTGCTCGCGGCGATCGCGCCGAGGGTCGAGCTGAAGATCGCGCCGACATGGCGGTCTTCACGCGGGTGGATGATCGACTTTTGCCAGAGCTCTTCGGTCAACCGACGCGGAGCGGGTGTGAATCCGCGCGGCCGGAACTTTTCGTACAGCAGCCGCTCTTCGTCGGAAGCCGAGCCGAGGAAAACGAGGGCTTGCGACACGCACCAGGCTTTGTCGAGCTCGTGCTCGGCGCGATACAGGCTCGCGAGCGCCTTGTAGAGCTCGACGCGGTCCGGGGCGTGACCGAGCAGGAACTGGAGCTCCGCGATCGCTTCGTGACGGCGCGCTTCGCCGGCATCGAGATAGAGATCCGCGAGTTGCTCGTGGCGCGCGATGTCATCGGGAGCCAGCTCGGTCGCGACCTGATAGGCCTCGGTGGCCGCTTCGGTGTCGCCAAGCTCGTTCGCACACACGTCGCCGAGCTTGGTCCACAGCTCGAGTAGCTTCTCGACCGGTGCATCCTCGCCCATCCGCTTCAACTGACGACGGTACGCACGCGCGAGGTTCTTCCAGTCCTTGCGGTTCTGGAGCACGGCCTCGATGCCCTCGAACGCCTTTGGCGTCAGCGGTGCATCGTCGAGAGCCGCGTTGAACTTGTCGACCGTGATCTCGTGATCCTTGAGCTCGTCACGCGCGATCACCGCGGCGGTGTAGTGGAAGCGCGCGCGGCGATCGGGCGACTCCTCGAGACCCGACAAGCTGTCGAGCGTCTCGATCGCACGGCGCCACTGCTTCTGCTCGGTGAACGACTCGAGCAGCTTGTGGAGCAGCACGCGCGAGGACGGCGCGATCTTCAAGCCTTCCAGGTATGCGCCCGTAGCCGAGCTCACGTCTTTGAGGCGCTCGCGCCAGATGTCACCGATCTCTTCGAACAGCTTCGCACGATGGAAGTCCATGCCGTCGCGCTTCGCGAGCGCATCGATCTGCGCGCGCTTCGCATCGGCGACGCTTTTCCATTCGCCACGTGCACCGCTGAGCTCGACGATCGCCTCGAGCGTGGGCTCGTGCAGTGCTTCCTTCTCGAGCGCGCGGCGGAGGCTGAGCTCGGCCTTGCGGTCGTCGCCCATGGCACGAGCGGCGACACCGAGCCGGTACCAGATCTCGGCGACCTGACCGTCGGAGATACCGGTGCGATGGCGCGCGAGGATCTCGCGATAGCGCTTGTCGACTTCCTTCCACTGCTCCTGCGCGGACTCGTTGCCCTCGTTGACCTTGGCTTCGGCCATGAGCACGTACGCGAGCCCGATCGCGGCCTCGAAGCTGTCCGGATCCGATTCGACCGCGAGGCGGTAATGCCGGGCGGCCTTCTCGGTGCGGTGCACTTCTTCGTACGCCTTACCGAGCTGCGCCTGACGACGCGATCGCTCGTGGCGATCGATCGAGTCGCCTTCGGCTTGGCGCGCGAGCATCTCGAGCACCGGCAACGCATCGTCCCAGCGCTTCGCCACCACGAGGCGATCCGCGACGCGGGTGCCGGCATCGACATGATCGGGATCGAGCTTCAACACGCGCTCGAACAGCTCGAGGGCACGGGTCGGATCTTCGAGCCGCTGATCGACGAGCTGCGCGGCTTCCCACAGGAGCGTGATGCGCTCCAGCCGCGAACCGCTCGCGCCCTCCGCGCGGAGCAGCATCTCGACCGCTTGCTGCCAGTTGCCACGCTTCTCGTGGAGCGCGCCGAGCGTCTTGAGTGCGCCGTAGTTCTCGGGATCGATCGCGATCGCCTTGTCGAGGTGGCGTTGCGCAGCTTCGGGATCGAGGAGGTTCTCGAACGCGATCTTGCCGGCTTCGGCGTAGATCGAGGCACCCTTGTCACCTTCGACCACGGCGTGACGGACGAGCGTCTCGACCGCGCGATCGAATTGTTCGGTCCGGACGTAGAGGCGCGGCAGCACCGATAGTGCGGTCTTGTTGCCTTCGTCGATCGCGACGACATTCATCAGGGCATCAATCGCCTGGTGTGGATCATCGAGCTCGCGCTCGAACACGCGCGCTGACTCGAGATAAAGATCGACGCGCTGCGCAGGCGTCTTGCTCGCGGCGATGTGGCGCTTGAACGCCGACGTGAGCTCGTACCAGTTCGACTCGGTCTGGAGCATGCGCTCGAGGCCGCGGTATGCGTCGTCCGCGGTCGGATCAGCGGCGAGCAACTTCTCGTACGCCTCGGTTGCGCGCTTCGGATCACGATCCTCGAGCTCTGCGGCGAGCTTGCGCAACGTCGCGAGCTTCTCGCCTTCGGGCGCGACCTGACCGAGACGCTCCATCGTGCGGAGGTAGTCCTCGGTGCGGCCGGTCTTGTCGTAGAGGTCGACGAGCGCCTTGAGCGCGGTCGCATCGGCGCCGTTCGCGGCAACAGCGGCCTCGTGGCGCGCGATCGCACCTTCGAGATCACCGAGCTTCTCGGCGCGCAGCGTGGCGAGTTCGCGACGGATCGCGGTCGCGCGATTCGTATCGCCGTTCGCTTGCTGGATTTCGGCACGACGGTCCAGGACCTTCGCGAGGTTCGCCCACGCTTCGTCGCGGCGATACAGCCGCTCGAGCGCGGCCAGTGCATCGTCGCTGTTCTCGTCCGCATCGGCCGCCGCTTGGTACGCAGCGATCGCGGCGGACGTCGAAGCGAGCTGGGTCTCTTGCAAATCGCCGAGGCCGATCAACAGATCGACCTTCGCACTGGCCTCGGTCTCGATCTCGGCGTGGAGCTTGAGGGTCTCCGCGAGCTCGGACCACTTCTGTTGCTTGCGCTGCGCTTCGCCGAGGGCGGCGTAGGCAGCGCGGTTCTGGTTATCGAGCTCGAGTGCGCGACGCAGACTCGGCAGCGCGTAGTCCGCGCGATCGAGCTTCGCCGAGTACCAGTGACCGAGGCGCGCCCACCACTTGGAGGCGAGCTTCGGGTCGGTCGCTTCGGTCGCGATCTCGGACGCCTCGGAGACGAGCTCGGCCCAGTTGCCGGTCGCGGCAGCGAGCTTCTCGGCGAGCTGTGCGGCCGCGTCGTCTTCCGGCGCGATCTGACATGCGGTGGTGACGGCTTCAAAGGCACGGGCGAGGTCGCCGACGGAATCTTCGTAGACCATGGCGAGCTGGACGAGCGTGGCCGCGCGCTCGGTAGGCCCCGCGCTCTCGATCCTGCCGAGGAGGACCTCGACGACCGTGTCCCACTTCTTCGCCTCACGCGCCTTGCGCTCGATCAGGTCGAGCGCATCGCGCGCTTCGTTTGCTTCATTCGTATCGGCTCCGGCCTCGCCGAGCAGCGTGACCCAACCATCGACATCGTCGGCGTCGGGACGCGTCTGCGCGAGCGTGACGTTCGCCTTGTCGCACGCGATCTTGAGCGATTCGAGCCACTCGATCACGCTGCGCTCGGCAACGTCGTCGTTGCCGCGGCCTGCGAGGTTGATGACCTCCATGTGGTGGTCGGCCATGAGCTCGTCGACGGTGACCGGGCCCAGGCTCGCGCCGAGGAAGTAGTGGTTACCACGCGGCGGCTCGAACATCCCGAACACGCGGTCGAGCAGTGCGGACAGATCCGGATCGCCGTAGCGGAAGCCGACGAACACGAGCGAGCCTTCGACGTAGAGCTCGCGTGCGTACTCGCGCAGATCGACCGCGTGCGACAACGCGCGCCGCACACTGCGCGGCGTGACGACGTACGTGTCGAAGTTGCCGAGCATCTTGACGAGCGTGCGGCGGCGAGGCGAGAGCTCACCGAGCTCTTGATAGTTGACGACGCGCGCGGGCGGCCACTCGTCCGGCGACAAGGTCTCGAACGCGTGTTCGATGATGTCGCCCGGGAAGGTGGTCCACACGTGGCGGAACGGGAGCTTCGCGAGCACCTTCGGCAGCGCCGGAGTCTCGACCGGAGACGACCACATCTCCTGCACGATGCGATCGCAGGTATCTTCACCGAGCGCGCGGGCAAGGAACCCGACTGCGCGCGAGAGGCTGCCCTTGTTCAGCAGCTTCTCGAGGTCTTTGGTGGCCGCTTCATCGCCTTCGCGACCACGGGTCTGGAGCGCCTTGGTCATGCGCTCCAACATCTGCTTCCAACTCGGGACGCCGATTCCTGCACCGATGACCAGGGCCGCGCGGCCCGTACGGATCTGTTCGATGAGCGAATCGGGGATCGTGTGCTCTTGCATCCTAAACCCTCGATCTTTAGTTGTTTCGGAGGCGGACCCTATCCAGGTGACCCCTGGACCGCAAGTCCAAAGTGGGGCGTCTTACCGGGGGCTCGTACCGCGGCTCGAGGCGCAAGATCACCTTCGCCTTCTTCCTCGCGAGCGCCCAGCTGCCAGGCTCGGGCGACCTTCCCGACTCGCGAGGCGCTCGATGCCTCCACGGGCACTTCGATCTCGAAGCGCACGGCGAGATCGCCATCAGGAGCAAAGGCAAGATGCGGACGTTCCTGCTAGGGTCGCGCCGCGATGGCATCTGAAGTCGCGGCCATCTACCGCCAGTCGAAGAAGAAGCAGGATATCAACTGGTTCACCGAGTGGATCGCGCGTCCGCCGGCCGCCGTCGTCGTGTACCTGCTCCGCAACACGCCGTTCACGCCGAACCAGGTGACGTTTCTCTCCGCGTTCGTCGCGCTCGGTGCGTGCGCGGTGATGATCCTGTGCCTCGGCTGGATCCCGCTCCTGATCGCCGCAGCGCTGTTCGAATTCTCGTTCATCCTCGATTGCGCCGACGGCATGCTCGCCCGCCTCCGCAAGCTCGCCTCTCCGCTCGGTCACCTGCTCGATTTTTTGATGGACGAGCTCAAGGCGATGCTGCTCTACGGCGCGGTCTCGATCCGGATGTGGCGCGAGACCGGCGATGCACGGATGTTGATCGTCGGGCTCGCGGGTGGCTTCTGCCTCGCGGCCGGCATCTCGCTGACCTCGTTCATGCGTCGGCCCGAGTACGGCGCGAAGCCACCGACCGAGGATGGTCAGCCTGCCGAGGTCAAGGCGCGCCGAGGGTTGGTCGGGATGGCGCTGTTCGCGGTCGAGTGGCCCTCCCGCGTCGTCGTTCACTATCCGCAGTATCTCTGGCTGGTCGCGGCGATGAATCGCATCGACATTTATTTTTGGGCGTATGGCGCGGTCAACGTGTTGTATCTGGCGAAGAGCCTCGCGGTGATCCTCGTGCGGCTCGGCAGGTTCAACAAGTGACGGTGCCAGATCCGGTCGAGCAGGTCATCCTGATCGCGGCGGGGCGTGGCCGCCGTCTCGGCGCGCACACCGACGAGATTCCGAAGTGCATGGTCGAGGTCGCGGGCACGCCGATCTTCGGCTGGATGTGGAAGGCATTGTCGAGCATCGGTGCGAAGCGGCTCGTCGTGATCCGCGGCTATCGTGGCGACGTGCTCGAGACGTTCGTCAAGCAGATCGTCCCGAATGCGATCTTCGTCGCCAACGACGAGTGGCAGACCAACAACGTGTTGCTGTCACTCGACAAGGCGCGCGCTCACCTCGATCGCCCGACGTACATCACGTACAGTGACATCGTGTTCTCGTCAGGCGTCGCGCGTGCCGCCGCGGCCTCGATCGCCGACATCGGGCTGGTCATCGATCGCGACTTCAAGACGATCTACGAGGGCCGCACCGAGCACCCGCTCGATGAAGGCGAGGTCTCGGATCTCATGCCAGATGGCACGGTCGCGCGCGTCGGGAAGCGGGCGCTGCCGCCCGAGGATGCGGTCGGTGAGTTCATCGGCCTCGCAAAGCTGGGCGCGGCTGGCGCCCAGATCTTCGCGCGTTCGCTCGCCGCGCTCGCGCAGCGCTTCGAAGGTCGCGAGACCGAACCGTTCCAGCGCGCGGCGACCTATCGCAACGCGTACCTGACCGACTTCTTGCAGGAGCTCGTCGATTCGGGGCTCCGCGTCGACCCGATCCTCGTCTCGGGCCAGTGGCGAGAGATCGATACCCGCCAGGATCTCGACCGCGCGCGCATGCTGTTAGAGTCGAAGGCCAAGGAGTGGTCATGATTCGCCGCCTCACGTTCCTGTCTGCACTTGTCCTCGCCGTGGTCGGGGCCTGCGACAAGCCGACCCAAGTCGACTGCGATAAAGCGCTGCGCAATATCCAGAAGCTGCTCGGCACCGAAGACATCCTCACGCCGGCGCAGCTGCAAAGTGAAGTGCGCCGGTGCAGCTCCGCGTCGAGCAAGAGCGCCGTCGCGTGCGCGATCGCCGCGCGGTCGCTCGACGACATCAACAAGTGCGACTTCGAGAAGAACGGCAAGCACCACTTCGCAATCTCGGGGTCGGGCAGCGCAGCGGCAACAGGCTCCGACGCTGCGTCGGGCTCGGCAGTCGTGCCCGCAGGTTCGGACACCGTCGATTCGCCCGCGCCGCCGCTGGCGCCCGCGAAGTGAACCTTCGGGCTGCCGTGGTTGCAGCCTGGCTGAGCACCATCGCGTATGGTGCGCCGTCGCCCGCCGTGATCGTCGCGCTCGCCGGACCAGATACCAATGACGCGCGCGATGCGGTCGCGGTTGGACCGAACGGCCAGGTTTACGAGCCCGATGGCGCCGGCGCCTGGGTCCGTCATCACGCGGGTGGGATCGCCGACGACGTCGTCCGCGCCGCACGAGCAGGCGGCCAGGTGATCGTCGGCGTCGATGGAGGACCGCCGTACGTGTACCGGCCGGAGAAGACCGGCGATGGTGCGTGGCAGATGATCGTCCTGGGGCTTCACGCCAATGCCATCGTCGGGCGTGGGCCTCGCGCGACGGCCGCCTTCGGTCGCCAGGTGTTCGGGCTCGACACCGGCAAGCCCGTGCGGCTCGCAGACGCGCCCGCGCCGGTGACCGCGCTCGCTGGGTCGCGGAGGAGCATCGTCATCGCCACCGACAAAGGCCTCGCGCGCCTCGAGGGCAGAGGCTGGAAGCCGATCGCGAATGCGCCGACCCAGGTGATCGCGCTGCTCGACGATCGCTGGGCGCTCGTCGAGCGCGGCTTGCTCGATCTGCGCTCGCAAAAGATCACGACCTGGCCGACCGGATTTCACGTGGCCTCCGTCGTCGCGATCGACAACAACCTCGTGGTCGCGGCTGGCACGCTAGGTGCGAATCTGCAACTGGTGACGCTCAAGGCTGGCAAGCTCGACCACGAAGCGATCGGTGTGCAGCTCGCGGCGATCGTTGCGATCGCTGCGGACCGCACAGGTCGGGTGGTCGTGGCGTCGCGGGATGGTCAGCTCGCCGTGCGCGACAAGGCCGGAACATGGACCACCGCAGCGGTCAGCGATGCGCTGCCTGGCGATCGTCCTGGCTCGCCGCCGGCGGTGCAGCCATGACCGAAAAAATCGACGAGAGCCCGAGCCACCACGTCTGGAGCCACGTGTTCAACGTGGTCGTCTTCGTCGGGGGCTCGATCGCGCTCGCGTGGATGATGCACTCGCTCGGCTGGGACAATGCGCGCAAGGTGTTCGTCGACGTCGGCGCATGGTTCATCCTGATTATTGGCCTCGACGTGCTCGGCATGGGCCTCGATGCCGGCGCGATCTACGCGTTCATGCTGCCCGAGGCGCAAAACGTGTCGTACTGGAAGGTGTTCGCGGCGCAAGCCTCGGGCCGCGCGATCAATATCTTCGTGCCTGGTGCGGTCGTCGGTGAAGCCACGAAGATCACGATGCTCGTCACGGTGTGTCCGCGCGACCGCGTGGTGTCGTCGATCGTGTTGTTCAACCTCGCGACGTTCTACATGTCCGTCGCAATCGTCTTGATCGGCGTCCCGATCACGATGTTCGCCGTCGATCTTCCGCACAGCCTCAAGGTCGTCGTTCTGATCGCGATCGCGATCCTCATTCCGATCGTCATCGGGCTCGCCGTCATCGTCCATCGCGGTGCGACCGGCAGCCTGCTCTCGAGCCTTCGCGGCATGCGCATCATCTCCAAGGAGCGCGCGGCGAACTGGCGCGAGAGGCTCGGCACGCTCGATAGCGACCTCCAGGCGCTGCGCGCGGATCACACGCCCAGCACGAAGAAGGCGCTGACCTTCCTCGTCGCGGAGCGCGCGGTCTCGTGGACGTCAACCATCGTCGTGTTGGCCACGATCGGAGTTCATCTCCACCCGACCCTCGTCATCGGCGTGCTCTCGGTCGGCGTCCTCATCAGCTGGATCTCGGCGATCGTGCCGTTTGGCCTGGGGCTGGCCGATGGCAGCAACTACGCGCTGTTCAGCGCCCTCGGCGCGGCGGGTGCGAACGGCGTGTTCGTGACCCTCCTCAATAGGGCGCGAACCCTCGTGATCGCGCTGATCGGCTTCGTCATCATGGCAATCGCTCATTTCACGAATCGAACCGTCGTCAGGAAGCGCCATCGTAGCCATGCGGCACGGCTTGCGTCGGTCTCCACGACCACGATAGCCTGAACGACGGCACTAGTTATGGCCCCGCATGTCCTGGTAGCTGACGACGATGCGTGGATACTCCGCATGGTCGCAACCGTGCTCGAGAAGCGCGGCTACAGCGTCGAGACCGCGGTCGATGGCGAAGACGCGCTCGCGCGAGCGCTAGCGCGGACGCCGGATCTCCTGATCACTGATGTGATGATGCCGAAGGTCGACGGCTGGTCGCTCGTGCGCCAGCTGCGCTCGCACGCCGAGCTCGCGATGCTGCCGGTGATCTTTCTGACCGCGCTGTCGTCCGAGGATGATCGGATCCGTGGCTTCCGGCTCGGCGCCGACGATTACGTCACCAAGCCCTTCCGGTTCGAGGAGCTCGATTTACGCGTCGCCAAGACGCTGCGGCGCACGGCGCAGACCGTCCAGGAGACCCGCGAGCAGATCAACACGTCGGGTCTACGCGGCGACCTCTCCCAGGTCGGCCTCAGCTCGCTGCTCGTGCTGATCGAGATGGAGCGCAAGACGGGGCTGCTCCAGCTGCGCTCGCTGGATAATATCTCCGCTCAGATCCTCGTGCGCTCGGGCAAGGTCGTGCACTCGCGGCTCGATGATCGCGAAGAGCCCGTCGATGCCGAATGTGTCTACTTCCTCCTGACCTGGGCTGCGGGCGACTTCGAGTTCGTCACGTGCGTCGTCGAGGGTGAGGATCGCGTCAACGTCTCGACCACGCACCTGCTCATGGAGGGTGCACGCTTGATCGACGAATCGAGCTACCGGGCCGAAGGGCCGGCGATGAAGATTCCGCCGCTCGCGGGGCACGAAGGTAACGACGAGCTCGAAGAGCCACCCGATCCGCCCCCCGCGGCTCCGGGCGAAGAAGAAGGCGGCGCGACGCTGACCGGCGATCCGAGCGTCGATGGTTTCGATGTCGAGCTCGACCTCGAGGACCGGACCGCGACGTCTTCGACCGACGACAACTGGGAGTAGCTAGCGCTTCTTCTTGCGGGCGCGCGCCGTGATCTCGGCGAGCTTGCCCGAGGCGAGGAGCTTGCGCAGCTCGCCCTCCATCTCGCGTGCGAACAACAGACGCACGGCTTCGACCCCGACCATCCGGAACGCTCCGAACAGCTTGCTCGCACCGGCGATGCCGATGTGACCCTCTTTGACGCGTCCCAAGAATAGCTCGACCAGCTCGTTCACCGCGCGACCGAGATGCTTGCGCAAGATCGCGGAGGCGTGGGCCGCGGTCTCGAGATCGATGCCAACTCCTTCGAGCCGGATCGCGATCTGGAGCAGTGCCGGGCTCGCGACGAAGTACACGTCGCCTTTGCGCTCGACGATGTTCGCGCGAGCGAGATCCGCGAGCAGGCCCGGGCGACGGTTGCCGACCAGATCATAAAGCTCGGTCTCGCTGACCGTGCGCGGTTGATCGGCGGCCCACGGCGCCTGCATCTCTTCCTCGACGCCGAGCCATTCCGCGAGATCGACCTCGCCGCGATCGATCCGCTTCATCAAGTCGCCGATCGCGTCGATGCGCAGGCCGCGATCGGAGAGTTGCGCGATCAACTTCAGGCGTTCGACGTGCGGCTTGCCGTAGTGCGCGACGCGGCCGCGGATCTCGGGATTCTGGAGCGCACCGCGCGACTGGTAGAACCGGATCGTGCGACTCGGAACTTTCGACAGCGAGGCGAGCTCGTCGATCGTGAGAGTGGCTTGTTCGGGCGCTACCATCGCTAGCTCCATCATGCCGCGAGCTCCGGCTGGCGAGTCGGCAGAGCGAGCCGAAAGATCGTGCGAAGCGTGGTGCCGAGCTGACGGCTGAACCGGCCCTTGTTGTACGGCACGCCGTACTTCTTGCAGATCGCCTCGACCTTGGGACCCATCTCGGGATAGCGATTGCTCGGCACGTCTGGGAACAGGTGGTGCTCGATCTGATGCGACAGGTTGCCACTCATCAGATGGAACAGCTTGCCGCCGGTGATGTTGCACGAGCCGAGCACCTGGCGCAGATACCAACCACCGCGGATCTCGCCCGCGACCTCGGCTTCGCTGAAGGTCTGCGCGCCGTCGGGGAAGTGGCCGCAGAAGATGATCGCGTATGTCCACACGTTGCGCATGCCGTTCGCGACGAGGTTCGCGAGCAGCACGGGCAGGAACAACGGCCCCGCGAGCAGCGGCCACAGGACATAGTCTTTCAGGAGCTGCTTGCCGGCCTTGCTGGCAAAGCCGCTCAGCTGACCGCGGACATCGGCGAGCTTGGTCTCCCCGCGACGGAGCGCGACGAGATCGATATCGTGCAGCGCGACGCCCCACTGGAACAGGAACGCGAGGAGCGTGTTGTAGATCGGCTGCGCGAGATAGACCGGGCGCCAGCGTTGCTTTCGCGTGACGCGCAGGATGTCGTAACCAACGTCGCGATCCTTGCCCATCACATTGGTCCACGTGTGGTGCATCACGTTGTGCGAGTGCTTCCATTGATCCGCCGGGCACACGTTGTCCCATTCCCACGTCGAGGAATTAATCTCGGGATCCTGCATCCAATCCCACTGGCCGTGGATCACGTTGTGCCCGATCTCCATGTTCTCGAGGATCTTGGCGAGTCCGAGCGACGCGGTGCCCGCGCCGATCGCGGCGAAGAACAGCGGCGGGAGCGGCATCAATGGCAGGCTCGCGAAGATCATCGCGCGGCCACCGAGCGCCATGCCGCGCTGGGTCTTGATCACTCGCTTGATGTACTTGCGATCGGCATCGCCGAGGCTCGCGCGCACTTCTTGTTGAAGTGCGTCGAGCTCGCGGCCAAATCCTTCGGTATCGATGGTCATCATGAGAATCTCCTAGAGAGCGAGCTCGACATCGCCAGCAGCCGCGCACACGCAGATCTGGACGCGGGCGCCGGGCTCGTCGATCGTGGCGCCGGTTCGCAGGTCGCGTACGCAGCCGGAAACAAGCGACGCATCGCAGGTGTGGCAGATGCCCATGCGGCACCCGTGTGCGGGTGCGAGGCCCGCTTCCTCGGCGACGCGCAAGATCGAGGTCGCGGCATCCGCGATCGCCGATTTCGCTGATTTCGCTGATTTTGCAGTCGTGGTGAACGTGACGCGCCCACCACTCGCGTTCGCGGGCAACACGGCGAGAGCCGCGCGAAACCGCTCGACGTGCAGCGCATGCGCCCTGCCCACCTGCGTGAAGTCCGCGGCGATCGCATCGAGCAAGCCTTGCGGTCCGCACGCCCAGGCTTCGCGCTCGCGCCAATCGGGCACGAGCTCGGTGAGCCGTGCGGCGCAAAACCGGCGCGAGTCATCGCTGGTGTAAATGGTGACGCGGCGATAGCACGGGTGGCGATCACTGATGCCCTGGAGCTCTTCACCGAAGATGTGCTCGCCCGGCGTCCGCGTGAAGTGCACGTGCACGACATCTGGCATCGCGCCGCGCGACGCCAGAGAGCGCATCATCGAAGCGATCGGCGTGATGCCGCTGCCCGCGGTGATGAACAGAGCGCGGATCGGAGCGCCTTCTGGCATCACGAACGTGCCGGCCGCTTCGCTGATGGCGAGGAGGTTGCCGATCGGGCTCGCGAGCAGCGCATTGGAGACCCTGCCCTGCGCCTTGACCGTGATCTCGAAGCAGCCATCGCGGCGATCCGGCGACGAGCTGATCGAGTACGTGCGAGTCGCGACGCGACCCGCGATCGCTATGCCCACGCGGACGTGTTGTCCCGGCTTGTGGGTGCGCCAGCCTCGGCTGGGCCGCAGGACCAGGGTGCGTACGCCCGGCACCTCGTCCCGCACGGCCTCGACCCGGGCCTGGCGGGTGTGGCTCACCGCGAGCGGGCAAAAGAGCTGGATGTAGTGCGACGGGACCAGCGGCGTCGCGACAAGGCCAGCGACGCCGGTGAACTTGGACCACACGGTTGATGCGACGCTTACCATTGAGACAATATTAACTGTGACAGTTAATGCTGTCAAGTACGGCGCTGGAAGGGGCGCGGGAGACGGCTCGCGGACGAATGATTTCAGCGGTTTGTGGTATATAATGGGAATGGCGAGCATCAAAGAAGCCGAGCTCCGCACGCAATTGACCGCAGCGATGAAGGCCCGCGATTCGAAGACCGCGAATCTCATCCGCATGATCAACACCAAGATCACGGAGCGCCGCACAGCGTCCGGCTTCACCGGCGAGGTCGACGACGCGCTCGTCCTCGACGTGATAGCCATGTACAAAAAGCAGATGGAGAAGGCGAAGGTCGAGTTCGCCAATGCCGGCGAGCGCGGCAAAGAGCAGCTCGCCGAGCTCGAGTTCGAGGTCGAGTGGACCGCGAAGTGGCTGCCACAGGGTCTCAGCGAGGCCGAGCTCCGCGCCGCGGTCGAGAAGGCCGTCGCCGCCCTGCCCGCCAAGGATCCGAAGATGGCGGGCCGCGTGATCGGCGCGATCAAGAAGGAATTCGGCGATCGCGCCGACGCGAACCTCGCGAAGAAGATCGCCGAAGAGCTGCTCGGCTCCTGAGGGCGAGCGTCGCCGAGCTCGAAGCCTTCACGGCTGACAGGCCGCGCGAATGCGGACGCGACGCGGTAATCGTCGTCCTCGACTAGTGTTAGCGTTTGGCATGCGACAACTCTCGTTGATGCTGGTTCTAGTAATGTCCCTCGTCGGCTGCGGCGACAAGTGGGACAAGGCGACCTCTAAGATGGAGGACTTCAAGACCAAGATGTGCGCCTGCAAGGACAAGGCGTGCGTCGACGACGTGAACAAGGAAGAGACCGCGTGGGAGAAATCGATGAAGGACTCCTTCAAGAAGGACGAGAAGCCGCCCGAGAAGTCGATGACCAAGGCGGCAGCGATCGCTCTAGAGTCGAGCGCGTGTCGCAAGTCGATCGAGAAGGTCGCGGGCGCCGCGGCCACGGCCGATTCACTCAAGAAGATGACCGCCTTCAAGGACTCGATGTGCGCGTGCAAGGATGCCGCATGCGCCAACAAGGTCTCCGAAGACATGGCCACGTGGAGTAAGGAGCAGGCCGCGAGCCCCGATCCCGCGCCCGTGATGGACGAAGTGACGACAAAGCAGTTCACCAACCTCTCGACGGCGATGGCTACTTGCATGCAGACCGCGATGACGGGCAGCGCTGCCGCGCCCGCACCTGCCGCACCGTAGTCAGACGCTCTCGCCGACCGTGCCGATGCCCTTGGTAGGCTTGGCCGGTTCGCGCCGAATCCGAGCGAGCAGCATGTGGCCCCAGTAGTAGCTGACGGGCAACACGATCAACGTGAGCAGGGCGGCCGAGATGGTACCCGCCACGACCACGACCGCGATCGGCCGCTGGGTCTCGCTACCGATCGCGTGTGACATCGCCGCCGGCAACAGACCAAGTGATGCGAGCAACGCGGTCATCAAGACGGCGCGCAAGCGCTCGTGCGTGCCTTCGATCGTCGCGGTGCGAAGATCCTCACCGCGCTCGCGGCGCACCTTGATCGCGCTCACCACGAGCACGCAGTTCAGCACCGCCTGCCCCAGGAGTGCGATGAAGCCGACCGCAGCCGACACGCTCAGCGTCATGCCGGCGAACGCGAGCCCGGCGAACCCGCCGAGTAACGCGATCGGCAGGTTTAAAAGGATGATGCCCGCATCCCAGGCCGAGCCGAACGCCGAGAACAGCAGCAAGAATGTGAGCAGCAGCGACAGTGGTAACACGAGCGTCAGCCGCTTCATCGCGCGCTGCTGGTTCTCGAACTCACCGCCCCAGGTCATGGAGTAACCGACCGGCAGCTTCACGTTCTGATCGACGCGTTGCTGCGCATCTTGGACGACCGAGCCGAGGTCGCGGTCTCGCACGTTCGCGCGGATTCCGATGTAGCGCTTGCCGTTCTCGCGCGTGATGGCAGCAGGCCCCTTCGCCATGCCGACCTTCGCGAGCGCGGAGACCGGCACGAGCGTGCCGTCCTTGAGCGGGACGCGGAGCTCGCGGATCGAGGTGAGGTCCTCGCGCGACGACTTCGGCAACCGCACGGTCACGTCGAAGCGCTTCTCGCCGTCCCACAGCTCCGAGGCCGCGTGGCCGGAGAGTGCGGTCTCGAGATAACCTTGCAGGCTGCCGAGATCCTGATCCCAGCGTGCGAGCGCCTTGCGGTCCGGGATCACGGCGATCACGGGCTCCTCGGTCGCCTTGACGATACCGGGGTCCGCGATGCCGGGGACCTTCTCGATCTGCGATTCCGCCGCGTTCGCGAGATCGCGCAGCTGGGTCACATCGTCGCCGAAGATCTTGACGGCAACTTGGCCCTGCTGGCCACTGATGTTCTCGTTGACGTTGTCGCGGATCGGCTGGCTGAAGTCGTACTCGATCCCCGGCAGGGCGCCGAGGTTCTTCGTCATCACCGCGACGATGTCGTCGAGCGTATGCAGCCCCTTGCGCCACTCCTTCATCGGCTTGAGCTTGATGAAGATCTCGAGGTTATTGAACAGCTTCGCATCGGTGCCATCCTCGGGTCGGCCGAGCTGCGAGAGAATCTCGGTGACCTCGGGCAACCCGGCGCGCAGCTTCTCGATGATCTTTGGCGTGAGCTCGCGACCATCCGTGAGCGAGCTTGTCGGAGGCAAGGTGAACGTCACGTAGATCGAACCTTCGTTGAGCGCCGGCAAGAACTCGCTGCCGAGCCGCGGTGCGAGGGCGACGCCACCGGCAATCAGCCCGAGCGTCATCACGAGTACCGCGAGCGGATAGCGCATCGCGAGGTCGAGGAGCGGCGTGTGCGCTTTTTTTGCGACCGCGAGCAGCGGCGAGATCTTCACCGCCTTGTGCCGGCGCAGCGCGTAGAAACACAGCACCGGGACGAGCGTGAAAGATACGAGCATCGCACCGACCAGTGCGCTGACGACGGTGTGCGCCATCGGCGCGAAGATCCGGCCCTCGACGCGCTGGAGCGCGAAGATCGGCAGGTACGCGGCGACGATGATCAACAACGAGAACAACGTCGGGCGTGCGACGTGACGAGCTGCATCGAAGATCGTGCGGATGCGCTCCTGGGTAGTCTTGGTCTGATAGGCCGGCCCCGCCGCGTGCTCGAACACGTGTTCGACGAGGATCACCGCACCATCGACGATGATGCCGAAGTCGACTGCACCCATCGAGAGCAAGTTCGCGGACATCCCGCGCACGTGGAGGTAGATGAACGCGGCGGCGAGCGAGAGCGGAATCACCACCACCACGACGAGGGACGCGCGAACCGACAACAGGAACACGAACAGGACGATCGAGACCAGCAACGCCCCTTCTAGCAGGTTGTGGAACACGGTCTCGAGCGTGGTCGCGACCAGCTCCGTACGATCGTAGAACGGGTTGATCTGGACCGCGGCCGGCAGCGCGTGTGCTTGCAGCTCGGCGACGCTCGCGCGCACGCCCTCGAGCACCTGCGACGGGTTCTCGCCCTTGCGCATGATCACGATGCCCTGCACCGCATCGGTATTGCCGTTGCGCGTGACCACGCCTTGGCGCGGCGCGTAGCCGGTCCGGACCGCGGCGACATCGCGAATCGTGACGGGCACTCCGGCGTGAAAGCCGACGCGCACGTCGTTCAGCTCGTCGGCAGACGTGAACGTACCGATCGAGCGAATCACGAAGCCCTGCTCGCCTCGCTCGACCAGGCCACCCGACGCGTTCGCCGAGGCCTTGCCGAGCGCACCGAACAGATCGTCGAGCACGACCCCGAGGCTCGCCATCTTCGCCGGGTCGGGCTCGACGTGGATCTCCTCGACGAGGCCACCATACGACGTGACATCGGCGACGCCGGGGACGCGCATCAACGCGGGCCGCACGGTCCAGTCCTGGAGTGTCCGCAGCGTCATCGGATCGCTGGTCTTACTATCGAGCGTGTAGCGATAGACCTCACCGATCGGCGTCGCATCGGGCGCGAGGTTCGGTGTGATGCCATTGGGCAAGTTCGAATCCGGGATGCGCTCGGTCACTTGTTGCCGCGCGACCAGCGTATTGACGCCGTCGGCGAACGTCAGCGTGACCATCGAGAGCCCGAACAGCGAGATCGAACGCTGGCGGATCGTGCCCGGCACGCCGTTCAACGCGCGCTCGAGTGGAATCGAGATCCGGCGCTCGACTTCTTCAGCCGGCTGGCCAGGATAGAGCGTGATGATCTGGACCTGCGGATCGGTCGGATCAGGGAACGCCTCGATCGTGAGGTGGGTGAACGCTTCGTAGCCGATGATCGCGACGGTGATCGCGATCGCGAGCGCGGCGAACCGATGGTGGAGTGACGCGCCGAGGAGCTTGTCGATCACGTTAGTTATCCAGCTGGATCTGGTTGTCGAGCAGTGTCGCGCCTCGCACCACGATCTGCTCGCCGGGCTCGACACCCGTCACGATCGTCGCTACACCGCCGTGGACCGGGCCAAGGGTGATCTTGCGCTTGCGCAGGGCGCCCTTCTCCCGGACATAGACAAAGCTCGCCGTACCGTCCGAGATCACGGCCGTCGCTGGCACCGCGACCTTCGCGGGCGTCGAATCGAGGAAGCGGAGCTGGACGTGCGCGTTCGGGCGTAGCGCGCCGGTCGGGTTCGCGAGCTTCACGCGAACCGGGATCGTGTGGCGATCCGGATCGACGATCGACGAGATCCGTTCGATCGTGCCTTCGGTCTCGCCATTATCGGCAAGCACGACCTGCGCCTTGGCACCTTCGTTCAGCTTGCCGAGGTCGCTCTCGAACACGTCGGCCACGACCCACACGTCCGAGAGATCGGCGATCGCGAGCAGCGAACCAGCGCTGGCATCGACCCCCTGCCCGACCGTGAGGTTCATCTCGACGACGACACCGGAGCGCGGCGCGGTGACCGTGAACGAAGAATCGCCGTTCGCGGTGATTTTGAGCGACGACAGCTTCTGTGCTGCGAGCGAGACCGCGAGGTCCGCCTCGACGAGCGCTTGTCGCGCCGCGACGAGCTCCTTGCCAGGCAGCGAACCCGCATCGACGAGTGCCTGCGTGCGATCGAGATTGATCTTTGCGCTCGCGCGCTCGACGCTCGCCTTTTGTTGTTCGCTGCGAAGCTCCGCGAGGTTCGGGCTCGCGACCGTGAACAGCTTGTCCCCCACGGTGACGCGCTGGCCGCGCTCGATCATGAGCGCCGAGAGGCGGCCTGCGAGCGGAGTTCCGAGCCTCGACGTGCGGGTCTCGTCGAACACCACGCGTGCCGGGACCGGATCCGACCAGCGCGCCTCGGCACCCTTCGCGGGCTCGATCGTGATCGCGGCCCACTGCGGCGCATCGTCGGTCAGCGTCACCGCATCGGAGCCAACCGTCATGCCGACGTGCAGAGCAGCGGGGGTCGGCTCGGGTCGGGTGTAGGTCTCGGCGAGTACGAGTGCCGAGCCGCCGATGATGACGGCGCCAGCCATCACGGAGAGGTAGGTCCACTTCTTGTTCATATCGGTCCGGCGGACCAAAATGCATCGGTGGTGCCAATCAGGCGATCGCGATGTGGTGGTAGAGCGACGTCGAGATTGCGATCACATCGGCCGAGGACCACATGGTGCGGTGGAATGCCGCGCTCGACGACAAAAAGTCGCGATGTGTGACACGCCCCGCGCATTCGGGCGTTTCTGAATGTGACGACCCGGGGCGTGGCATTTGCACCACCGCCGACGTGGCCTCAGTCCTTGTTGCCCATACGCTGCAACGTTCGGCGATCGATGCCGAGGAGCTGGGCCGCCGCGGTCTTGTTCTGGTCGGTGTGGTCGAGCACCTTCGCGATGTAACGCTGCTCGAGCATCTCGAGCGTGGGCCAATCGCCATCGATCGCCGCGGCACCGGATCGCAGCTCGGCCGGCGCCGGCACGCGCAGCACCGTGGGCGGCAGATCGCTGGGCAGGATCACATCGCCGCGACACATCGCGACCGCGCGAGCCATCGCGTTCTCGAGCTCGCGCACGTTGCCTGGCCACCGATGGTCACGGATCACGGCGAGTGCGGCTTCGCTGATCTCGGGATTCGGGCGACCGAGCTCGAGCGAGTGGCGCGCCGCGAAGTGACGCGTGAGTGCGAGCAAGTCATCACCCCGGTCGCGCAGCGACGGGACCTCGAGCGTGACGACGCTCAGGCGATAAAACAGATCGGACCGGATCCGGCCCTGCTCCATCTCGACTTGGAGGTCCCGGTGCGTCGCCGTGATCACGCGAACGTCGACCGCGATCGGCTGATTGCCACCGACTCTGCGAATCTCGCCTTCCTGCAACACGCGCAAGAGCTGGGCTTGAACCTTTGGCGAGATGTCGCCGATCTCGTCCAGGAACAGCGTCCCGCCGCTCGCTTCCTCGAACAACCCTCGCCTCGTGCTCTGTGCGCCGGTGAACGCCCCCTTCTCGTGACCGAACAGCTCGCTCTCGAGCAGGCTCTCGGTGAGCGCCGCGCAATTGACCGCGACGAACGGAGCAGTCGCGCGACGGCTGCGCTCGTGCAGCGTGTGAGCCACGAGCTCCTTGCCGGAACCGCTCTCGCCGTGGATGTAGATCGTGGCGTTCGTCGCCGCGACCTGTGCGAGCTGCTTGTACAGCTCGATCATCGCGGCGCTCGTACCGATCAAGCTCCGTTTGCCGAGAACCTCGCGCGACAGCGCTCGGTGCTCGCGCGCGAGCTTGCGACGATCGAGCGCGCGGTTCACGGTCGTGACGAGCGCCGAGATATCGACGGGCTTCGTGAGGTAATCGGCAGCGCCGCGACTCATCGCATCCATCGCGGCGTTCGGATCGGCGTACGCGGTCACGAGCACGAGCGGCGTGTCGGGATGATCGGTGCGAATCGTCTCGAGCAGCTCGAGGCCGCTGACCGTTGCCATCTGGATATCGGAGATGACGAGATCGAACTTCTGAGTGGCGAGCTTGCGCTGCGCCTCGGCTCCGTCGGCCGCGTAGCTGACCTCGTGGCCCTGCCGCGCGAGGACCTCGCCCAGCATCTCGCGGGTGAGCTCGTCGTCGTCGACCACGAGAGTGTGGATCGGACCCATCGCGCGTTTGTAGCACGCGGTACGATGTGACCGTGGGGGAGCGAACGATGAAGCCGGTGTATCTGATCGCGATCATCGCGGCGGCCCTCCTGTTCGTGCTCGTCGTCGACGTGCGGGGCTCTCGGAGCGCGCAGCAATCGGCCGACAAGATCCTCAACAACTCGACGCGAGCGATCGAGCTCGTGGAGGATCTGCGCTGGCAGATCCACCAGCTCGGCCACACCGATCGCGAGGGTGTACCGGCTCTGATCACCGAGCTCGACAAGGATGTCCGCGAGTACGCGCCACTCGCGATCGATACCGGCGAGGCCGCGATCTGGACGAAGGTCCACGACAGCGTCGCGATTGCACGCGAGGCCGCGTCGCGCGGCGACTTCGATCTCGTGCGCAGCCGGACCCAGACGATCGGGCCCGATGTCGATCGCTTGGTCGAGATCAACAATGCCGAGGTTGCCTCGTACCTCGCGAAGATGAGCGACGATCGCATCGACGAGATCATCGGCGACATCGTCGCGGTGATCGTCGCCGCGATCGTGATCGCAGCGCTCGCGCGCGCTCTGTACCGCTCGCAGGCGCGCGAGAAGGAGCTCGCTCGCGAGAGCCTGCTCCGTGCCGAGGAGCGCAACCGCGAACTCGACGCCTTCGCCGGCCGTGCCGCGCACGATCTCAGGTCGCCGCTCAACCCGATCCGGGGTTACGCGGAGCTGATCTCGACCGACGCGACCGTCTCGCCCGATACCCGCAGGCAGGCCAGCCTCATCACGAAGGGCGTGCTGCGCATGTCGAAGGTGATCGACGACATGCTCTCGCTTTCGCGCGCGGGTCATCCCGAACCGGGCAACGCGCAGCTCGGGCAGACGCTCGATCAAGTGCGCGAGGAGCTCGAAGCCGAGCTCCGCGATGTCAGCGTGGAGGTGGCGGTCGAAGATGTCGCGGTGGCGTGCAGCGAGAACTCGCTCGAGCAGATCCTGCGCAATTTACTCGGCAATGCGTCGAAGTATCGCTCGCCTGAGCGCCCGCTCGAGATCACAGTCGTCGCCGGGCAAGCGCCTGGCACCGTGAAGCTCGTGGTCTCGGACAATGGCACCGGTATGGATCCCGAATCGCGTGCGCACGCGTTCGATCCGTTCTTTCGCGGTCGACGGGACATCGCCGGCACGGGCCTAGGGCTTTCGATCGTCGAGAAGATCTGTCGATCCATCGGTGGCACCTGCACGATCGAGGCGAACGAGCCCGCGGGCACGCGCGTCATCGTCACGTTGCCGCGTTAGCCGCTCCGCGTGGGCGCGTAGCTCTGCCGGCGAGAATGGCTTGCGCAGCAGCATGGCGTCAGGCAACTGCGCGACGCGTGCGAGCGGTCCCGGCTCCGAGCTCGCCGTGATCACGATGATCGGCACCGCGACACCGGCGCCGCGTAGGCAGGCGACCGCATGGATGCCATCGAACCAACCCATGTCGATGTCGGTCACGATCAGATCGAGCTCGCGAGCGTGCGCGACCTGTTCGAGGAGCTCTATCCCGGTCGCGGCTTCGTGCACCGTGAAGCTCGAGAGTGCTTCGCGCACCAGGCTACGCGTGTCCTCGTCATCATCAGCGATCACGGCATGCATGACCCGCTACTCAGCAAGCCGCGGGCCACGCTAGCGCAGTGCCTTGAGGCCGTATGCCTGCACGAGCACCGTGCCATAAGCGACGAGCGCTGCGACCTAGCGGCGATCGAACAGACGGGCCTGCACAGGTGCCGTCATCGATCGCGTACGACGCTGTTTGCCGCGACGCGTCCGACGGTGCTCGCGCGCGGGGTGCTGCGACTGCCCTGGCGCCGAAAGCGTGAACAACGATCCCGATGTCGACAAGACGACGGCCAACGGATCGGCCCGGATCGCGAAGCTCACGTCGCTCGCACCGTAATGGTTCGAGTTCGCAACATCACCACTCACGTGCTCCGGTCCGGAGCTCGCATTCGCATTCGCGACTCGCGAGGCGCGCCGCGTGATCGGCTCGCTCGCTAGCCCCCGCGACGAGGCCGACGTGCTTGACGCAGACGATGCGATCGCCGAGGTCACCGACATCGTGCTCGCCGCGTGAAGCGTCGATGCGACCGCAGATGCGGTCGAGATCGAAATCGAGCTCGAGCCGGCGACAGCGACCATCGAGACCGAGCCATGCGAGATATTCGCCGCGGCGGCCGAGCTCGACGTGACAAGCACGGCCGGACGGTCGAGATTTCGAGCGACGATGTCACGCACATCGCGACCAACCACGATCGGCTCGAACGTGCGCACCGGCATCGTGAACTCGGTCGTGACTGCGAGATCCTGCTCGTTCATCGCGGTCATCGATTCACCAACGACGGTCGCGCGGAGACGCCACGCCGCGCTCGGTGAGGCGGTCGCCGCAACCTCGAGGATTGGCGCGAACGCGCGAGCGAGATCTTCGGCCTCGACGAGCGCAGGTGTAACCGAAGGCTCGATATAGGCCGGCAGGTCAGCTCGGGCGGATGCTGCTGCTGGATGACCGAGGCCGGCGAGTTCCGCGAGATTCGGCGTGATCGTGGTGGTCCCCGATGCGGTGATCACCGAGAGCTCGACGCGCGAAGCGGCGCGCCCACGACCGCCAAGGCGGAGCGCGATGCGACGAGCGAGCTGTGAAATCGCGGTAGGACCCGAGATCGAATCTGAGGAGTCGAGCACGTTGTTCGCGACGACGAGCTCCTCGCGAATCGCCGCTTCGGGCGCGTATGCACGGAGGTGCGCACCGCACTCGCCACGCGCCAGCGAGCGATAATCCGCTTCGAGAGGTCGCGAGACCGACGGCGCCGGCAGCGATGCGAACTCGCCGAGCGTATGTACGCCGAGCGCTTCTAGCATGTGCTGGACCTCGGCCGAGATCGCCAGGAGCGACAGCGGGCGCGGTGCCAGGAACGCCGCCGAACCACCGCGGGGCACCATCGTCACCGAGACCTCGTCGTTCGTGCGGGACTCGCGTGTCTCCGCTCCGTACGCCGCCGCGACCCACGCGGTAAAGCGGTCATCTGCAATGCCGACGCGGCCGGTGAGACCGAGCTGCGAGAGCCGCTCGATCACGCGCTCGCCAAACGTGCTGCCGCGGGTCTTTTGCGGAACCTCGGCGTACATCGCGAGGTGCGCACCACCGGCGCCGACTCGACCGCCGACATCGACCACCGAGGTCAGGCCGAGCACGCTGTCCGCGACCGCGCGGACGGTCTCTCGCTCGCCAGCCGATTCGACCGCGACGATCGACACGTCGGGCGCGACCGAGCGCGCCACCGTGGCGGTCATGCCGAGCCGGACTCCGAGCGCCCATGCCGCGCGAGAGACCGCCACGACAACCGGAACGTTGAGCACTCCAGCGGCCACGACACCCGACCGCTGGGCCGGGCGCAGGCTATCTCCACCATCGACCATCGCGATGGCGGCGCCACGTAACGATGGATCGAGGCGCGTCGCGCACTGGAGCGCGTACTGCGGAATGTGGATGCAGGCGATTCGCATGCTCTAGATCTACCTTACTGGTCTGATGTTCAGTGGTCCAGTCCGGATCTGCCAGAGAGCAGATCTCGCAGGTAAATATCTGAAACAACTGATATTGTTAAGCGCGTGGCATGTTCCTGGTCGAAGCGTTAGCCGGCCATTCGTAGCGTCGCGCTCGGCGCACGAGCAGCGAGCCGTTCGAGCGACAGCGCCATCTCGCCCATCCCAGGACGCAATCCCGGCGCCTTCGCGAGCGCGCGCATTACGAGCCGTTCGAGCTCGACCGGTACGGCCTTGCGCAACCACGAGATCCGCCCCGGACGTTGATCGAGATGAGCGACCATGAGCTCCGGGAGTGAGCCATCGAACGGCACGTTGCCCGTGAGCAGCTCGTACATCACACAACCGAGCGAGTAGACGTCGGTCGCGAACTCGGGCTTGCCGCGCCACTGCTCGGGCGCCATGTACGCGGGTGTGCCCGCGATCGAACAGTCATCAGGCGGCGGCTCTTCGACGAGGCGCGAGACCCCGAAATCAATCACCTTCACGATGCCATCGTCGAGCACGAACAAGTTGTCTGGCTTGACATCGCAATGGATGATCCCTGCTTCGTGCATCGCGGCGAGCGCCGAGGCGATCTGCGCGGTCAGCGTGACGATCGTCTCGAGGTCGATCGTGCCGCGCTCGATGATCGACGAGAGCGCCTCGCCCTCGAGATATTCCATCACGAGGAACGGAACATCATCGGACGACCGCGAAGCCTCGCGAATATCGACGAGACCCGGGTGGCTCGCGCGCGCGGAAACCTCGCGCTCCGCATACAGCCGGTCGACGACTTCTGCGTGGTCGGCAAACAGTGGATCGAGCACCTTGAGGGCAACTCGGTCGCCTGTCGTACGGTGGACCGCCAGGAACACGCCGCCCATGCCACCGCTCGCAAGAGGAGCCACGACTTCGTAGTCGCCAAATCGAGCAGACATGCTCGCCGACACTGCATCGCCAGTGCCACTGCGCTGGCGATGGGTTTGGACACACGGTCGCGCCTCCGTGGCTCGTCGAACTCGAAAAACTGTGGCTGAGCGGCGACTAGTCGTGAATTTGCGGCCCGCGACGTCCCCGCGACACCGAGTCAGGCTCGGTCAGTGTCAGGTGGGCAGGGTTCATGTGTCGTCGGGTTTGACGTCACGGCAGATCGATCCCTTCACCCGAACATACCGCCGCTGCACGTTTCTTCGCATCGCCTTCGAGCGTGACCGCGAGCTTTTGCGCGCGTGCCCCATCGTGCCGGCGACACGCCGCATTCACCGCGCGCGTGCGATCATCGGAGCGCAGCTCGAGATGGCCGCCCGCGCTGGCACTCGCATCCGGAATCGCCGACGGGTCGGCGCGTTCGTCGCCAAGCGCCATCGACATCACCATCGCGTAAAGATCGCGCTGGTTCACGCCACGCGCGACCGCTTCCTTTGCGTGCGCGAGCATCGCATCGACCAGGCGCCCGAGATTTTCTTCATCGCGTGCGCCGCTCACGGGCTGGCCATTGATGAACATCGTCGGCGTGCCGTCGACGCCGAGTGCCTCGGCCGCCGCAGTCTCCGCGACGACCGCATCGCGGTAGCGCCGGTTGTCGAGCGCCGCTTTGAACGACGTCATCTCGACGCCGGACGCCTGCGCGAAGCTCTCGAGATCCGCGCGCGTGAGGTGACCGAAGTGCGAAAACACCTGGTCGTGAAATGCCCAGAACTTGCCCTGCTCCGCGGCCGCGACTCCCGCCTCCGCCGCGACGCTCGCATAGCGATGGAAGCTCATCGCCATGTGGCGATAGATGATGCGAACCTGATCGCCATACTTCTCGTGAATCTTCGCGAGCACCGGTGCTTGCTTCGCGCAGAACTGGCACTGAAAATCACTGAACTCGATGATCGTGATGAGCGCGTCGTCCGATCCGAGCTGATGGCCCGGGAGCCCGAGCCCGACCCTGTAAGCCTGGTTGGGATTCAGACCGGCGGATTCGTTGTTCGCGTTCGGCGGCGCATCCGCGGCCGGCTTGCCATCGGCGACCAGTGCCGCGTACAGATCCACAGGATGCGCCGCGCGCGCCGCGTTCGCACGCACGAGCTCTTGATCGACCGTATCGGCGAACACCTTGAGAGGCTGGCTGCCGTGGACCGGCCGACCGTTTACAAAGAACGTCGGTGTGCCGGTGATGCCGAGCTGCGCGGCGTCGCTGACGTCGTTGGCGATCTCCTTGCGCCACACGCCCGAATCGAGCTCGCCGCGAAACCGGATCATGTCGAGCCCGAGCCCCTGCGCGATCAGCTCGACGTCCGCCCGATCGACATGGCCACGCACGGCGTAGAGCCGCGCGTGCATCGGGCGAAACCGACCCTGCGCGGCAGCGGCGAGCGCGGCTTCCGCGGCAATCGTGTTGTCGTCATCGAGCGGGAGGATCCGGTGGATCCAGCGGATCTGGCCCGGATAGAGCCGCTCGATCCGATCGAGGGCTTCCTGAGCGCGGTTGCAGTAACCGCACGCGTAGTCACTCCAGTCGACGACTGTGACCGGTGCCTCGGTCGGTCCCTCCGTCGGGCCGGCACCGCGCGGAATCTTGTAGACCGTGTTCGGGTCGAAGCTCGCGGTGGCGGTCCGCGGCTGGCTGACGATGTCGGCATGTGCGACGGCCGTCACGACTAGGAGTGCTAGCACCACACGAATCATCGTCGGAGAACTTACCACGCGACCCCCGATTCGGCTTACGCTATCCGTGGTGAGAGCAGTCCTCGTGGTGATGTTACTCGTCG
>Ga0123338_10000158_pt1 | contig 73381 bp, 65 predicted proteins | sample grotaG_FD_89793 | JGI IMG/M metagenome (GOLD analysis project Ga0123338, IMG submission 89793) | Glacier valley bacterial and archeal communities from Borup Fiord, Nunavut, Canada, to study Microbial Dark Matter (Phase II) -... | ecosystem: Environmental > Aquatic > Freshwater > Ice > Glacier ... | reverse complement strand
GCGATCGCGAACGCCATGAAACGAGTCCAGTGAAGCCCCAACGGCTCAAACTGATCATTATCCTCGGCGGTGCCGCGATCGGAGGCCTCATGCTCGCGGCGTGGACCCAGCCCTGGTTCACCCTCATTGTCGGCGAAAGTCAGTCGGTTTCGGTGAGCGGACAAGTGGCGGCTCCCGCGCTTTCTGCGCTCGGGCTCGCGAGTCTCGCGCTTGCGGCCGCCCTCAGCATCGCTGGAGTCATCGTGCGCTTCGCGCTTGGTGGTGTGCAGCTTCTCATTGGAGTGCTTGCCGCGGCCATGTCTGTGACCGCGCTGGCCACCCCAGTCCGATCATCGCTGCCGGCCGTCACAGCGGTTGTCGGCGAGAGCGGCCTCACGGCTGTGAGCTCTCTCGTCACATCGCTTGCGGTGTCACCGTGGCCGTGGGTCGCCGCAGGGCTGGGAATTGTCGCTGCAGCGCTGGGCGTGGTGATCTTAATCACGGCCCGCCGATGGCCGGGGCCAACGCGACGGTACGAGTCGGCCCCGACCATCGATGACTCGCCTGCCGCCAGCTGGGACGCGCTGAGCGCCGGGAATGACCCGACCTGATGACGCCGAGCGCTGATCGGCTCGGGATACAATTTTAGGACAGCACTCAATGAACGGAGCACGATGAGCATTCAGGCAGACCCGGGTCACGGCAATTCGCCCGCCGCTTGGGCGACCGTCACCATCATGCTTGTCGCGATCTCGGTTGGCACCCTCGCGTTCTGGTTCGAGATCGTCTGGGCGGTCTATGCGTCGGTCGGTCTTCTCGTCGTCGGTGCCCTCGTCGGCTGGGCGATGGCGAAAGCCGGATACGGCGTTGCCGGCCCCAAATACATGCCAAAAGCACACTCGTAGGGTGCTTGCTGATCTTGTAGCCGGAGCGCTCGCTGACGCCTCGGAACGACGCGTGGAATTCAGCCTCGGCGAGGTGGAGGCCGCGGCGCTTGCGCGAACGCCCGCTCTAGACGCGATCAGCGCACTTGCGCCTCGCGACGCTGTCCATGTCATCGCGGAGATCAAGCGCGCGAGCCCATCGCGGGGTGCACTAGCTCCGATCGCCGACCCGGCGTCGCTCGCAGCGGAATACGAAGCCGGCGGAGCGAGTGCCATCAGCGTGCTCACCGAAGGCCGTCGTTTTGGCGGGTCCCTCGCCGACCTCGAGGCTGTCCGCGACGCTGTCAGTGTGCCGGTACTGCGCAAAGACTTCATTGCAGAGCCCTATCAGGTGTTTGAGGCGAGAGCGGCGGGAGCCGACCTCGTGCTGCTCATTGCGGCCGCACTTGACGACTCGACCATGGCTTCGCTGTTTCTGCTCGTGAACGAATTGGGGATGACTCCTCTCGTCGAAACCCACTGCGCCGACGAGGTCGATCGCGCTCTCGATCTTGGCGCCGACCTCATCGGAGTCAACGCGAGAGATCTCACCACCTTCGAGCTTGACCAGCACCTGTTTGGGCGGCTCGCGGGTATGATCCCCACCGGAGTCATTCGCGTCGCCGAATCCGCGGTCACGACCGCGGCAGACGTCGCGCACTACCGCCGGGCGGGCGCGGACGTCGTGCTGGTGGGCGAAGCGCTCGTTACCAACGGCGATCCCGCCGCGACCCTCAGGGAGTTTCTCGCCTCATGATGCTTCGAGATGAACTTGGCCCATACTTTGGCGAATATGGCGGGCGCTTCGTTCCCGAGTCGCTGATCGCGGCGCTCGACGAACTAGATGCCGTGTACACCACAGCGAAGACCGACCCGGGCTTCCAAGCTGAGCTAGCACAGTTGCACGCGACCTATACCGGGCGCCCCTCGATCATCACCGAGGTGCCCAGATTTGCCGAGCATGCCGGGGGAGCTCGGGTCATTCTCAAGCGGGAAGATCTCAACCACACCGGTTCGCACAAAATCAACAACGTGCTGGGCCAAGCCCTTCTCGCGCGACGGCTCGGAAAGAAGCGACTCATTGCCGAGACGGGAGCCGGCCAGCACGGTGTGGCGACGGCGACAGCGGCCGCGCTGTTTGGCATGGAGTGCGTTGTATACATGGGCGAGGTCGACACCGTGCGACAGGCGCTCAATGTCGCGCGCATGCGCTTGCTCGGCGCGACCGTAGTACCCGTGACCACAGGCTCGCGGACCCTCAAGGACGCCATCAATGACGCCCTGCGCGATTGGGTCGCGAACGTCGACACGACGCACTACCTGCTCGGGACCGTCGCAGGGCCGCATCCCTTCCCCGCGATGGTGCGCGACTTCCACAAGATCATTGGCGAGGAGGCTCGCCAGCAAGTGCTCGACCTCACCGGGCGTCTCCCCGACGCCGTGACGGCGTGTGTTGGCGGCGGCAGCAACGCGATGGGAATCTTCCACGCCTTCCTCGACGACGCCGCGGTAGCCCTGTACGGCTACGAAGCGGCGGGAGAAGGGCACCTCACGGAGAAGCACGCGGCGACGATCACGCGCGGTCGACCGGGAGTGTTGCACGGCGCGCGAAGCTACTTGCTTCAGGATGCAGACGGGCAGACGGTTGAATCCCACTCGATCTCCGCGGGACTGGACTATCCGGGGGTTGGCCCCGAACACGCTTGGCTGCATGACATCGGTCGGGCCAACTACCTGCCGATCACCGACGACGAGGCGATGCAGGCGCTTCGACTGCTCAGCCGGACCGAGGGCATCATCCCCGCAATCGAGTCGGCACACGCGCTCGCGGGCACGATGAACTTAGGTCGAGAGTTGGGGCCGGACTCGATCATCCTCGTGAATCTCAGTGGTCGTGGAGATAAAGACATGGAGACTGCGGGAGAGTACTTCGAGCTCTTTGATAAGCGCGAGGCCGATGCCCAAGGGGGTCGGTCGTGAGCGGGGTCGCTGACGTGATTGCTCAGCGCAAAGTCGACGGTTCGGGAGCCCTTGTTGGCTACCTTCCGGTCGGCTTCCCTGACCTCCCCACGAGTATCCAGGCCGCCATTGCCCTCGTGGACAGCGGCGTCGACGTGCTCGAGTTGGGGCTGCCATACTCCGACCCGGTCATGGATGGCACGGTCATCCAAAAAGCGACTCAGGCCGCTCTGGCCAACGGTTTCACCCTCGCGCACGGGCTCGAGGCGGTCGCGGCGATCACGTCGCGGGTCGACGCTCCCGTCTTGGTCATGACCTACTGGAATCCGGTGATGCAATACGGGATCGACCGGTTCGCCGACGACCTACTCGCCGCGGGCGGGGCAGGGCTCATCACTCCGGATTTGGTCGCCGATGAGGCCGGACTCTGGCTTGTCGCGTCTGACCGCACCGACCTCGACCGGGTCTTTCTCGCCGCCCCGTCGTCGACGGATACGCGCCTCCGCCAAGCCGTCGAGAAGAGCCGTGGATTCGTCTACGCAGTCTCCACGATGGGGATCACGGGTGCGCGGGGTGACGTCGACAGCGCGGCACGCACCCTCGTCGCTCGCCTGCGCGACGCTGGCGCAACCAGCACCTGCGTCGGCCTCGGCATTTCCACCGCAGAACAGGTCCGTGAGGTGCTCGAGTACGCGGATGGCGCAATCGTCGGCTCGGCGTTGGTGACTGCCCTCTCGGAAGGGGGCGTCGCGGCGGTCGCGCGCACCGCGGCCGCACTCGCCGCCGGTACTAGAGTTGCCTAGTTCCCCCGAGAAAGGTGACCGGCTGTGAAGTTACTGCCGTTGAGCATCCCCAGTCCTCCCGCGGACTGGCAGACCTTCACGATCCCGGTTGGGCAGTGGCTTCACGCGATCATCCCGGCGCTTCCGGGTACCTTCGCCATTGTGATTCACACCTATGCCATCTGCATTCTTGCGGGGATCATTGTCGCGACTGTCTGGGTCAACGCTCGACTCAAGGCGCGCGGTGCCGAGCCGGGAATCGTCATCGACGTGATCCTGTGGGCAGTGCCGCTCGGTCTCGTTGGTGCTCGCGCGTGGCACGTCGCGACCCACACCGGTGACTTCTTCTTTCCGGGCAATCAGCCTTGGGCCCTGTTCGCGCCCGAGGGTGGGCTCAACCCCACGAGCGTGTACGCGATCTGGATGGGCGGCAACGCGATCTTCGGCTCGCTCATCGGTGGAGCGCTTGGCGCGTACATCGGTTGCCGAATCGCCGGCTTGAGGTTTTGGACGTTCGCCGACGTCCTTGCACCGGCAATGTTGCTCGCCCAAACTCTCGGACGACTCGGCAACTACTTCAATCACGAACTGTTTGGACAGCCAACCGACCTTCCCTGGGGTCTCGAGATCGAATCGACGAATCCGGCGTTCCCCGTCGGTCTGCCAGAAGGCACACTCTTTCACCCGACGTTCTTGTACGAAATGATCTGGAACGTCATCGGCATCGTGTTCTTGTTGACCATGGAGCGTCGGTTCAGCCTCGTCAAGCGCACGATCCGCGGCATCACCGCTTTCGCCCCTCAAGGCGGACCTCGGCGGCTGGAGTGGGGCAAAGTCTGGGCGTTGTACATGATCTGGTATGGCATCGGTCGCTTCTTCTTTGAGGCGATTCGAGTCGACCCGAGCGACGTTTTGTTCGGTTTACGTTCGAATCAGTGGGGCGCGATCCTGGCCATAGTCCTCGGAATCGCACTGTTCGCCATTCAGTCGCGCCGCCACACGGGCGCCGAGCCGAGCCCGTACGTGCCGGGTCGCGAGTGGAAACCCGGCGGTGTTGTAGACTCAGCTCAGACCTACTCGGACACTGACGAACCCGGCGATGACGCCTCCTCAATCTCAACAGAGGCGCCCGGGAGACTCGCCACAAGCGCAGCAGGTAGCAAGCCCTAATAACCGGGGCCATCGATCCTGTGGGCCGCCGAAGTCCCACCCCGCCGCACCATCGTGAGGACGGTACTCATGGCGCTCACGCCACCATTCGAACGTTTCGGCGCTGCTCCGGCGGCGATCGGACTTTATGACCCGCGCAATGAGCGCGACGCCTGCGGGCTCGCGATGGTCGCCACTATGCGTGGTACCGGCGGCCACGACATCATCGAGACCGCCCTCAATGCACTCCGCAACCTCGAGCACCGCGGCGCGGTTGGGTCGGATGCCGGCACGGGCGACGGTGCGGGCATCGTCACGCAGATTCCCGACGCATTCCTTCGCGCGGTTGTGGACTTCGCCCTTCCGCCGGTGGGCCGCTACGCGGTCGGCATGGCGTTCTTGCCGACCGACCGTGCCGAGCGTGACGAGGTCAAGAGTTCTGTCGCCGCTCTCGCTGAGACCGAGGGTCTCGTTGTCCTCGGTTGGCGCGAAGTGCCGACCGATCCGACTCACCTCGGAAACCTTGCTCGGGGGGCGATGCCGGCTTTTGAGCAGCTCTTCCTCGCCTCTCAGCGAATCGACGGCGATGGACCAGTGGGCGGCCTCGAGCTTGAGCGCCAGGCGTTCCGCCTGCGCAAGCGTGCAGAACAATCCGTTCACGCATACTTCCCGTCTCTCTCCTGCCGCACACTGGTCTACAAGGGCATGGTCACGACGCTGCAGCTCGAGCCGTTCTACCCCGATCTGTCCGACGAGCGCTTCAGCTCGAAGCTCGCACTCGTGCACTCGCGGTACTCGACCAACACGTTCCCGTCGTGGCCACTCGCGCAGCCGTTCCGGATGATCGCGCACAACGGCGAGATCAACACCGTCCAGGGCAACCGCAACTGGATGCGCGCGCGTCAGTCTCAGCTCGAGAGCGACGTGCTCGGCGACATCCGCTCGATCCTGCCCATCAACACCCCAGGCGCGAGCGACTCGGCCTCATTCGACGAGGTGGTCGAGCTCTTGAACCTCGCCGGTCGGACTCTTCCGCACGCGATGATGATGATGGTGCCAGAGGCGTACGAGAACCAACTCGACGTCGACCCTGCCCGCAAGGCGTTCTACGAGTACCACTCGATGCTCATGGAGCCATGGGATGGCCCGGCGGCGCTGGTGTTTACTGACGGCAGCCTCGTCGGTGCAACTCTCGATCGTAACGGCCTTCGGCCGGGGCGATACCTCGTGACGGACGACGGGCTTGTTGTGCTCGCGAGCGAGATCGGCGTCATGGACATTGACCCGAGTCGTGTCGTCCGCAAGGGTCGGCTTCGCCCGGGCAAGATGTTCCTCGTCGACACGGCCGCCGGCCGCATCATCGAGGACGACGAAGTGAAGGCCGAGCTCGCGGCCGCCGAGCCGTGGGGCGAATGGCTCGAAAGCTCGCGCATCGCGCTCAAGGATCTCCCCGAGCGTGAGCACATCGTGCACACTCCCGCGTCGGTCGTCCGACGCCAGCGCACCTTTGGATACACCGAAGAAGAGGTGCGGATTCTCATTGCGCCGATGGCGCTCAATGCCGCCGAGCCGCTCGGAGCGATGGGATCTGACACTCCGATAGCCGTTCTCGCCGAGCGCCCACGCCTGCTCTTTGACTACTTCACGCAGCAGTTCGCTCAAGTTACTAACCCGCCACTCGACTCGATTCGCGAAGAGGTCGTCACGTCGATGCGTCTTGGCCTCGGCCCGGAGCGCAACCTCCTCACCGCGACGCCGGAGCATGCCCGGCAGGTCTCGCTCGAGTTCCCTGTGATCGACAACGATGAGCTTGCGAAGATCCAGCACATCGACCCCGCGCCGGGCAGCACGATCTCGACGACGGTCCGCGGCCTGTACCGGGTCGACGGCGGGCCGAGCGCGATGCAAGAGCGGCTCGCCGCGATGTGCGCGGAAGTGGACGAAGCGATTCGTGCGGGCGCCGAGTACATCGTGCTCTCGGACCGCGACTCCAACAAAGACCTAGCGCCGATTCCGTCGCTCCTGATGCTCGCGGCGGTGCATCACCACCTGATCCGCGAAGAAAACCGCATGAAAGTCGGGATCATCGTCGAGGCGGGTGACGTGCGCGAGGTGCATCACGTCGCGCTTCTCGTCGGGTACGGCGCGTCGGCAATCAACCCCTATCTCGCGATGGAGACGGCGGAAGAGCTCGTGCGCAGCGGCACGATTACTGGCATCACGCCCGAGAAGGCGGTCCGCAGCCTCATCAAGGCGCTTGGCAAGGGCGTCTTGAAGATCATGTCCAAGATGGGAATCTCGGTCGTCGGCTCGTATGCAGGCGCGCAGGCGTTTGAAGCGGTCGGCCTGTCGCACGATCTCATCGACGAGTACTTCACGGGAACCCCCAGTTTGCTCGGCGGTGTGGGGATGGATGTCATTGCCGCGGAGAGCGCGGCGCGGCACGCGGCTGCCTACCCCGAGGATGGCGCTATCAGCGCTCACGAACGGCTCGCGACGGGCGGCGAGTACCAGTGGCGACGCGAGGGACCGCCGCATCTCTTCAACCCCGAAACCGTGTTCCGGTTGCAGCACGCCACGCGCTCGGGACGCTACGACATCTTCCGTGAGTACACGAAACTTGTCGACGATCAGGCAGAGAACCTCATGACCCTGCGCGGGCTCTTCACGCTTCGTGATCATGATCGCCCCGCCGTGCCACTCGACGAGGTCGAATCGGTTTCATCGATCGTCAAGCGCTTCAACACCGGCGCGATGAGCTACGGCTCGATCAGCCAGGAAGCTCACGAGACGCTCGCGATCGCGATGAACTCGATCGGCGCGCGCTCCAACACCGGTGAGGGCGGCGAGGATGTGGAGCGCTTGCTTGACCCCGCCCGTCGCAGCGCGATCAAGCAGGTCGCATCCGGTCGGTTCGGCGTGACGAGCATGTATCTGACCCATGCGACGGACATTCAGATCAAGATGGCGCAGGGCGCGAAGCCCGGCGAAGGTGGGCAACTGCCTGCCGGCAAGGTCTACCCGTGGATTGCTCGCACCCGCCACGGTACGGCCGGCGTCGGACTGATCTCGCCGCCGCCCCATCACGACATCTACTCCATCGAAGACCTCAAGCAACTCATCTTCGATCTCAAGCGCTCGAACCCCGAAGCTCGCGTGCATGTCAAGCTCGTGAGTCAGTCGGGAATCGGTGCGGTTGCCGCAGGCGTCACCAAGGCCAAGGCGGACGTCGTCCTCGTCTCGGGTCACGATGGAGGCACGGGCGCGAGCCCGCTCAACTCGCTCAAGCACGCGGGAACGCCGTGGGAACTGGGTCTCGCCGAGACGCAGCAGACCCTCATGCTTAATGGCATGCGCGATCGCGTAATCGTACAAGTGGACGGGCAGATGAAGACCGGCCGCGACGTCATTGTCGGAGCCCTGCTCGGCGCCGAGGAGTACGGATTCGCCACGGCACCACTGGTGGTCTCCGGTTGCGTGCTCATGCGGGTGTGTCACCTCGACACGTGCCCCGTGGGAGTCGCCACTCAAAATCCTGAACTCCGCGCCCGCTTCACGGGTAAGCCGGAATTCGTCGTGAATTTCTTCGAGTTCTTGGCTCAAGAAGTGCGAGAGTACCTCGCCGCGCTAGGATTCCGCACCCTCGAAGAGGCCATCGGTCACCGCGAACTACTCGACGTAGACAGGGCAGTCGAACACTGGAAGGCCGACGGACTCGACTTGAGTCCGATTCTCGTCGGCCCGACGTTCGATGACGCCGAGCCGCGCACTCACCGTGTGAGCCAAGACCACGAACTCGACAAGCACTTCGACCAGAAGCTCATCACCCTCAGCGCTGACGCCCTCGATCACGGGGCGCCGGTGTCTATCTCGCTGCCGATCCGCAACACCGAGCGCGCGGTGGGAACAATGCTCGGCCATCACGTGACGCTCAGACACGGTGAGAATGGCTTGCCCACTGGCACCATTCAGGTGAGCCTCACCGGCACGGCGGGGCAATCGCTTGGCGCATTCATGCCCTCGGGAATCACGCTCCGACTCGTCGGTGACAGTAACGACTATGTGGGGAAAGGCCTCTGCGGTGGTGAAATCATCATCACGCCGCATCCGACGAGCGTGTTCGCTGCGGAGCACAACGTCATCGCCGGGAACGTGATCGGTTACGGGGCAACTCAGGGGAGCATGTTCATCCGCGGAATCGTGGGGGAGCGGTTCCTCGTGCGAAACTCGGGTGCCACTGCGGTCGTTGAGGGCGTCGGCGATCACGCCCTCGAGTACATGACGGGCGGTCTGGCCGTGATTTTGGGTGAGACCGGTCGCAATCTCGGTGCCGGTATGTCTGGGGGCACCGCATACATTCACGACTTGCGGCGTGAGCGCGTGAACCCCGAATCGCTCTCATCGGGTGAGCTTGAGCTGCTCGAACTCGGCAGCGCCGATGTCGAGATCCTCACCGATCTACTGCGCCGCCACCTCGTGGAAACCGACTCGGCGGTCGCGGCATCCATGCTCGCTGACATGGATGCCACGGTGGCTTCGTTCACGAAGGTGCTGCCGCGCGACTACGCGGCCGTGCTGCACACCCGACAGACGGCAATCGACCAGGGTCTCGATCCCGACGGCGATGTCACGTGGGCGCGAATCATGGAGGTGACCGGTGGCTGACCCGAAGGGTTTCCTCAAGGTGCAGGAACGAGAGACTCCCGCACGCCGCCCCGTTGCACTGCGGCTCATGGACTGGAAAGAGGTCTACGAGCAGCAGGACCCGGCTGAACTGCGGCGGCAAGCCGGACGCTGCATGGACTGTGGCATCCCCTTTTGTCATCAGGGGTGTCCGCTCGGCAATCTGATCCCGGAATGGAACGACCTCATGTGGCGCGGCGAGGGAGCAGCCGCCATCGAGCGTCTGCACGTGACCAACAACTTCCCCGAATTCACGGGTCGCTTGTGTCCGGCGCCGTGCGAGAGTTCCTGTGTGTTGGGCATCAATCAACCCGCGGTGACGATCAAACAAGTCGAGGTATCGATCATTGATCAGGCGTTTGCCAACGGACTCGTCACTCCGCATCCGCCGGAGCGTCTGACCGGCAAGACTGTGGCCGTTGTCGGTTCCGGTCCGGCTGGGCTCGCGGCGGCCCAGCAACTCACGCGGGCGGGCCACACCGTGGCCGTCTTCGAGCGAGACGATCGTATTGGCGGACTCTTGCGGTACGGCATCCCGGATTTCAAGATGGAGAAGAAGCATATTGAGGCGCGGCTGGCGCAAATGCAGGCCGAGGGCACGCGATTCCGCGCGAATGTCGAGATCGGCGTCGACATCACCTGGGATGACCTCAAGGCCCGCTACGACGCGGTGATTGTTGCGACCGGTGCGATGGTTCCACGCGATTTGCCGATCCCCGGTCGCGATGCCCTCGGCGTGCACTTCGCAATGGAGTACCTGGTCCAATCAAACAAGGTGGGCGCAGGAGATCTCGTTTCTGAGCAGATCACCGCGGAGGGTAAGCACGTTGTTGTCCTCGGAGGCGGCGACACCGGTGCCGACTGTATCGGCACCGCCCACCGACAGGGCGCGCTTTCGGTCACAAATCTGGCGATTGGGGTTCAGCCGCCGCATGAGCGCCCCGCGACACAGCCGTGGCCAATGGCCCCCCACCTGTTTGAGGTCACGAGCGCTCACGAGGAAGGTGGGGAGCGGGTGTATCTCGCGTCCACCGTTGAGTTTCTTACCAATATTGCCGGAGAGGTGCGCGCGATTCGCGTTGCCGAGACCGAGTACCTCAATGGCCGGCGGGTGCCGAAATCGGGCACGGAGCGCGAAATCCCTGCCGATCTCGTCCTGCTCTGCTTGGGATTCACGGGAGCGCAATCCGACACGATCGCAGACCAACTTCCTTTACCGTTCGACGGAAGAGGAAACATCGAACGCGCCGGCGACTACCAGACGAGCGAGGCGGGTGTGTTCGTTGCCGGCGACGCGGGTCGCGGTCAGTCGCTTATCGTGTGGGCAATCGCCGAGGGGCGCGCAGCGGCATCCGCTGTCGATGAGTACCTTGAAGGCAGGACCCAGCTTCCGTTCCCGGTCAAGCCAACCGACCACGCGATGAATATCTGATTCAGCGGCTAGCGCCTCACCCACCACACTGCACCACCACACTGAACCACCACAGAAGGAAGTCATGAGACGAGCCAAAATCGTCGCGACACTGGGCCCGGCCACGTCGAGCTACGAGAACATCAGGGCGATCATCGATGCAGGTGTCGATGTCGCGCGCATGAACCTCAGTCACGGTTCGTATGCCGTGCACGAGGAGGTCTATGCGAATGTTCGCAAGGCCGCCGATGATTCCGGCAGGGCCGTCGCCGTCATGGTCGACCTTCAAGGGCCGAAGATTCGGCTCGGAAAGTTCGAGGCCGGCCCATACGACCTCGCGGTCGGTGACATTTTCAAGATCACGACCGAGGACGTCGTGGGTACCCGCGAGCTGTCGAGCACAACGTTCAAGGGACTGCCTCAAGACGTGAGCCCGGGGGACTTCCTGCTCATTGATGACGGCAAGGTCAAGGTGCAAGTCACCGAGGTCAACGGCCAAGTCGTCACGACCGAAGTGATTGTCGCCGGGGCGGTGTCCAACAACAAGGGCATCAACCTTCCCGGTGTCGCCGTGAACGTTCCCGCGCTCTCCGAGAAGGACGAAGACGACTTGCGCTGGGGCCTCCGTCTCGGCTGCGACCTCATCGCGCTGTCATTCGTGCGCAACGCGGACGACATCGTGCGCGTTCACGAGATCATGGCGGAAGAGGGTCGCAAGATCCCCGTCATCGCGAAGATTGAGAAGCCGCAAGCAGTCGATCACCTCGAAGCCATCATCGATGCGTTCGACGCCATCATGGTCGCGCGCGGCGATCTGGGCGTCGAGCTGCCCCTCGAGGCCGTTCCGATCGTGCAGAAGCGCACGGTCGAGCTCGCGCGTCGCATGGCGAAGCCCGTCATCGTCGCAACTCAAATGCTCGAATCGATGATTTCGAGCCCGGTTCCCACCCGCGCCGAGACCTCGGACGTCGCGAACGCAATCCTCGACGGGGCTGACGCGGTCATGCTCTCGGGCGAGACGAGCGTGGGGGAGTACCCCGTCATCACCGTTCAGACGATGGCGCGTATCGTGGTGTCCACCGAGGACCAGGGCCTCGAGCGCATCCCACCGCTCGGCACGAAGCCGCGCACCCAGAGCGGCGCGATCACGCTTGCCGCGGCGGAGGTTGCCGACTTCGTCGATGCCAAGTACGTGTGCGTGTTCACCGAGTCAGGCGACTCGGCGCGCCGGATGTCGAGGCTGCGGTTCCGCATCCCGATGAAGGCGTTCACTCCAGACGAAGCGATTCGGCGCCGAATGGCGCTGATCTGGGGCATCGAATCGTTCATCGTTCCTCGGGTCACACACACTGATGCGATGTACCTGCAGGTCGACAAGGTGCTCCTCGAGCGGGGCCTCGCCGAAGTCGGTGACAAGGTGGTCGTGATCTCGGGCTCCCCCCCCGGCATTAGCGGCTCGACGAACGACCTCCGGGTGCACGTCGTCGGCGATGCGATCAACGCCGCGGCTCCCGTCTGGGAAGGCTGACCGGGGGCGTCCCGGGGACACGAGAGCGGGCATCCCAGTCGGGATGCCCGCTTGTTTCGTGCCGGATGTGGGACTTGAACCCACACGCCCTTTCGGACAAAGCATTTTGAGTGCTCCGCGTCTGCCATTCCGCCAATCCGGCGCACGACAACGCTGAAAAGAATACCGTAGGGTGTAGAGGATGACCGACCAAGACGCCGTAATCTCGCCTCCGAGAAGGGTGGTCGTCGCAGAAGACGAGTCGCTCATCCGCATGGACATCGTCGAGATCCTCCGGGACAACGGATTCGAGGTCGTCGGCGAGGCCGCCGACGGGGAGACCGCGGTTGCCCTCGCAACCGAATTGCGACCTGACCTCGTGATCATGGACGTGAAGATGCCCCAACTCGACGGCATCTCCGCTGCAGAGCGACTGAGCAAGAACCACATCGCGCCGGTTGTGCTGCTCACGGCCTTCAGCCAGAAGGAGCTCGTCGAGCGGGCCTCCGAAGCCGGTGCTCTTGCGTACGTGGTGAAGCCATTTACGCCGAGCGATCTGCTGCCGGCGATCGAGATCGCTCTCAGCCGCTACTCGCAGATCATTACCCTTGAGGCCGAAGTCGCCGACCTCGTCGAGCGCTTCGAGACCCGCAAGCTCGTTGATCGCGCGAAGGGTCTCCTCAACGAGAAGATGGGCCTCACCGAGCCCGAGGCGTTCCGCTGGATTCAAAAGGCTTCGATGGATCGCCGATTGACGATGCATGATGTCGCGCAGGCGATCATCGAGCAGCTGTCCGCGAAGAAGTAGCTCCGCGCGGGCTTAGCGGTCGCGGAGGAAGTTCGTCATTCGCACGGTCGATAGGCGTTTTCCTTCGTCGTCAGTAACGACGATTTCGTGGGTCGCGAGGGTTCGGCCGAGCGACAACGCGGTGCATGTTCCCGTCACCCATCCCGAGGTAATGGATCGGCTGTGTGAAGCGTTGATCTCGATACCTACTGCATAGCGACCCTCGCCTGAGTGGATGGCGGCGGAAATCGAACCGAGAGACTCGGCGAGGACGACGTGAGCGCCGCCGTGGAGGAGGCCGATAACTTGGGTGTTTCCCTCAACCGGCATCCGTGCCACCGAGTGCGTCGCGCTCAGCTCGACAAACTCGATCCCCATCTTGACGGCGAGTTCGCCGCCGCGGGTCGTGTCGAGAATCGACCTCAGGACAGGGTCGAGGTTGTCGGGCAGTATCGTCACGGTGGCATCCACATCGGCTCGTCAAACGGTCGGCGGCCGCGGCTAGGCTGGCTGGGTGCCGGAACGCAATAAGCCTACCCTCATGATAATTGACGGCCACTCGCTGGCCTTCAGGGCCTTCTACGCGCTGCCGGTCGATAGCTTTCAGAACCGGGAGGGGCAGCACACCAACGCGATTCACGGATTCCTCTCGATGCTCATCCTGCTGATCCAGAACGAGAAGCCGACTCATCTCGCGGTCGCTTTCGATATTTCTCGCTATTCGTTTCGCACCCGCGAGTACCCCGAATACAAGGGAACCCGCGGGGAGACGCCGCCCGAGTTCATCGGCCAGATTCCGCTTCTCGAAGAAGCCCTCGCGGCGATGGGAGTCACCACGCTGAGCAAAGAAGATTACGAGGCAGATGACATCCTCGCTACGCTCGCGGCGCAGGGTTCGGAGCAGGGCTTCCGCGTGCTTGTGGTCTCGGGGGATCGTGACGCGATCCAGATGGTGAAACCCGACGTGACTTTGCTTTACCCGAATGCTCGAGGGGTATCTGAGCTCAAGCGATATGACCGCGACGCGGTGTTCGAGCGGTACGGAATCGAGCCAGAGCAGTACCCGGATGTCGCGGCGCTCGTGGGCGAGACTTCCGACAATCTCATCGGAATCGACAAGGTTGGCGAGAAAACAGCGGTCAAGTGGATCACGGCCTACGGCAGCCTCGACGCAGTGCTCGAGCATGCGGACGAGATCACAGGGGTTGTTGGGGAGAAGCTTCGCGAGCAGAGGGATCGCGCGATCCGTAATCGCAAGCTCAACCACTTGCTGACGGATGTAGCCCTCGCGGTTGGGCCGAACGATCTCGAGCGACGACCGATCAATCAGGCGGCCGTTCGTGAAGTCTTCGACAAACTCCAGTTCAAGACGCTTCTTGAGCGTGTGCTCAAGCTCGCTGTCGCTGAGGGCGGAGGTACCGGCGTCGCGCAGTCAAGTGACGCTGCTCCCGACTCTGACGCTGTCCCGGCAATCCGGACGATGGTCGACGAGGAGTTGGCGAAATGGATAGCCACGGTAAGCGCTGGCGGCATGGCGCCGCTTGGATTGCGGATTGCGAGCCAGAACGGAATCGTCACCGGCTTCGGGCTCGCCTCAGAACACGAGTCGGCCTTCGTGCCTTGGGCACCCGGTCGGCCGGACTATGTCGCGCTCGAAGCCTGGCTCACGAGTGATTCCCCGAAGTACATGCAGTCGGCGAAGTCTCAGCTCAAGATTGCGCGTGACAGTGGCCTAGAGGTCAATTCAATCGCCTTCGACACGAGCCTCGCGGCCTGGCTAATCAAGCCCGGGCTCAAGCCCGAGGCTCTCGAGGCGCAGGTCTACGACTACCTCGGCGAAACTCTTCAGCAGTCGGACCCCAACCAGCTGGTGCCGGAGACGGAAAGCGCGAGTCCCGCGACCGAGGCTTGGTATATCCTTCGTGTCGCGAAATACCTTGCCGAGAAACTCGACCCTGGGTCGGCGCGCGTTCTTCACGACATCGAGATGCCGCTCGTTCCTGTTCTCGCGACTATGGAGCGTACGGGGATCACGGTGAACCGCGAGATTCTCGGGCGCCTCACCGATGAGCTCGGTGTCAAGGCCCGCGAGGTCGAGCAACTCGCCTACGCCGAAATTGGTCGCGAGATCAATCTCGGAAGCCCGAAGCAATTGCAAGAAGTCCTGTTTGACCAGCTAGGAATGCCCAAGACGCGTTCGAACAAGACCGGGTTCTCGACGGATGCGGCGAGCCTTGCCGACCTCCAGGAACAAGCTCCGCATCCTTTCCTCGACCTGCTCCTGCAGCACCGCGACTCGACCAAACTGATGCAAATCATCGCGAGCATTGACAAGGCGGTCGACGGCACCGGGAGGGTGCACACGACCTACGAGCAAGCGGGATCGAGCACGGGGAGGATCGCGTCGAACGATCCCAACCTGCAGAACGTGCCGGTCAAGACCTCGGTTGGTCGCGAGATTCGCTCTGCCTTCGAAGCCGGCGCCGGGTTTGAGACCCTGTTGACGGCAGACTATTCGCAAATCGAAATGCGAATCATGGCTCACCTGTCCGGCGACGAAGGGCTTATTGCGGCGTTCAACGAGGGCGAAGATTTGCACCGGTTCGTTGGCGCGCGAATCTTCGGGGTCGACCCGTCCGAGGTAACTCCGACCATGCGCACAAAGGTCAAGGCGATGTCGTACGGTCTGGCCTACGGGCTGAGCGCCTTCGGGTTGAGCAAACAACTCCGCATCGAAACCTCCGAGGCTAAAGAGCTTATGGCGGACTATTTCGCGCGCTTCGGTTCGGTTCGCGAGTACCTGCAGAACGTCGTCGAGCAGGCGCGAGTGGACGGGTACACGACGACTATTTTCGGACGCCGCCGGCCGTTCGGTGACCTGTCGTCGAGCAATCGAGTGCTGCGTGAGAATGCGGCGCGACAGGCGCTCAATTCGCCGATCCAGGGTTCGGCCGCGGACATCCTCAAGAGGGCCATGATGAAGATCGATCGGGACATGCGCGGGATGCGGTCGCGCATGCTGCTTCAAGTGCACGACGAACTCGTGTTTGAGGTCGCGTCTGGCGAACTCGACGATGTGACTGCGATCGTGCGGTCGCGCATGGCCGGCGCGGCCGACTTGAGCGTTCCCCTTGACGTCCAGGTGGGTACGGGCCCGAACTGGGATGCCGCTGCACACTGAGGTGTCGATGGATGCGGGAATCCTTCGCGTAGGGCAAGATCGAGGCGGAGGAACGTCATGCCAGACAGAAAAGCCGTCGTCGCATCCAAGGTTGGGTTGCACGCCCGCCCTGCTGCCGTATTCGCGCGAGCCGCGGCGGAATCCGGAATGCCCGTGACCTTGACCTCGAGCAGTGGCACTACCGTCAACGCCGCGAGCATCTTGGCATTGCTCTCGCTCGGTGTCGACCACGGACATGAGGTCACCGTGAGCGCAGAGGGTGACGGTGCAGACGCGACTCTCGACCGTCTCGTCGCCATATTGAGCACACCGGACGACGAGGACTGACCTCGCGTGGGTAGGCTCGTGGGATGACGAGCTCAGCTACCCCCGAAGGCGGTCGGCAACACCGCGAACCGACCCAGATTGATGCGATTGCGGAGGAGTGGGTTACCACCCTCGCCGACCTCGATCCTGCGATCGCCACCTATATCGGTATTCCCGGCCGACTCGATGAGTTCGAAGACTTGTCACCCGCGGGCCACGCGCGTTTCATCGACGAGAGCAAGCGAGTCCTAGGAGAGCTGGAGGCGACGGAGATCGTCGATGACGTCGACTGGGTCACGAAGACCGACCTAACGAGTTCGATCCGGCTGAGCCTCGAGTCCGATGAGGCCGGGCTGTGGATGCGCGACGTCAACGTCATCGCGAGCCCGGCCCAGGGCATCCGCGACATCCTCGATCTCATGCCGACGGACACCGAACAAGACTGGGCAACGATTGCCGGGCGGTTGGGCAACCTCCCCGGCGCCATTGACGGATACATCGAGACTCTTCGGCTAGGGATCGACAGGGGGATCACACCGGCGAAGCGACAGATTCGCGAGGTCATCGAACAAGCACGCAAGCACGGTGCCGCCGAGGGCTTCTTTCACGCTTTCGCTGGCGGCGCCGCGCTGGCCGATCAGCGGGAAGTCCCCGAATCTCTCCGAGCCGACCTCGAGCGTGGGGCAACCGCATCGGCGGGCGCATACGCCGCGCTTGCGGACTTTCTGCAGAATGAGCTACTTGCCGCAGGACAAGACGAGGACTGCGTCGGTCGTGAGCTGTACGGACTCGCATCTCGCCAATTTCTTGGGGCCGAGATCGACTTGGACGAGACCTACGAGTGGGGCATCGACGAGCTCGCACGCATGGTCGCCGAGCAAGAGGCGATTGCCGATCAGATCGAATCGGGAGCGTCCGTACAGCGAGCGATCGAGGTTCTCGACGCCGACCCGTCGCGAACCCTGCACGGCACGAAGGCGCTTCAGGAGTGGATGCAGCAGCTCAGTGATCGCGCCGTCTCCGAACTCTCGCAGAGCCAGTTCGACATCCCCGACCCGATCAAGCGACTCGAGTGCATGATCGCGCCCACGCAAGAGGGCGGGATTTACTACACCGGCCCGACCGACGACTTCTCGCGTCCCGGGCGGATGTGGTGGTCGGTGCCCGAGGGAGTCACAGAGTTCAACACCTGGCGCGAGACCACGACCGTGTACCACGAGGGAGTACCCGGCCACCATTTGCAGATCGGACAGGCCACATACAATCGCGCCAAGCTCAACACCTGGCGCCGCCAACTCGCCGGCACCTCGGGGCACGCCGAGGGGTGGGCTCTCTATGCCGAGCGACTCATGGAGGACCTCGGTTACCTCGACGACCCGGGCGACCGGCTCGGGATGCTCGATGGCCAGCGCATGCGAGCCGCGCGCGTCGTGCTCGACATCGGAGTTCATCTTGGCAAGCCCCGCCTCGATGGCACTGGCGTGTGGGACTGGGACTACGCCCTCGACTTCATGAGCAGGAACGTCAACATGAACGAGCAGTTCGTGCGGTTCGAGGTCAACCGCTACTTCGGGTGGCCGGGCCAGGCACCCTCGTACAAGGTCGGCCAGCGCATCTGGGAGCAGATCCGGGATGCATACAAGGCCGCCGAAGGAGCAGACTTCAGCATCAAGGAGTTCCACCGCAAGGCACTCGACATCGGGGGAGTAGGGCTCGATACCCTCAGGGCAGCGCTACTGAAGTGATCCATCTCGAGACCGATTCGCTTGGCCAAGCCTGGTTGGCGATCGCCCGACGGATACTCGACGACGGCACCCCGTCGACGTATGACGGGCAGGAAATCCTCGAGGTGCCGCACGCGTGGCTTGAGGTGCGGCATCCCGACCCGGACGACGCGATCATCGCCGAGCATGCCGAACCGGAGCGGCTGGCGTGGATGCGCGCCAACTTCCTCGACCGGTCCCTCGTGGCGGAACTCGGCAACGCGCGCAGCTACGCGAGCCGACTCTTCGACTACGGCGCGACTGGAGCGGACCAGCTGGCGTGGGTCGTCGGCCGCTTGAAGGCGGACCCACTCTCGCGGTCGGCAACGATTACGACCTTCGAGCCGCTGAGCGACACGAGCTACATTCCGTGCGTGAGCATGCTCGATTTTTGGATTCGTGACGACGCACTCGAACTCGTGGTCTACGCCCACAGCATCGATTTCGGTGCCAAGGGTTACGCCAACCTCGTTCAGTTGGCTGATATCCAAGGTGACATTGCAGGGGAGCTGGGAGTTCCAATCGGGCCGCTCTCGTTTATCGTCAAGTCCGCCCACATCTACGAGCCGCAGTTTGGCTACATGCGGGGAGTGCTCGGTCTGGCCTGATGCGGAAGTCCACGAGATTGGATGACGGGACAGCGAGGGGGTAAGCTGGGATGTCGCATTTGTGTGACGTCCTATCCGCCTGCCTCGGGCGAATCACAAGCATCTCCTCGCCCGTGGCCCAATCTAAGTCCATACCGGAGCAACTACTACATGACAATCGCAACGACCGACAGGGCACCCAAGCAGGTCGCCGTCAACGACATCGGATCTGCTGAAGATTTTCTCGCCGCGGTCGAAAAGACGCTGAAGTTTTTCAACGACGGAGACCTCATCGAGGGCACCGTCGTCAAGATTGACCGCGACGAGGTTCTCCTCGACGTTGGCTACAAGACCGAGGGTGTTATCCCCTCCCGCGAACTCTCAATCAAGCACGACGTTGACCCCACCGACGTCGTCAAGGTCGGCGACGTTGTCGAGGCGCTCGTTCTCCAGAAGGAGGACAAAGAAGGTCGCCTGATCCTCTCCAAGAAGCGCGCTCAGTACGAGCGTGCATGGGGCGATGTCGAGAAGATCAAGGATACCGATGGCATCGTCACCGGTTCCGTCATCGAGGTCGTCAAGGGCGGCCTCATCGTCGACATCGGACTCCGTGGATTCCTGCCCGCGTCGCTCATCGAGTTGCGTCGAGTTCGCGACCTCACCCCGTACCTCGGTCAAGAGATCGAGGCCAAAATCCTCGAGCTCGACAAGAACCGCAACAACGTCGTTCTGTCGCGCCGTGCACTGCTCGAGCAGACGCAGAGCGAGAGCCGCACGACCTTCCTCAATAACCTCGCCAAGGGCCAGGTTCGCAAGGGTGTCGTGTCGTCGATAGTCAACTTCGGTGCGTTCGTCGACCTGGGCGGCGTCGACGGTCTCGTTCACGTTTCCGAGCTGTCGTGGAAGCATATCGAGCACGCCTCTGAGGTCGTCGAGGTTGGCCAAGAGGTCACTGTCGAGATCCTGGAGGTAGACCTCGAGCGCGAGCGCGTGTCGTTGTCGCTCAAAGCCACGCAGGAGGATCCGTGGCAGGTGTTCGCACGCACGCACGCAATCGGTCAGGTTGCGCCCGGTAAGGTCACCAAGCTCGTCCCCTTCGGCGCGTTCGTTCGCGTCGCAGAGGGCATCGAGGGCCTCGTGCACATCTCCGAACTCTCGGGCAAGCATGTCGAGCTCGCCGAGCAGGTCGTGTCTGTCAACGACGAGGTGTTCGTCAAGGTGATCGACATCGACCTCGAGCGTCGTCGCATCTCACTGTCGCTCAAGCAGGCCAACGAGGGCGTCGACCCCGAAGGCAGCGAGTTCGATCCCGCGCTGTACGGCATGCTCACCGAGTACGACGATCAGGGCAACTACAAGTACCCTGACGGATTTGACCCCGAGACCAACGAATGGCGCGAGGGCTTTGAGACCCAGCGTGAGAAGTGGGAACTCGACTATGCGGCCGCGCAGGGGCGCTGGGAGCAGCACAAGAAGCAGGTTGCCGCCGCCGGCCTCGAGGAGGACGTCGTGTCATCCAGCAGCGCCGTTCCTGCCGGAGCGTCATCGTTTTCGAGCGATGAGGCAGCGGCTGGTTCCGGTACCCTCGCCGACGATGAGTCGCTCGCGGCACTGCGAGAAAAGTTGTCGAACAACTCGTAGTTTCACCGGTACACGACGACGGTCGGCCATGGGGGTCGGCCGTCGTCGTGTACGTCCGGACTGGATGCGCATTCACGCGCGCGTCCTAAGTGGACGTGGGAGCCTGCTTTGCGCGAGCCGTCCGCCGCAGGAGAACCACGGCTGTGACGAGGAGAGCGATCGCCAATAGGACGAGGAGCGGCGCAAGAACGGCGATGATGCTCAGGGCCAGGCTCCCGAGGTCTTCGGCGGCGCTCACAACGGGCGCGGCGGTGCCGATCGTAGCGGCGTTGAGTGCGGGTCGCGCTGTGGCTTTTGTCGCGTGGGTTGCCAGCGCCAAGAGCACTCCGATCGCGACTGACACCCAAGCGAACGAGGTAAAGAAGCGTGCGGGATCTGTGACGACGGCCGTCGTCGTGCCCGCTCCCGTCCCGAAAGCAATTCCGCCGGCGGCGGGGCGCACGACTGTCTGTATGACGTCGTTGATCGAGTCGACAGCGGGGATCTTGTCTGCGATCACCTCGATCACGAGCAGAACCGCGAGGATCACCAGCACCCACTCGTTGGAAAGCCACGTCCATGCCGGCGGCAGGTGAACGAAATCAAGGAAGCGGCCGGCGAGGCTCAGTACCAAGAGAGGAATGTACGCGTTGAGACCCGCAGCGATCGCCAGGCCTGATCCAGTGAGAACCTCGAGCATCCACAATTCCTCTCTGTGCGTGATCGCGCGGCGCGCTTATGTCAGGTAGTCGCATCCCCCACACGCCGCGATTAGCATTACCGAATGTACGTGATCGCCCTCACCGGAGGAATAGCCTCGGGCAAGTCGGTCGTTGCTCAGCGGCTTGGCGAACTCGGCGCGGTGGTGGTTGACGCTGATGTGCTCGCGCGCGAGGTCGTCGAGCCCGGCACGGCGGCCCTCGCGCAGATCCGCGCGCGTTTCGGACCAGGGGTGATCTCGGCTGACGGTTCCCTTGATCGAGCCGCATTGGGCGCGATAATCTTCCCCGATGCGCACGAACGCGCGGCGCTCAACGCGATCACGCATCCGGCCGTATGGGCGCGGGCGGGGGAGCTGTTCGCTGCCGCAGAGGCTAGCGACCCCTACGTCGTGGTCGTATATGACGTGCCCCTACTCGTTGAATCGTCGGTTGATCGTCCCCTGCGGTTTGATCTCGTCACGGTCGTGCACGCGAGCCGGCAGACGCGGATCGATCGACTCATAGCGCTCCGCGGGATGTCGCGCACGGAGGCCGAGCATCGCCTCAACTCGCAAGCGACCGACGCCGAGCGCCTCGCGATCGCGGATGTTGTGATCGACAGCGAGGGCGATCTCGACAAAACCCTCGCCCAGGCGGATGAACTGTGGGCCATGGCTTCGGCCGCCGCGCGCGCCGAACCTGTGACATAGGGCCATCCTCAGGGTGTTGTCGCATGGCCTGCCTAAGCTAGCTGCTATGGAACCAACGCGCTCGGTGCGCCCCTTCGAGGTCATCAGCGAATATGTCCCGAGCGGTGACCAACCGCAGGCGATCGCCGAGCTCGCTCAGCGCATCAACGCCGGGGAAACCGATGTGGTCTTGCTCGGAGCAACCGGCACGGGCAAGTCCGCAACGACCGCATGGCTGATCGAGCAAGTTCAGCGCCCAACACTGGTGCTCTCGCACAACAAGACTCTTGCCGCCCAACTCGCGAACGAGTTCCGCGAACTCATGCCCAATAACGCAATCGAGTACTTTGTATCGTACTACGACTACTACCAACCCGAGGCGTACATCCCCCAGACCGATACCTTCATTGAAAAGGATTCGTCGATCAACGCTGAGGTCGAGCGGCTACGGCATTCAACCACAAACGCCCTTCTGAGTCGTCGCGACGTCGTCGTGGTTTCGACCGTCTCGTGCATCTACGGGCTTGGCGCAGCAGAGTCGTACCTCGAGGCCATGATTGCGATTCAGGTTGGCATGCGCATTGACCGGGAGACGCTTATCCGACGGTTCGTGTCAATGCAGTATCAGCGCAACGACTATGACTTTTCGCGCGGCACCTTCCGGGTGCGCGGCGACACGATCGAGATCATCCCGATGTATGAAGAGCTCGCGATTCGCATCGAGATGTTCGGTGACGAGATCGAGGCGATCTACGCGCTCCACCCGCTCACGGGTGATGTTGTGCGCACGATGGACGCCGTTTCGGTATTCCCCGGGACCCACTATGCGGCGAGCCCGAAGACCATTGCGCGTGCGATCGGCACCATCCAGATTGAGCTCGGCGAACGGCTGCAGGAGCTTGAGCGCCAGGGCAAGCTTCTTGAGGCGCAGCGGCTACGCATGCGCACGACCTTCGACATAGAGATGATGGAGCAGATTGGTTTCTGCAACGGAATCGAGAACTATTCGCGACACATGGACGGTCGCGAGCCCGGTGAGGCACCACACTGCCTGCTCGACTACTTCCCGGAGGATTTCCTGGTCGTGATCGATGAGTCGCACGTCACCGTGCCGCAGATCGGCGCTATGTACGAGGGGGATGCCTCACGCAAGCGCACGCTCGTCGAGCACGGGTTCCGGTTGCCCAGCGCCATGGACAACCGCCCGCTCAAGTGGGAGGAGTTCCTCACCCGTGTAGGTCAGAAGGTCTACCTCTCCGCGACACCGGGAAAGTACGAGTTGGGCATCACAGACTCGATCGTTGAGCAGGTCATCCGCCCGACCGGGCTCGTCGACCCGCAAATCTTAGTCAAGCCCTCCAAGGGCCAGATTGACGACCTGCTCGAGCAAATCCGGATTCGGGTTGAGAAGAACGAGCGCGTGCTGGTTACTACGCTCACGAAGAAGATGGCCGAGGAGCTGACGGAGTTCCTCGGCGAACACGGTGTGCGCGTTCGATATTTGCACTCCGATGTCGACACCCTTCGCCGCGTCGAATTACTGACCGAGCTTCGACAGGGCGTGTACGACGTACTCGTGGGTATCAACCTCCTGCGCGAGGGCCTTGACCTACCTGAAGTGTCGCTCGTGGCGATTTTGGACGCGGATAAGGAAGGCTTCCTGCGGTCGGGTACATCGCTCATCCAAACCATCGGTCGCGCTGCGCGCAACGTTTCGGGCGAAGTACACATGTACGCCGACGTTATGACCGACTCGATGGCGAAAGCCATCGATGAGACGACTCGTCGCCGCGAGAAGCAAGTCGCATACAACCTCGAGCGCGGGATAGACCCCCAACCTCTCCGCAAGAAGATCGCAGACATCACCGACCAAATCATGCGCGAGGCGGGCGACACGGCTGCTGTTCTCGCGGGCAAGTCAGACGCGAGCCGCAAGCGCGCACCGACACCGAACCTCAAGCGTGAGGGGCTCGCTGCGGCGGGTGCGAACGATCTCGAGACGATCATCCGCGATCTCAACGATCAAATGCTCTCGGCTGCCGCTGAGCTCAAGTTTGAGCTCGCCGCGCGCTTGCGTGACGAAGTCTCTGACCTCAAGAAGGAACTTCGGCAGATGGAGCAGGCCGGGCATTTGCGGTAGCCGGATGGCCTGGCGTGCCGCGCGAACGTCGCGAGATTCACTTTCGCGAGAGTGTTGTCGGTGGCGTCCGTAGAATGTAGAGAGTGTCGATCGCAGAAGTGAACCCCTCAGAAGAGCTAGACGAGTCACGCATGCTCGCCGTTCTCCAAGGGCATCCGGTTGCGAACGACAAGCTCACCGTGCGCGGCGCCAGGGTGCACAACCTGCGCAACATCGACCTTGAGATACCTCGCGATTCCCTCGTTGTTTTTACCGGGCTGTCGGGCTCGGGCAAGTCGAGTCTCGCGTTCGACACGATCTTTGCCGAGGGGCAACGGCGCTACGTCGAGTCCTTGTCGGCGTACGCGCGACAGTTCCTCGGACAGGTCGACCGTCCAGACGTCGACTTCATTGAGGGCTTGAGCCCCGCGGTATCCATCGATCAGAAATCAACGAACCGTAACCCGCGGTCGACGGTCGGCACGATCACCGAGATCTACGACTACATGCGACTGCTATGGGCGCGGATTGGGGTACCCCACTGCCCGGAGTGCGGTGAGAAGATTTCGCGACAGAGCGTGCAACAAATCGCGGACCAACTCATGACGCTCACGACCGGCACGCGGTACCAGATCGTCAGCCCAGTGATCACCCAGAAGAAGGGTGAGTTCGTCGATCTGCTCAAAGAGCTCGCGACGAGCGGATACTCGCGCGCGATCGTTGACGGCGAACAGATTCAGCTGAGCGAGCCACCCGTGCTCAAGAAGTCGTTCAAGCACGATATCTCGGTCGTCGTTGATCGACTCGTGGCTGGCGACGAGATCCTCACGAGGCTGACCGACTCGCTCGAGACCGCACTGCGCCTCACCGATGGCACGGTGTCGATCAACTTCATTGATGAGACCGGGGATGCCGCGTGGCGAAGTTTCTCCGAGAAGCTCTCCTGCCCCAACAATCACCCGCTGCAACTCACCGAGATCGAGCCGCGGACGTTCTCGTTCAATGCCCCATTTGGCGCGTGCCCCGAATGCTCCGGTCTGGGGACGCGCATGACGGTCGACACGGATCTGCTCATCGCCGACGACTCAGTGAGCATCCGCGACGGTGCCATCCTCCCGTGGACAAACTCGGGCAAGGGTGTCTTCAACTACTTCGAGCGACTTCTCGAGGGTCTTGCTCGTGATTTGGACTTCTCCCTCGATTCCCCCTGGGGCGAACTGCCGGCAAGCGTGCAGGAGGCGATTCTTGGCGGAAACAACTTCGAGGTTCAGGTCAAGTGGAAGAACCGTTACGGCCGGGAGATGAAGTACTCGACCGGTTTCGAAGGGGTCGTTCCGTACATCGAACGCAAGAACCTCGAGGCCGACAGTGAGTGGACACGTCAGCGCTTCGCAAGTTACCTCCGCGAAGTGCCGTGCCCGGTGTGCGATGGCAAGCGCCTCAAGCCCGAGGTACTCGCGGTGACGGTCGACGGCGCGAGCATCGCCGACGTGTGCGGGTTGAGTCTCGTGAACGCATATGCGTTCATGGAGAAGCTCGAGTTGAACGCGCGGGACGCGAAGATCGCCGCCCAAGTTTTGCGTGAAATCCGGCTGAGGCTCGAATTCCTCATCGAGGTCGGGCTGAGCTACCTCGACCTGATGCGCGCGGCCGCGACCCTCAGCGGGGGAGAGGCGCAGCGAATCCGGTTGGCGACCCAGATCGGTTCCGGGCTCACGGGAGTGCTGTACGTTCTCGATGAGCCGAGCATCGGTCTTCATCAGCGCGATAACCGTCGATTGATTGAAACGCTCGTCAAGCTCAAGAATTTGGGCAACACCCTGATCGTGGTGGAGCACGACGAAGACACCATTCGCACCGCCGATTGGATCGTCGACATCGGCCCTGGGGCAGGTGAGCATGGCGGAATGGTCGTGCACTCGGGGTCATACGAGGGCTTGCTCGCCAACACGCAGTCCATCACGGGCGACTATCTCGCGGGACGTCGTGCGATCGAAACCCCGAAGAAGCGGAGGCCGGTCGACCCGAAGCGCCAGATCACGGTCGAGGGCGCCAGGGCGAACAACCTCAAGAACGTGACCGTGAGCTTCCCGCTCGCGACGTTGACGGCGATCACCGGCGTGAGCGGCTCCGGCAAGTCGAGTCTCGTCAATGACATCCTGTACAAGGTGCTCGCCAATGAGCTCAACGGCGCAAAACAGGTCCCGGGCAAGCACACCCGGGTTACGGGACTTGACGAGCTCGACAAGGTCGTACACGTCGACCAGAACCCGATCGGCCGCACACCGCGGTCCAATCCCGCGACCTACACGGGTGTATTCGACAAGATCCGCACCCTGTTCTCGGAGACGGCAGACGCCAAGGCCCGCGGGTATCTGCCGGGTCGATTCAGTTTCAACGTCAAGGGGGGGCGCTGCGAGAACTGCTCTGGTGACGGCACGATAAAGATCGAAATGAACTTCCTGCCCGATGTCTATGTCGCGTGCGAAGCGTGCGGGGGAGCGCGCTACAACCGTGACACCCTCGCGGTGAAGTACAAGGGCAGGTCGATCGCCGAGGTGCTCGACATGCCCATCAGCGAAGCGGCCGAGTTCTTCGAGGCGATCTCTGCCATCCACCGCTTCCTGCGCACCCTCGAAGACGTTGGTCTCGGGTATGTGCGACTCGGGCAAAGCGCCACGACGTTGTCTGGTGGGGAGGCTCAGCGAGTCAAGCTCGCGACCGAGTTGCAGCGTCGGTCGATGGGGCGAAGCGTCTACGTGCTCGACGAGCCTACGACGGGCTTGCACTTTGAGGACGTTCGTAAGCTTCTTCTGGTGCTCAACGGATTGGTCGACAAGGGCAATACCGTCATCGTGATTGAGCACAATCTTGATGTCATCAAGTCTGCCGACTGGCTCATCGATCTCGGCCCGGAAGGCGGAGCGGGCGGTGGAGAGGTGCTGTCAACCGGCACGCCGGAGCAGCTCGCTCAGGTCGCTGGCAGCGCGACGGGATTCTTCCTCAAGGAGACTCTCGAGGGTTCGCGTGCCTAGGCGGAGTGCGTAGGAGGGACCTGTGGCATCAGGTGACCGCTCCAATACTGTGCCGTGGCGACCCGCTCCCGCTGAGATTCCGCAGCAGGCAGGCGTGTACCGATTCCGTGATGTCTCGTCCCGCGTGTTGTATGTCGGGAAGGCCAAGAATCTCCGCTCGCGCCTGAGCAACTATTTTGCTCCGCTGAGTTCGTTGCACGAGCGCACCCGTCGAATGGTGCTGACCGCAACATCCGTCGAATGGACAGTGGTCGGAAACGACTTCGAGGCGCTCCAGCTTGAGTTCACGTGGATTAAGGAGTTCGATCCGCCCTTCAACGTTCAGTACAAGGACGACAAGTCGTACCCATACTTGGCCATCACTCTGGGTGACTCGGTGCCTCGTGTGCTCGTTACACGAAACAAGTCGATTCCGAACGCCCGATATTTCGGCCCATACAGTCGCGCGTGGGCCATCCGCGAGACGGTCGACATCATGCTCAAGGCTTTTCCGATGCGCAGCTGCTCCGAGACCACGTACAAACGTGCGCAGCAGACCGGACGGCCGTGTCTTTTGGGAGACATTGGCAAGTGCGCCGCGCCGTGTGTCGGGCGGGTGACGCTCGAGGAGCACAAGTCGATCGCGCTCGACTTCGCGAGCTTCATGGCCGGCAACGATTCGCGCTATCTCACGGCAATCGGTAAGCGGATGCGCGACGCTGCTGCCACACAGGACTACGAGGCGGCGGCACGATTCCGCGACCAGATTGCCGCGATGGAAACTGCGCTGGCAAAAAACGTCGTCGTACTCGACGACGGAGTCGACGCCGATCTGTTCGGAATCGCGCACGACGAACTCGCGGCGGCCGTGCAGCAATTCATCGTCCGTGGCGGTCGCATCCGAGGCGTTCGCGGTTGGGTTGTGGATAAAGAACTCGATGTCGGACTCCCTGAGCTCGTGGAGTCTGTGCTTCAGAACGCCTACGACGACGCGGTGCCGCCGCGCGACATCTTCGTTCCCGAGGTGCCCGAAGACGGTCCGGCGCTGGAACGCTGGCTGGGAGAGCTCCGCGGGCCGGGCGCACGGGTCGAGGTGCGAGTTGCGCGCCGCGGGGACAAAGCCGCCCTCGCCCTCACCGTCGCGCAGAATGCCCAGAACGCGCTTATCTTGTACAAGACACGGCGAAGTGCGGATTTCGTCGCGCGCTCCCAGGCGCTCGCCGACATCCAGAATGCGCTAGGCATGGCCGAAGCGCCGCTGCGCATGGAGTGCTACGACGTCTCGCACTTGAGTGGAACGAACATTGTCGCGTCGATGGTGGTCTTCGAGGATGGCTTGCCGCGCAAGGACCAATATCGTCGGTTCTCGATTCCCGAATCAACCGATGACACCGAGTCGATCTATCAAGTTCTCACGAGGCGACTCGCCTATTTGCGGGAGCCTGAAGCCACCGCAACGGATGAGGCACCGACGCGAAAGAAGTTCGCGTACCCACCGCAACTTCTCATTGTGGACGGTGGTCAGCCTCAGGTGGCTGCGGCTCAGCGCGCACTTGAGGAGGCCGGCATCGAAGGCATTCAGCTCGCCGGCATTGCCAAGCGGCTCGAAGAGATCTGGCTGCCGGACTCGGACTTCCCGGTGATCCTGCCACGCAATAGTGACGCACTATTCCTCATCCAACGACTGCGCGATGAGGCCCACCGCTTCGCGATCAGCTACCAGCGTCAGAAGCGGCGCAACGATATTCAATCGGTCCTTGAGGACATCCCGGGACTCGGCCCGTCACGAGTGAAAGAACTGCTCAAGCACTTCGGTTCCGTGGCGCGACTCAAGGCCGCGGACGCCGGTGCCATTGAAGAAGTGAGGGGAATTGGGCCAGCCCTCGCGGCGATAGTAGTGCAGCGGCTGGGGGCCTAGGCGAGGCGCCGAGTACAAAACGAGGGCACCTCATCCCGGGTAGTCTTGTGGGCTATGGCGGCGGATTCGGGACAGCAGGAGATGCTCATCGTCACCGGCATGTCGGGAGCGGGCCGGTCGACCGTGGGCAACGCCCTCGAAGATCTCGGCTGGTATGTCGTCGACAACCTCCCGCCGCAGATGTTGCGTCCGCTGCTCGATCTAGCCGAACGCGCGGGCAGCTCGATTCCGAGAGTCGCGGCGATTGTCGATGTGCGCGGGGGGAAGCTGTTCTCCGACGTTCAGGAGGCCATCCAGGGGCTGCGCGACAACCGTTCTGTGCGCGTGTTATTCCTCGAAGCTACCGACGATGCGCTCGTGCGACGGTTCGAGCAAGTCCGACGACCGCATCCGCTTCAAGGCGATGGAACTTTGCTCGACGGCATCACGACCGAACGCGAACGGATGGCTGCGGTTCGGGAGTCAAGCGATCTCGTCATTGACACATCGGGTCTCAACATTCACCAACTGGCCACGTCGATCGCAGAGAAATTCTCGGAGCGAAACGCGGCCGGGCTCACGGTCACAATCTTGAGCTTTGGGTTCAAATATGGGGTGCCGACCGATGCCGACATGGTCGCCGACGCGCGGTTTCTCCCGAATCCGTTCTGGATTCCGGAGCTCAAATCGCTCACCGGCTTGGATGAGACCGTCCGCCAGTACGTGCTCAGCCAGCCGGGCGCGGCAGACTTCGTGCGTGACTACGCGAAGGCGCTGCATCCGGTGCTTGCCGGATACCAGCGCGAGAACAAGCGCCACGCTACGATCGCCATTGGGTGCACTGGAGGTAAACACCGTTCGGTGGCCATCGCCGAAGAGTTGGCAACGCTCTTGCGAAGCAACCCGGGCGTCGCCGTTAGTCTCAAGCACCGCGACCTCGGACGCGAGTGACCCCGACTTGCACTCGGCACGGTCGTTGGCGTTTGCACAGACTTCATTAGCAGAAGGAGATTCACCAAGTGGCACTAACGGCGGAGTTGAAAGAAGAGCTCGCTGGCATCCAGACCGGCAAGACAACGATTCGAGCCGCCGAGCTTTCGACCATTCTGCGGTTCTCGGGAGGACTGCATGTCATCTCGGGCCGAATTGCCGTCGAATCCGAATTAGAAACCGAGCAACTCGCGCGGCGGGTGCTCAAGGACATTGCCGAACTCTACGGGGTGCGCGCTGACATCTCGGTAATCGCAGCTTCTGGCGCACGACGGACGAACCACTTTCTCGTTCGAGTGCTGGACGGTGGAGAGACCTTGGCACGGCAGACCGGCCTGCTCGATGCCCGGAGGCGCCCGATTCGGGGTCTCCCCAACCGTTTGACGACCGGGAGTCGGGAAGAGCTGGCAGGTGTTTGGCGTGGCGCTTTTCTCGCCGCGGGCTCCCTGACCGACCCCGGGCGCTCGGCTGCCCTTGAAATAACCTGTCCCGGTAACGAGGCCGCCATGGCATTGGTCGGTGCTGCAGGTCGACTGCGGATCTCTGCGAAGGCTCGCGAGGTGCGCGGCGTGCACCGCGTCGTCGTTCGGGACGGGGATGCGATCGGAGCGATGCTAACCCTCATGGGAGCGCAGCGAAGTCTCGAGAATTGGAACGAGCTTCGTGAGCGTCGCGAGGTGCGTGCGACGGCAAATCGTCTCGTCAACTTCGATGACGCAAACCTTCGCCGCTCCGCGCAAGCCGCAGTAGCGGCGTGTGCTCGTGTCGAACGCGCGCTCGAAATCCTCGCCGATGACATTCCCCACCACTTGAGGTACGCGGGGGAGTTGCGCCTCAACTTCCGGGATTCCAGCCTCGACGAGTTAGGGCATCACGCCGATCCACCCATGACCAAGGATGCCGTCGCGGGCCGCATCCGACGCTTGCTCGCGATGGCAGACAAGCGGGCATCCGATCTCGGAATTCCAGGCACCGACGCGAATCTTCCGCCCGAACTCGACTGAGTCCTAACCTCGGGAAGCTTCCTGAACCCGGGGTTGTTGGGGTGACTAGACTGGCAAAAGTCACCCCGATTCGCGCCATTCTCGCGTGGACCGCCCTATTGCCTAGGAGATGCTTGATGGCTGAATACACCCTTCCGGAACTGTCATACGACTACTCGGCGCTTGCACCGAGCATCAGCGGTCAGATCATGGAGTTGCACCACGGCAAACACCATCAGGCGTATGTAACGGGGGCCAATGCCGCCCTCGCTGCCCTCGCGGAAGCACGCGACAGCGCGGCGCTCGCCAACGTGAACAAGCTCGAGAAGGATCTCGCCTTCAACTTAGGCGGGCACGTCAACCACTCGATCTTCTGGACCAACCTCTCGCCCGACGGTGGCGATAAGCCCACGGGCGAGCTCGCGAGCGCGATCAATGACAACTTCGGATCGTTCGATAAGTTCACTGCCCACTTCACCGCTGCGGCGATGGGTGTTCAGGGTTCGGGATGGGCCGCACTCACCTGGGACTCGATCGGCAAGAACCTGCTCATCAATCAGTTCTTCGACCAGCAAAGCAATTTCGCTGTCGGAACCGTACCCCTTCTGCTCCTCGACGTTTGGGAGCACGCGTACTACCTCGACTACAAGAATGTGCGCGCCGACTACGTGAAGGCCTTCTGGAACATCACGAACTGGGCAAACGTGCAAGAGCGCTTTGTCGTCGCGCGCGAAAAGACTGACGGCCTGCTGCTACTGTCGTAGCGGCATCGTGGCCGGGGCACCAGCCCCGGCCATTTTCGTCAACCACCACCACTACATTGCACGACACGTCTTCGGACGCCTGAGCACCTGGAGTAACAGTGACCGTCAAGATCGGTATCAACGGATTCGGCCGCATCGGGCGCAACTTCCTGCGCGCTGCACTCGCCAAGGGCAGCGACCTGGAGATCGTTGCGGTCAACGACCTCACCGACAACAAGTCGCTTGCTCACCTGCTCAAGTACGACACGATTGGCGGGCGACTCGACGGCACAGTCGAGTTCGACGAATCCCAGATCATTGTCAATGGCAAGGCAATCAAGGTCTTCGAAGAGCGGGATCCGGCGAACCTACCCTGGGGCGAACTAGGTGTCGATATCGTCATTGAGTCCACCGGTCGTTTCACCAAATCCGTGGACGCCGCGAAGCACATCGCGGCTGGAGCGAAGAAGGTCATCGTCTCGGCCCCTGCATCGGGGGACGACGTTGCGACGCTCGTACTCGGGGTAAACGAAGGCGTCTACGACCCGAGCATCCACCACATCATTTCTAACGCCTCATGCACGACGAACTGCCTGGCACCGCTCGCCAAAGTATTCATGGAGGCGTTCGGCATTGAGCGCGGTCTCATGACCACCGTGCACGCATACACGGCAGACCAGAACCTGCAGGATGGCCCGCACAGCGACTTGCGCCGCGCGCGGGCAGCCGCGGCGAACATCATCCCCACCTCGACGGGCGCCGCTAAGGCTCTGGGTCTTGTGATTCCTGAACTCGTCGGTAAGCTCGACGGCTACGCGCTGCGCGTGCCGGTGATCACTGGATCGATTACCGACCTCACGATCACCGCCTCGCGACCGGTCACGGTCGCCGAGGTCAACGCCGCGTACAAGGCCGCTGCCGAGGGGCCTCTCAAAGGCATCCTGAAGTACACCGAGGACGAGATCGTCTCAAGCGACATCGAGGGTGACCCGCACTCATCGATCTTCGATGCCGGTCTCACCAAGGTGATCGGCGACCAGGTCAAAGTCGCGTCGTGGTACGACAATGAATGGGGCTACTCGAACCGCCTCGTCGACATCACGGAGTACGTCGGAGCTCGGCTCTAAGCGGCGCGGTCGAGACGGGACCACCCGCCATGTCACTGCGCACAATCGAGTCCCTCGGAGACCTGTCTGGCAAGCGTGTCATTGTTCGTTGCGACCTCAACGTTCCGCTCAATGACGGGGTGATCAGCGACGATGGCCGGATCAGGGCGTCTCTGCCGACCATCAACCTGTTGATTCACGCGGGAGCACGCGTGGTCGTGATTTCACACCTGGGCCGTCCAGACGGCGAGCCGAACCCGAAGTACAGTCTCGAACCGGTCGCACATCGGCTGAGCGAGCTGCTCGGCCAGCCCGTGGCGTTTGCGCACGACACGGTGGGGTCCGGCGCAGCGGATGCCGTTGCCGGACTTGCCGACTCCGAGGTAGCTGTGCTTGAAAACCTGAGGTTCAATGCCCCGGAGACGAGCAAGGTCGACTCCGAGAGGGTCGCGTTCGCGGAAAAAATCGCCCAACTTGGGGACGCCTTCGTTTCAGACGGGTTTGGAGTTGTGCACCGCAAACAAGCCAGTGTCTACGAGCTCGCCGAAGCGCTCCCTAGTGCTGCAGGCCTGCTGATTCGCGAGGAGCTCGAGGTGCTCGAGAAACTCACTGTTGCACCCGAGTTGCCGTACACCGTCGTGCTCGGCGGTTCCAAAGTGTCCGACAAGCTTGCCGTCATCGGAGCACTTCTGCCGAAAGTGACGACCCTTCTTGTCGGCGGTGGCATGCTCTTCACATTCCTCGCCGCGCTCGGGCACAAAGTAGGGGCAAGCATCCTCGAGGCCGACCAGATCGATGCCGTGAAGGGCTACCTTGAGCAAGCGAAGGCACTTGACGTCAAGATCGTGCTACCTACCGACATCGTCGTCGCCTCGGCATTTTCGGGCGACGCTGCTCATGTAGTGACCGCTGCCGATGCCATCGAGGATTCGCCATTCGGCGCGAGCGGACTTGGCCTCGATATCGGACCCGAGACCGCACGGAACTTTGCGGAGATCATCGGCGCCTCCAAAACGGTGTTCTGGAACGGTCCAATGGGAGTGTTTGAGCTTGCGCCATTCTCGGCAGGTACCAAGGTTGTCGCCGCCGCACTGGCACAGTGTGACGGTTTCGGCGTCGTGGGCGGGGGCGACTCGGCCTCTGCCGTGCGAGCCCTCGGCTTCACCGACGACCAGTTTGGTCACATTTCAACCGGCGGCGGAGCGAGCCTCGAATTCCTCGAAGGTAAGAGGCTTCCTGGACTGGAGGTACTCGGATGGCAAGCGTGAGTTCACACGGGCGCGTCCCGCTCATCGCAGGCAATTGGAAGATGAATCTCGACCACCTGCAGTCGATCGCGTTCGTGCAGAAGCTCGCGTGGAGTCTCAAGGACGCGCGGCACGACTTCGGCGTTGCCGGCGCCGAGGTTGCAGTGTTTCCTCCGTTCACCGATCTGCGATCGGTGCAGACTCTCATTTCCGCAGACAAGCTAGACCTCGAATTCGGCGGCCAAGACCTCTCAGAGCACGATGCTGGCGCCTTCACCGGCGAAATCTCCGGTGCTTTTCTCAAGGCTCTCGATTGCAAATACGTGATTGTCGGTCACTCTGAACGGCGCACGATGCATAACGAGACTGATGAGCAGCTCGGTCGCAAGGTCGCGGCCGCAATAAGGCACGGGGTTGTACCGATTCTGTGCGTAGGCGAAACGGCCGAAGATCTAGAGAAGCACGGACCAAGTGCGGTACCGGTCGCGCAACTCCGCGCGGCACTGGCGGGCATCATCGGAGCGCCCGATCTGGTGATCGCTTACGAGCCGGTCTGGGCGATTGGGTCGGGGCTTGCAGCTACCCCGGAGCAAGCGGAGCAAGTGGCAGCCCGGCTTCGTGAGACCCTCGGCGAGCTTTACGGAGCCGCTACGGCGGATGCGACCCGCATCCTCTACGGAGGGTCAGTCAAGTCGGGCAACATCGCGTCTCTCATGCGCGAAGCGAATGTAGACGGCGCGCTCGTGGGTGGGGCAAGTCTCGATGTGACGGAGTTCGCGAGCATCGCGCGGTTCCAGAAACACGTCGGCACCTAGTTGGGATGCTGGGAACGCTGGCCGTGCGACCGTTATACTAACTGAGGCTTTCGAAAGGTTTCTACTGTGCAAATTCTCCAAGTCATCCTTCAGGTGTTACTTGGCATCACTAGTTTGCTGTTGACGATGCTCATCCTTTTGCATCGCGGCCGCGGCGGTGGACTCTCCGACATGTTCGGGGGTGGCGTGACCTCGAACTTGGGCGCTTCAGGTGTTGCGGAGCGTAATCTCAACAGGATCACCGTGATTCTGGCCCTCATCTGGATTTCGTGCATCGTTGTGCTTCAACTGATCACCAAGTTCTCCAATTAGCACAGCACACCCGTCAACCCGCACGTATTCTCGAGTCTAGAAAAGGGGCACCATGGCATCCGGTGGAAGCGCAATTCGCGGTTCGCGAGTCGGGGCTGGCCCCATGGGCGAGCAGGACCGCGGCTACCACGCGGACCGTATTCAAGTCTCATACTGGGACGAGATGGGCAACGAAACCGTGCGTAGTTTTGCTGCCAACCTCCCGGAGGACGAGATTCCGGTAACCATTGATTCACCTCCGACCGGCTTACCCGCCGGCCGCGACAAGGACAATCCGCCATCGGTGGCCAAGCTCGAGCCGTACAAGACGCACCTCGCGTATGTGAAAGAGCGGCGAACTGAGGAAGAAGCCGCCCAGCTTCTCGACGAGGCACTTACCCAGCTACGCGCGCGCCGCGGCACGCTCACGACCTAGCCCGAGCAGGGACGCGCCCGAGCCGATCGGTCGACTAGTTCCCCGCGTCGTCCTCGCCCGTCCAGAACTGGCCCGGGTCGATCAAGTTTTCGGGAACTTCTGCTGCCGCTTCGCCATCGACGAAGAACAGGGTCTTTCGACGTCCCTGAACGCCCGCGGCGGGGACCTCATTGATGCTGGCACCAGCGAGTGTCAGCCCGAGCGCTGAGGCCTTGTCGCTCCCCGCGACCACGAGCCACACGCGAGCCGACGAGTTGATCGTGGGAAGCGTGAGGCTGAGGCGCTCGGGCGGCGGCTTGGGTGAGTTCGTGACAGCGATCACCGCTGCGGTCGTCTCCCGCACGCCCGGTCGCTCGGGGAATAGTGATGCGATGTGACCATCGGGGCCCATTCCGAGAAACGTAATGTCGAAGTGAGGCATTGACGCGTTTGCGGGCGTGTGAGCGATCAGCTCGGAGGCGTACGCATCCGACGCTTCCTGAAGCGTCAGGCCCGCATCAGACGCTGCGAACGGATGCACGCGCGACGGGTCAACCGCTACCTGGGACAGCAGCGCCGCCCTCGCCTGCACCTCGTTGCGACCGGAGTCGCCTGCCGGGAGCCACCGTTCATCGCCCCACCAGACATTCACTCGTGACCACCGGACCGTATCCCGCTCCGGCGAGGCGTTGATCGCGGCGAGCACAGCGATTCCGACCGATCCGCCGGTGAGAACAACGGAAGCTTCGTCGAACTCCTCGATGAGGTCAACCACTTTGGAAATGAATCGGGTCGCGACGGCCTCTGCGAGGACGTCGCGATCGGGATGAACGATCACGCGGCGCTCGTTGCTCACGAATTGCTCCCCGTCGTCGCAATCTGACCGGTTGGCTCTGCAAGTCGGGTCACGCCATGGGTAATGACGTTCCCAAACAAGTCGTCCGGGTCGAGTCTGCGCAGTTCCTCGGCGAGGCAGTCGCGCAAGTTCCGCCGCGGCAGAGTGATGTCGTGGGTGGGCTGTTCGGGTTGGACGAGAGTCACGATGTTCGGCATGGTGCGCGTGAGGTCAATCGCTCCCGATTTGCGGTGCAACTTCACCCCCTGGATGCCGCTGCTGCCGTGTGCCTTACGGGTGACCTCAAGGGCAACGGGGACCTTCAATTGCATCTGGAGCCATGCGGCGAGCAGGACGGTTGAGGGGGAGTCCGCTGCGCCCTGTACCTCGATCGCCGTGACGGGCTCATACGGAGGCTGGTCGAGTACCGCGGCGAGTTGGGCGCGCCATAAGGTCAAGCGGGTCCATGCGAAATCCGTGTCACCGGGCGCGTAACTCGCCGTGATTCTGCCTAGGGCGCCAAGGGGGTCCTTGCTTGAGGCGGCGTCCGTGATTCGGCGTTGAGCAATCCGACCGATCGCCGAGGCAGACACGACGTCAGGAGCTACGCCAGGCCACCACGCGACGACGGGGGCGTCGGGCAACAGTAGCCCCATCACGAGGCTCTCCTGGTCGAGAGCGGCGTCGCCGTAGGCGCGAACGACAACCACCTCACTAGCACCCGCATCCCCTCCCACCCGGATCTGAGCGTCAACCCGCGCGTCCTTCTCGGTGCGCTTATCGTCGGGGCCGACCGAGACAACAATCACGCGCATGGGATGCTCGCGAGAGGCATCGTTTGCCGCCTCGATTGCCTCCTCTTCCTCGCCGAGCCGCGTGGCGATGATCAGTGTCAGCACCCGCCCGAGCGCAACTGCACCGCCTTCTTCGCGAATCTTGACGAGTGTCTTGGAAATCGCGCTGGTCGTCGTTTTCGGCAGATCAACGATCACGGTCGTCTCCAAGTGCGGCCATCGCGGGCCATCAATGCGTCTGCGGATGGCGGACCCCAGGTACCGGGGCGATACTGCTCGGGCCGGCCCTGTTTTGCCCAGTACTCCTCAATAGGATCGAGGATCTTCCAGCTGAGTTCGACCTCCTCATGGCGCGGGAAGAGCGGGGGGTCGCCGAGCAGCACGTCGAGAATCAAGCGCTCGTATGCCTCGGGACTCGCCTCAGTGAAGGCGTGGCCGTACCCGAAGTCCATCGTCACGTCGCGAACTTGCATCCCTGCTCCAGGCACCTTCGAGCCGAACCGGATTGTCACTCCTTCGTCGGGTTGGACGCGGATCACGAGCGCGTTTTGCCCCAAAGCCGAGGTCTGGCTGTCGGCAAACAAGTACTGCGGTGCTCGCTTGAACATAACGGCAATCTCCGTCACGCGTCGACCTAGTCGCTTGCCGGTTCTCAGGTAGAAGGGCACGCCCGCCCAGCGGCGTGTTCCGATGTCGAGCCGGATCGCTGCGAAGGTCTCGGTGACGGACCTGGGATTCATGCCCTCTTCCTCCAGGAAACCAACGACCTTCTCGCCACCGGTCCACCCTCCCGCGTACTGTCCACGGGCGGTGTGCAGACCGAGATCTCGCGGCAATCGCACGGCCGACAGCACCTTCTCTTTTTCGGCGCGGAGGTCAGCGGCTTCGAAAGACACGGGCTCCTCCATCGCCGTGAGTGCGAGAAGCTGCAGGATGTGGTTCTGGATAACGTCGCGCGCTGCGCCGATACCGTCGTAGTATCCGGCTCGCCCGCCGACACCGACGTCTTCGGCCATGGTGATCTGTACGTGATCGACGTAGTTGGCGTTCCAGATCGGTTCGTAGAGCTGGTTGGCGAACCGCAGGGCCAGAATGTTCTGTACGGTCTCCTTGCCGAGGTAATGATCGATGCGGAACACACTGTCGGGCGGGAACACGGATTCGACGACCGCGTTGAGCTCGCGCGCGGTCGTGAGGTCACTCCCGAACGGCTTTTCAATGACGACTCGCCGCCACTGGCCATCCTTCTGTTCCGCGAGTCCCGAGTTGCGCAATTGCTCGGTGACTTGAGGAAACGACTTCGGCGGAATCGACAGGTAGAAGGCGTGATTGCCCATCGTGCCGCGGCTACGGTCGAGTTCCTCGATCGTGCCTTTGAGTCGTTGGAATGCGTCCGAGTCGTCGAATTCGCCCTGCACAAAACGAATGCCCGCCGACAGTTGGGTCCAGACATCTTCGTCGAATGGCGTGCGCGCATATTGCTTGACGGCATCGTGTACTACCTGAGCGAAATCTTGGTCGACCCAGTCCCGGCGAGCGAAACCGACGAGTGCGAAGCCCGGAGGAAGCAAGCCACGATTGGCGAGGTCGTAAACCGCCGGCATGAGCTTCTTGCGTGACAGGTCGCCGGTGACGCCGAAGATCACGAGCCCACTGGGTCCCGCGATTCGATTCAAGCGACGGTCCGACGGCAACCGCAGAGGGTTGGAGTCGGCGCCGATGTTCACTGGCGACACTGTCGAGCTCCGCTCACGCCAATGCACTGATGAGAACCGGAAGCGAAGCCGCCGGGTTCCGCAGTGTCACGCTCAGCACCGGGCGACCGTGGGCGGCGAGAACGCTCGCGTCACCGTCTGCCTGAGCTCGGATGAGTTGCCCGAACGTGAACGGCCGATCCGGGATCTGCACATCGACGTCGTCAACGGTTGTGATTTGCAGGAATACACCGATAGCGGGACCGCCCTTGTGGAACTGACCGGTCGAGTGCAGAAACCGCGGTCCCCAGCCGAACGTGACGGGCCGATGGGCCCGTGCGGCCAGCGAGTCGCGCAAATCGGCAAGCTCGGGATATGCGACCCGGTTCACGTAGGCCTGGATGGCCACATACCCATCGGCGGGCAGCGCCGCCAAGAGTGCGCTGATGGCTCCCTCGAGCGAGACGGCGTGACCGACGACATCATCGGTTCCGCGAAGGTCGATGTCCCCTTCGCTAAAGGCGGGCGCCGACTGCTGTGAAGGGTTGTCGATGAGCGCGCGTGTGGCGATTTTTGCTGACTCGACATCGGGCTGATCGAACGGGTTGATGCCCAGGAGCCGACCCGCGATAGCGGTTGCATATTCCCACACCAACAATTGCGCTCCGAGCGAGCCCGCAATTTCGATCTCACCGTCAGCAACCTCGCGCGTGTCATCCCAGTCGCCAACCAGACGAACCACTTGAAGGTCGTCGAGGCCCTCCGACAGTTCGGGAGAGTTCACATCGAGCACGACAGGAAGAATCCCCAACCCACGTTTTCCGGTGGACTCGGCGATGAGTTGTTCTGCCCAATCACCGAAGCCAACGATGTGAGTGCCGTCGGGCACGATGCCCAGTTTGTTCTTGAGCGGGATCGCACCCGCGATTGCGGCGGCGAGAATCAGTCCAGGGTTCGAGTGGTGATCGACGGCGAGCTCGAGCATGACCGCCTCGGCTTCGTCGAGCAGTTCGCCCAGGTCGACGCCGGCGAGCCCGCACGGTACGAGCCCGAACGCGGTCAGCGCCGAATAGCGTCCACCCACGTTGGGGTCAGCATTGAACACCCGGTAACCGGTCGCCCGTGCCGAGACATCGAGCGGCGAACCCGGGTCGGTAACAATGATGATTCGTTCGAGCGGGTCGACGCCGGCGGCACTGTAGTACTGCTCATAAATGCGCTTCTGGCTGTCAGTCTCGACGGTCGATCCAGACTTCGACGAAATGACGACAGCGGATGTCGCGAGCCGATCACCGAGCGCGGAGAGCACCTGCCCGGGGTCAGTCGAGTCGAGGACGGTGAGTTCGACTCCGTACGTGCGCGTGATCACCTCGGGAGCGAGCGACGAGCCACCCATGCCGCCGAGCACGATGTGGTCTACTCCGTCGGCGCGAAGCTTGTCGCGCAGCTCGTAAATATCGTCGACCATGGGTCGTGAAATGGCGACTGCCTCGACCCAGCCAAGGCGCTTGGCGGACTCTTCTTCGGCATCCGGCCCCCAGAGGCCCGAATCGCCGAACGTGAGCCTACTCGCGACGAGGTCGCTCACGAGCTGCGGGACGATCCGATCGACGGCTTCCGCCGCGGCACCCGACACCGCGATCTTCACGCTCACTTGGCCGCCTCGAGGGCCGCCGCGACGGTGTCGAGCAGTTCGTTCCACGACACGATGAACTTCTCGACCCCCTCCTTCTCCAGGAGCGATGTCACATCGGCGTAGGAAATGCCGAGCGAGTCGAGGGCGTCCAGTGTCGCATTTGCGAGCGCGTAGTTACCCGTTACCTGATCCCCGCCGATCGTTCCGTGATCGAATGTCGCTTCTAGGGTCTTCTCTGGCATGGTGTTGACCGTCTCTGCCACGGCGAGTTCGGTGACATAGAGCGTGTCAGGCAAGCCCGGGTCCTTCACACCGGTCGATGCCCACAACGGTCGCTGCTTGTTTGCGCCTGCAGCAATGAGCACCTTCGCACGCTCAGAGTCGAATGCCTGCTCGTAGACCTGGTACGCCAAGCGGGCGTTGGCGATCCCCGCTTTACTCTTGAGCGCGAGGGCTTCGGGAGAGCCGATGGCCTCGAGCCTCTTGTCGATCTCGGTGTCGACCCGGGAGACGAAAAACGACGCAACCGAATGAATAGTCGAGAGGTCGTGTCCGGCGGCCTTGGCCTTCTCCAGGCCGGCAAGGTAGGCGTTGATCACGGCCCGATGACGATCGAGGCTGAAGATCAATGTGACGTTGACACTTATTCCTACGCCAATGGTTTCCGTTATCGCCTCGAGCCCCTCGAGAGTCGCGGGGATCTTGATCATCGCGTTGGGCCGCGCGACCCTAGCCCACAGTTCCCGTGCCTGACTGATCGTTCCTGCGGCATCGTGAGCAAGGCCAGGCTCGACTTCAATCGACACTCGGCCATCGCGCCCGTCGGTCGAGTCATAGACGGGGCGGAAGATATCGCTCGCTGCCGCGACATCATCGGTCGTGATCTCAAAGACCGCTTCGCTGACCGACTTGCCCTGTGCAGCCAGTGCAGCCACTTGCGCGTCGTACGCCACGCCCTTGGCTAGTGCCGTCGCGAAGATGGTGGGATTCGTCGTCACGCCGACGACATTGCGCTCGGCGATTATTTTCTGAAGCCCCCCCGAGTTGATGCGCTCGCGCGAGAGATCGTCAAGCCAGATGCTCACGCCGACCGAGGAGAGGGCGGCGGTGGGGGATTGGGTTGTCATTGGTGTCTTTCTGTGTAGAAAAATGTCGCTCAAACGGCGGCGAGGGAGTCCCGAGCGGCAGCCACGGCCGCTTCGGTGGTAATTCCAAACTTCGTGAAGAGCGTTTTGTAGTCGGCGGACGCGCCGAAGTGCTCGAGCGAAACGCTGCGTCCCGCGTCTCCCACGTATTTGCGCCAGGTGAGAGCGAGGCCAGCCTCGATCGACACACGCGCCTTGACTTCCGCCGGGAGCACTGATTCTTTGTAAGCGGCATCCTGTTCCTCGAACCACTCAAGGCACGGTGCCGAAACCACCCGAGCGTTGATGGCCTCGGCCCTGAGCACTTCTCGGGCGGCCAACGCCAACTGCACCTCAGAGCCGGTAGCGATGAAGATCACGTCGGGCGTGCCGTTGGGCGCTTCAGCGAGGACATAGGCACCGCGCGCGACGTACCTCGCCGAAGCGAGTGTGTCTCCGGATGCCTCACCGGCACCGCGTTCGTACACCGGCAGGTTCTGGCGGGTGAGCGCGATACCCGCGGGTCCTTCGCGACGCTCAAGAATCGTCTTCCAGGCCCACGCGGTTTCGTTCGCGTCACCCGGCCGCACCATGTCGAGGCCAGGGATCGCGCGAAGGGTTGCGAGCTGCTCAACGGGCTGATGCGTCGGGCCGTCCTCGCCAAGCGCGACCGAGTCGTGTGTCCAGACAAAGATCGACGGCACTTTCATGAGCGCCGCGAGTCGCACCGCTGGGCGCATGTAGTCGCTGAAGATCAGGAACGTCCCGCCATACGGCCGCGTGTTGCCGTGGAGAACGATTCCGTTAAGGATCGCGCCCATCGCGTGCTCGCGGATTCCGAAGTGCAGCACGCGGCCGTACGGGTTTCCGGCCCACTCGTGAGTCGAGTGTTCGGTCGGAATGAATGATTCCGCTCCCGCGATCGTCGTGTTGTTTGATTCGGCGAGATCGGCCGAACCGCCCCACAGTTCGGGGATGACGCCGCCAAGAGCATCGAGCACTCTTCCACTCGCAGCCCGCGTGGAGACGTCCTTACCTGCCTCGAAGATCGGGAGGGCCGACTCTACGCCGTCCGGCAGAGCGCCGATCGCGAGCCGGTCGAACAGGGCTTTTTGTTCGGGATTCGCCGTCGCCCAGGCGTCGAAGCCGACGTTCCACTCCGCGTGCGCCGCCTTGCCGCGCTCCAAGGCCTTGCGGGTGTGGGCGATGACCTCGGGGTCAACCTCGAAGGTCTGCTCGGGGTCGAAGCCCAAGACCTGCTTCACGGCGCGCAATTCGTCGGCGCCGAGAGCGGAACCGTGGATCTTGCCCGAGTTTTGCTTCTTCGGGCTCGGCCATCCGATGATCGTACGAAGGATGATAAGCGAGGGCTTGTCGGAGACCGCCTGAGCCGCTTCGATGGCCGCGTTGAGTTCGGCGATATCCTCGAGGTACACGCCGGTCTTCTTCCAGTCGACCACTTGCACGTGCCAGCGATACGCCTCGTAGCGCGCCGTGACGTCTTCGGTGAACGCGATGTTCGTGTCATCCTCGATCGAGATCTGGTTTGAGTCATAGATCGCAATCAGGTTGCCAAGCTGCTGATGACCGGCGAGAGAGGATGCCTCGCTCGAGACGCCCTCCTGCAGGTCGCCGTCGCCGGCGATCACATAGATGAAGTGGTCGAATGGGCTCGTGCCCGCCGCGGCATTCGGATCGAACAGGCCGCGCTCGTACCGTGCCGCGTACGCGAAACCTACGGCAGACGCGATGCCTTGACCGAGAGGCCCGGTCGTGATCTCCACGCCAGCGGTGTGACCGAACTCGGGGTGGCCCGGGGTCTGTGATCCCCAGGTGCGCAGAGCCTTGAGGTCGTCGAGTTCAAGACCGTATCCACCGTAGTAGAGCTGGATGTACTGGGTGAGCGAACTGTGCCCAACCGAGAGGATGAATCGGTCCCGCCCGATCCACTCGGTGTCGCTCGGGTCGCGGCGCATGACCTTCTGAAACAGCAAGTACGCTGCCGGCGCCAAACTCATCGCAGTACCCGGATGCCCGTTTCCGACCTTCTCGACCGCGTCGGCCGCGAGAATGCGGGCCGTGTCTACTGCCCGATTGTCGATCGGGTCCCATGTAAGTGCTGCCACGAGAATTCCTGACCCTTCCTACTAAGGCACCGGGAACTCGACGAGACCGGGGCGCGATGGTTCGCCCTCAGGCGTCTCAAGTATAGAGAAAGCGACTCGCAGAAACCCCGCAGCGGGTTCGCAGTCCGAACTCCTCCCACGGCGCCCCCTTAGAATTGAGGCTATGGCAATCGCAGTCAAAGACCGGCCCGCAACCGCGCGCGTTGGCATCCTGCGCAAAACCAAGGCATATATCGCGCTCACTAAGCCTCGCGTGATTGAACTGCTGCTTGTCACGACCGCCCCAGTCATGGTGCTTGCAGCACGAGGAATCCCGAGTCTGTGGCTGGTGCTCGCCACGCTTGTCGGTGGGGCGCTCAGTGCCGGGTCTGCCAATGCGTTCAATTGCTACATCGATCGCGATATTGATCGTGTCATGAATCGCACGCAGAAGCGCCCCCTCGTCACCGGAGAACTTTCCGATCGCGAAGCTCTAGTTTTCGCCTGGATTGCCGGAGTGGCATCGGTTGCGTGGCTTGGGCTAACGACCAATTGGCTCGCCGCCGCTCTCTCGCTTGGCGCGATCGCCTTCTACGTTCTCGTCTACACGCTCTTGCTCAAGCGTCGCACGCCGCAGAACATCGTGTGGGGCGGGGCCGCCGGGTGCATGCCGGTGCTGATCGGTTGGGCTGCGGTCACGGGCTCGCTGACCTGGACACCGGTCGTGCTTTTTGGGGTGGTGTTTCTGTGGACGCCCGCCCACTATTGGCCCTTGTCAATGAAGTACCGCGACGACTATCAGTCAGTCGGCGTTCCCATGCTCGCTGTTGTCCGCGGACGCAGCGTCGTCGGACTTCAAGTCGTGCTGTACGCGTGGGCAACCGTCGTATGCTCGTTCTTGCTCATTCCGGTCGCTCAGATGGGAATCCTTTACACCGTGACCGCCATCCTTACCGGCGGCTGGTTCCTTTACGAGTCGCACGCCTTGTACGCGAGCGCGATCCGGCACGGGGATGTCCGCCCCATGCGTGTGTTTCACAGTTCGATCAGTTACTTGACGCTGCTGTTCATTGCAGTCGGGATCGATCCGCTACTACCGTTCTGAATCTGAAAGTCATCGAGTTGGCCCACTGCCGACTCGTCCGGTCGGGATGCCGCGACGAGCGCGGTCGCGGCAGCCACGAGAAGCCCCGCAAGAACCATGTGGATTCCGACCAACAGCTCGGGCAGGCCGAGTCGTGCCTGACTGACTCCGACAATGATCTGGGCGAGCTCGACCAGCAGGAGCACGAGCACGATCCGCGACACGCGGCGCAGCCGAAGCCCGATCGCGGCAATGGCGAGCACGACGGTGATCGCGAACAACGCGTATGCCGGCCAACTGTGCACGTGCTGCAGTAGATCGGGATTCAAACCGTTGCGGGGCGCTGGCTTGGCGGGATTCGAGTTGTCCCCGGCGTGTGGACCCGATCCGGTGGTGAGAATGCCGACCGTGACCGTTACTGCAGTGCACCCCGCTGCTGCCCAGGTGAGTGCGCGGTACCACAGCGGGATAGGCCAATAAGCAACCGCCGAGAGGGCAATACCGCGCCCCCGGTAAACCCTGAAGACCAAGAGGGCAGTCACGACGACCAGAGCGATCGAGACCGCGAAGTGAGCGCCGACGACGTAGGGGTTGAGTCCCGTGAGAACCGTGATCCCCCCGAGTACTGCCTGAAACGGGATGCTGAGCCCCTGCGCGAGCGTGAATCCGAAAAGGTCGGGGCGCGCCTTGCGGAATCGCACCACGAACAGAAAAGCAATGATTGTCACGGCGACGAGCACGAAAGTAAGGAGTCGGTTGCCAAACTCAATGACCCCGTGGAGGCCCATCTCGGGCGTCGTAACGATTGATCCTGGGGAGCACTCCGGCCACGTCGGACAGCCAAGACCCGAAGCAGTCAGTCGCACAGCGCCGCCCGTGCCAATGAGCGCGATTTGAGCGACGAGCGAGACCCAGGCGATCACTCGAACACGCCGATCGACGGAGTCCGGGAGCCAGCGCCAGAGCCGGATCCTCAGGGGAAGCTCACTCGACTCGGCAGTGTTCACAGCAGATCCTCCTGTTGTTCGGCGTGACTCGCCTATAGAATTAGCTACCTAGCAGCACAGCCCATGCCGGGGAGTCAACGAAGACGCCGGAGCTTGTCTCCCGTGTCCTGCTTCAGTCTAAGCACGCTCCAGCCGCACTCGTTTCGTGGTTGATCGACTGTCAAAGACGCGCCCCGGCACGCCACACCTGGCGGGGGTTGTGCAGGGAATGCCCGTGCAGCTTTGCTGGTTGGCATAGGTAAGGAGAGGTAAGTCATGTCAGACGTACTCATCGATCGACCCGAACTCAACGGCCTCGGCCAGTACGAATTCGGATGGTCGGATTCGGATGTCGCGGGCGCGTCTGCGCGCCGCGGTATCAACGAAGAAGTCGTCACCGATATCTCGAACCTCAAGAGCGAGCCCGAGTCGATGCTCAAACTCCGACTCAAGGGGCTCGAAAACTTCCGGCGCAAGCCTATGCCGACGTGGGGAGCAGACCTTTCCGGCATTGACTTCGAAAATATCAAGTACTTCGTGCGGTCGACCGAGAAGCAGGCCCAGAGCTGGGAAGACCTCCCGGAAGACATCCGCAACACGTATGAGAAGCTCGGGATTCCCGAGGCCGAGCGCAAGCGCCTCGTCTCGGGCGTCGCGGCTCAGTACGAATCGGAGGTCGTGTTCCACTCGATCAACGCCGAACTCGAGGCGCAGGGCGTTATTTTTATGGACACCGACACGGCGCTCAAGGAGCACCCGGAGTTTTTCGCGGAATACTTCGGTACGGTGATCCCCGCTGGTGACAACAAGTTCGCAGCCCTCAACACCGCCGTCTGGTCGGGAGGCTCGTTCGTGTACGTGCCCAAGGGCGTGCACGTCGAGATTCCGCTTCAGGCTTACTTCCGAATTAACACCGAGAACATGGGCCAGTTCGAGCGCACGCTCATCATCGCCGACGAAGGCTCGTATGTGCACTACATCGAGGGATGTACGGCGCCGATCTACAAGTCGGACTCCCTGCACTCGGCCGTCGTGGAGATCGTCGTCAAGAAGAACGCCCGCGTTCGGTACACGACGATTCAGAACTGGTCGAATAACGTATACAACCTCGTGACCAAGCGCGCAATCGCCCACGAAGGCGCAACGATGGAGTGGATCGACGGCAACATCGGCTCGAAGGTAACCATGAAGTACCCTTCGATCTACCTCGTGGGGGAGCACGCCAAAGGCGAGACTCTCTCTGTGGCGTTCGCTGGCCCCGGTCAGCATCAAGATGCTGGCGCCAAGATGATCCACATGGCGCCGTACACGACATCGTCGATCGTTTCGAAGTCGATCGCGCGTGGCGGCGGGCGCGCCGGATACCGGGGCGAAGTACGAGTCGACGAGAAGGCTCACCATTCTGCCAACACCGTGCGTTGCGATGCGCTTCTCGTCGATACGATCTCGCGGTCGGACACCTACCCGTCTATCGACATTCGTGTCGACGATGTCCAGCTCGGGCACGAGGCAACCGTCTCGCGGGTGAGCGCCGAGCAACTCTTCTACCTGCAGTCCCGCGGGATGCCCGAGGACGAAGCCATGGCCATGATCGTTCGGGGGTTCATCGAGCCCATCGCACGCGAACTGCCCATGGAGTACGCACTCGAACTCAACAAGCTCATCGAGATGAGCATGGAAGGCAGTGTCGGCTAGATGTCGGTAGTAACACCCACCGAACAGCACGGCGCGGTTTCACACAGCGACGGCGGTTGGGGGTCACCGGGCTATGTGCCTGTGCAGACTCGTTCCGGCCGATTCTCGTCGTTTGCTCACGCTGAATTTCCTCCGGTCACCGGGCTCGAGGGCGAGTGGAAACAGACCCCCGTCGCGCGAGTGCGCGATCTCATCGACGGCACGCTTGACGGTTCACCCTACGCAATCGAAACGACGGCTCTGCCGGGTGCAACACGCGTCGAGTGGGTCGATCGCGCGGATACGCGGGTCGGCAGTGCGGGAACGCCCGAAGAGCGAGCATCCGCCAACGCGTGGACCTCGTTCGACCAGGCACTCGTAATCACGCTCACGGGTGAAGAGACGACAGCACTCACCGTCACCCGAACTGCGCTGGGGTCGTCACCGCGCGCAGCCCACACGATCATCACTGCGGCCGCGAACAGCACGGCGACGGTTGTACTCCAGTCAGTCGGCGACGCCCGGCTCACGGAGAACGTCGAGATCGTCGTCGAGGATGGCGCGCGCCTCACCGTCATTTCTGTACAGGAATGGGCGGATGAGTCCGTGCACCTGGCGAGCCACTTCGCGACGGTCGGCCACAGCGCGAAGCTCACCCACATCGTGGTCTCCCTCGGCGGATCGCTCGTGCGGCTCAACCCGTCGGTTCACCTCACGGGTGAGGGCAGCGACGGCGACCTCTACGGACTTTACTTCGCGGATGCTGGTCAGCACCTCGAGCATCGGGTCTACTTGCACCACGTGGCCGAGAACACCAAGGGCCGCGTCAACTACAAGGGCGCGTTGCAGGGCAAGGGGGCACACACAGTGTGGGTGGGGGATGTCCTCATAGGTCCGAAGGCCGCGCGCACAGACAGCTACGAACAGAACCGCAATCTCGTGCTCACCGAGGGTACTCGCGCGGATTCGGTGCCGAACCTCGAAATCGAGACAGGGGACATCCTCGGGGCCGGCCACGCGAGTGCTACCGGGCGCTTCGACGATGAGCAGCTGTTCTACCTTCAGACCCGCGGCATCTCTGAGGTCGAAGCACGTCGCCTTGTGGTTGCGGGTTTCCTCGCCGAGATCATTCAACATGTCAGCGAACCGACGCTCCACGCGCATCTGAATGCCGCCGTGGAGCGTGAACTCGCTTCCACGATCCTCACGGGAGCACAGTCATGAGCGCGGAACGCGTGTGCACAACCGCCGAATTGGAGACCAATAAGGCGTTCCGAGTCGTCCTTGACGGCACCGCGATCGTTGTCGTCAAAGACTCGGCCGGAGCTGTTCATGCCATCGGCGACACCTGCACTCACGGTGACATCTCGCTCGCAGAGGGATTCGTGGAAGACGAGGACATCGAATGCTGGGCTCACGGCTCCAAGTTCTCGCTCACCACTGGTAAGCCGCGCAACCTTCCCGCATACGAACCCGTCCCCGTCTTCACGGTAATCGTTGACGCCGACGGCGTCGTCTCCATCGACCCAACCCAGACCGTTCCGGTCTGATCACGAGGAACACCATGTCAGTACTGAAAGTCACCGATCTCCACGTCAGCGTCGAGACCGAACAGGGCACCAAGCACATCCTTAAGGGCGTCGACCTGTCGATCGACTCGGACTCGATCCACGCGATCATGGGGCCCAATGGGTCGGGTAAGTCGACCCTCGCGTATTCGATCGCTGGACATCCGAAATATCACGTCGAAAGTGGTTCAGTCACTCTCGACGGCGTCGAAGTTCTGACGATGCCGGTCGACGCGCGCGCACGGGCCGGACTCTTCCTAGCAATGCAATACCCGGTAGAGATTCCCGGTGTGCGGATGGCCGATTTCTTGCGCACCGCCAAGACCGCGCTCGATGGCGAAGCTCCGCCGCTGCGTCCCTGGATCAAGGAAGTCAATGAGGCCATGAAGGGCCTCCGGATGGACAAGGCGTTTGCGGAGCGTAACGTGAACGAGGGCTTCTCAGGCGGCGAGAAGAAGCGTCACGAGATCCTTCAACTCGAACTGCTCAAGCCGAAGTTCGCGATCCTCGATGAGACCGACTCGGGTCTCGACGTTGACGCCCTCAAGATCGTGTCTGAAGGCGTGAATCGGGCGAAGGCAGCGACCGGACTCGGAGTGCTACTGATCACGCACTACACGCGAATCTTGCGCTACATCAAGCCCGATTTTGTGCACGTTTTTGTTGACGGCCGTATCGCCGAGGAGGGGGGCCCCGAACTTGCGGATCGTCTCGAGGACGAGGGCTATGATCGCTTTCTGTCCGACGCGAGCGTAGCGTAGCTGCATGGCAACCGCTCTCGCGCCAGCGCTGTTCGATCAAGTCGAAGAGGCCCTCAAAGACGTGGTGGATCCCGAGTTAGGGGTCAATATCGTCGACCTGGGTCTTATCTACGACCTCAGTTGGGATCCCGACAGTAGCGCCCTCATCATCAGCATGACCCTCACGTCCGCGGGATGTCCACTCACCGATGTCATCGAGGAGCAGATTGCCCAATCGCTCGACGGCATCGTGGAGGCGTTCCGAATCAACTGGGTCTGGATGCCGCCGTGGGGTCCCGAAAAAATTACTGACGATGGCCGCGAGATGATGCGCGCGCTCGGATTCTCGATTTAGCGTTGCACCGCCTCGCTGTCACAGGCGCAACGTGTGACTAGTGCAGGCGCGCTGTCGCAAGGCGGTATCCCTCGGTGCGGGCCTTCTCGACCCAGCGCGGCGACTCCGCATTGTCAGCAAGTCGACGACTGAGGTTGCTCATGATCACGTCGATCGCCTGTGCATCGGAATCGCTCACATAGCGCGAGACTCCCGTTGCGTTTCCGCGAAGCAGCAGCACCAGTTCGGCGGTGCTCCGCACTCGCCGCTGAGAGATCAAGAGGGCCGCGAGCAACTCGAACTCGCTGTTGGTTAACTCGAGTTCGAGACCGTCTTGGTGGACGGCGCGAGTATCGAGATTCACCCACAGCCCGTTGTGCTCATGCCAGCCATCGGCACGATCATGGTCCATCAGCAAAGTCGACGATTGGGTCTTCCGAACAGCGTGGTCGGCCGCGAGAAACTGCCGCTTGAGCGCCAGCGGAATCGTGACCTCGACGTACTCCCACTGCTGCTGGCGGGACGCATTCGCTTCAGCCTCGAGCAAACTCGCTTGTTCGGCTGCGACCGCGAAGGCATGAGCTGCCTCGACCGGGTCAGGTACCGGAGCCCGCGGCCGATCCAGCATCGCTTCAATGCGCGCCCTCAGTTCGCGTGGGCGGAACGGCTTAGTCAAATACTCGTCGACAAACGGCTCGAGGCCATCAAATGTCTCGACCTCGTCCCCCAACGCGGTGAGCATGACGATGTAGGTGTCGCTGAACTCACGCAAGCGACGGAAGGTTTCAAAACCGTCGATGCCCGGCATGTTGAGGTCAAGGACCGTCACGAGGGGCGACGTTGCGCGCACCATGTCGATTCCGTCGTGGCCATTGCTCGATGCGAGGACGTGAAAGCCCGCCTGGGTCAGGACGGTCTGAAGCAATTGACGGATGTCGTCGTCGTCTTCGATGACAACGGCAATCCGAGCTGGCTCATCGACCCGAGCTGGCCGCTTCGCCTGCTCGGGTTTCGAGGCAGCCGGCTTCGTTTGCGCGGACTTTGATTGCGACGGTTTCGGCTGAGACGATCTTGTCTGGGCCGGTTTCGGCTGTGCCGCCGCCCCAGCTTTCGGAGCCGTGGAGGTCTGGGCGGGCGCGGCGACCGCTGCTTGGTCGCGAGTTGTTGTCGCCGCAGTGGCCGGTCGGTTCTGCGACTTCGTGCGCGGCTGCGCGGTCGGACGCGGTGTCGCGTTGGACGTGCGCGGTGAGTTCGCCATGGTGATGCCCCCGTTTCGATCACCGTGGTCCCCCCAACGGTGATGACACGACCATACAGGAGACTTGCTCCGAGGGGTAGACAGATTTGTTTCGGCGAGGTACGGGCCGTCGGTTGCCCGTGACCGCGGGAGCATGGAACGGAGGCCCGCGAGGGATTACTCCTCGACGGCCGCCTTGCGCGCCTCTGAGCGACGAACCAAGAACCACGCGAGCGAGATGAGCCCGGCGCCGATGATCGCTTTGATGATTCCACCGACGATGAAAGGGTAGAAGCCCGCGGAGAGAACTGAGTTCACGTCATTCGCGTAGCCAAGCTTCCCGAGCGAGACGGCAAGCCACGGCAACCCGAAGGCGAACGGAACAATCGAACCGGCAAAGAATGCCAAGAGAGCCTTGGGGAGCTTGCGATCCCATTCGCGCTGCGCGAGCCATCCGGTGAGGATCGCTGCGAAGACGAATCCGATGATGTAGCCACCGGTCGGGCCAGCGAGAACGCTCCATCCCGACGACGCCTGGCTGAAGACAGGCAACCCGAGAACACCGACCACTGCGTACAGCGCGAGCGAGATTCCTGCGCGCACGGCGCCGAGCGTCACACCGACGAGCAGCACGGCCAGAGTTTGACCCGTGATCGGGACCGGCCACAGCGGAATTGAGATCTGCGCGGCGAGTGCCGTGAGCGCGACGCCCGCGATGACGAGCACGATATCGAGCGCGAGCCGGCGAGTGAAGATTCGGTCGATAATGGTCGGGCGGCCGATTGCCAGGGTCAAGTTGCTCACGGGACTCCTCGGGGTTGAGTTGGGGTCGGGGCGGGGTCGGGCGAGTTCGCCCGCCGCACAAAGTAGACTAGCTGGCTGGCGCGCCGATGCGCCGCGCCCCCTCCCTCCAAAAGAATTGGACATCTCCTGTGCTCTCTGTGCACGATCTCGAGATTCGAGTCGGCGCCCGCGTTCTGATGTCCGATGTCAATTTCCGAGTTGATCGCGGAGACAAGATTGGGCTCGTCGGCCGAAACGGCGCGGGCAAGACGACTCTGACCAAAACGCTCGCGGGGGAGCACCAGCCCAGTTCCGGATCAGTCTCGGGCAACACCGACGTGGGATACCTTCCTCAGGATCCTCGCTCGGGCGATCCCGAGGAGCTTGCACGCACGCGAGTCCTCAATGCACGGGGACTCGGATCGCTCGTACTCGGGATGAGCGAGGCGACCGCCGCGATGGCCGATCCCGACCCAGCGGTCAGCGCGGCCGCAATGAAGAAGTACGGCGCTCTCACCGACCGATTCGACGCGCTCGGGGGGTACGCGGCCGAGGCGGAAGCGGCATCCATCGCGAGCAATCTCAGCTTGCCTGACCGGATTCTCGACCAGCAACTCAAGACCCTCTCGGGGGGCCAACGACGTCGCATCGAGCTGGCCCGAATCTTATTCTCTGATGCCCAGACGCTCATCCTCGATGAGCCGACTAATCACCTCGACGCCGACTCGGTCGTCTGGTTGCGCGAGTTCCTCAAGAATTACCAGGGCGGATTCATCGTCATTAGCCACGACATCGAACTCGTCGGTGAAACCGTCAACAAGGTCTTTTACCTCGACGCGAATCGCGAGGTGATCGACATTTACAACATGGGCTGGAAGAACTACCTCCGCCAACGTGAGGCAGACGAAGAGCGCCGAAAGAAGGAGCGCGTCAACGTCGAGAAAAAGGCGACAACCCTGCAACTGCAGGCCGCCCGATTCGGCGCGAAAGCGAGTAAGGCCGCCGCGGCCCACCAGATGGTCGCGCGCGCCGAGAAGATGCTCGCGGGACTCGACGACGTGCGAACCGCCGACCGAGTGGCGAAGCTGCGGTTCCCCGATCCAGCTCCCTGCGGTCGCACGCCGCTTATGGCATCCAACCTCTCGAAGAGCTACGGGTCACTCGAGATCTTCACAGCGGTTGATCTTGCGATCGACCGAGGCTCAAAAGTCGTCGTCCTGGGGTTCAATGGCGCGGGGAAGACCACGCTCCTGCGAATTCTCGCGGGGGTGGACCCGTCTGACACCGGTCAGGTCGAGCCCGGTCACGGCTTGCGCATCGGTTACTACGCACAGGAGCACGAAACGATCGACGTCAAGCGCACGGTACTCGAGAACATGGTTTCGTCGTCGCCGAACATCACCGTGACCGAGGCGCGCCGCGTGCTTGGCTCATTCCTGTTCACCGGCGATGACACCAAGAAGCCGGCCGGGGTGCTCTCCGGTGGCGAGAAGACGCGACTGGCACTCGCGATGATCGTCGTGAGTGGCGCGAACGTGCTGTTGCTCGATGAGCCCACGAACAACCTCGATCCCGCGAGCCGAATTGAGATTCTCGATGCGCTGGCCAATTACACCGGCGCAGTTGTGCTGGTGAGCCACGACGAGGGAGCCGTAGAGGCTCTCAATCCCGAGCGCGTACTCATACTGCCGGATGGTGTCGAAGACCACTGGAACAAGGACTACCAGGAGCTTGTCTCGCTCGCGTAGTGGCTCGACTACCGGTTCGAACCCTCGAGTAGTTCGTCCTCGATTTGTGAGTCCGAGCGCGGCTTAGCCTCGGTTTTGCGCTTCCGTCGCGCCGCCCGGTCGCGCTCATCGGGATCATCCGCGTTACGAATGCGGAATTCCTGGCGCACCGCCCATCCAAGCCCCACGAAACCCATGAGCGCGAAAGCGACCCACTGGAACGCGTAGGACAAGTGCGGACCTTCGTCGGCGACGGGCTTGCTGACCGCGGTGGGGCGCGCTGGCGCCGCCGGGTCCTCCGAGGCCATGAGCCCGTATGCGCCCGTGTGGGTGGGCATTCCGACCCGCGACGCGATGTCCGGAAGGTTCACCGTGGCGATTTGGCCCGTCGGCGCCGAGCGGCCAAGCAGAGTCGGCTCGCCGGCCTTCAGGCGAACGACGACCCAGACGGTCCCCGAGGGGGCCGCCGGGATTACGTCGGGCACATCTTGGGCATTGCCAACGGGTAGCCAGCCGCGGTCGACAACGAACACGCTGCCGTCGGCGAGCTGCAACGGCACGAGAACCTCGAAGCCCGCCCGGCCGTTGAGCGGTCTGCCGCGGACCAAGAGCTGATCGTCAGTGAGATAACGACCGGAGAGCGCCACGGGCATCCACTTCGCTGCCGGGTCGAATGAGGTGAGGGTGGGCAAGACCTCGGCGACCGGCCGGGGGCTGCTGTCCCAGTTGGCTTCGACACGCGCGATTTCGGTGCGAGCTTCGTCGCGCCGCGCGAGTTGCCACGCGGCAAGGGCAGCGCACGCGAGCGCGAAGGCGACCGCCAGAGCGAGGTATCCCAGCCAGCGTCGCGAGAACGCAAACCGCCACCCGTTCATGCGGTCACGCGAGTCACCGTCTCGCCGATCAGCGCGACCTGCACGGGAAAGTTCCGAGCGGAAAGATAATCACGCAAGTAGGGAGTGTGCTCGTCACATGCCAGCCATACCTTGACGCGATCCTCGCCATGAATCCGCGGATTGCGCCAGTTGACCGTGTGGGTTGCGTCCGCGCTGCATCCCGCCCGGGAACACCGGGCGCGCGCCTCGACGTCGTCGCCGATCATGGAAGTCGCACTCCTCGGGTCATTCGGGTGTTGGCCGGTCGTCCCCGTAGTGAACGAGTGCACCGGGACGGAACACTTCGACCTTCGCGCTCGCACCTGACGTTGCGTTGGCTAGCACAACGGCAATGTATGGCAGAACGAGCGCACCAATGATCGGGACGAACAGCCACCACCCTTGAACAAAGAAGCAGAGAATCACGCACGCAACGCGCACACCCATCGCTATCAAGTACGCGACCAAGCGGCGTCGACGGTCCGCGTCAGGCGACTCGGGGAGTGAAGTGATTGACTGGGGTTGTTTCATTGGCTCACACGGCTGTTCGGGGCCCGATTGGCGTCCTGACGTCCAGCCTACGTCTCTCTGGGCGGACTATAGGCTGGTGCGCATGACGACCCAAGCCACAACCCCCAGAACGGTTCTTGTCACCGGGGGCAATCGCGGAATTGGGCGCGCAATCGCCGAAGAGATGATTCACGCGGGCCACCGAGTTGCCGTGACCGCGCGATCCGGCGAGGGACCGCTGGGAAGCATGACGGTCATCGCCGACGTCACGGATGCCGCGAGCGTCGACCGGGCGTTCACTGAAGTGGAAGCGGCACTCGGCCCGGTCGAAGTTGTCGTAGCAAACGCCGGGATTACGCGCGACATGCTTCTCATGCGCATGAGCGACGACGACTTCACTGCGGTGATCGACACGAACTTGAGCGGCGCGTTCCGCGTGGTCAAGCGGGCGTCGAAGGGGATGCTCAAGGCGCGCTTCGGTCGGATCGTCCTCGTGTCGAGCGTCGTGGGGCTTCTCGGCTCGGCTGGGCAAGTGAACTATTCCGCTTCGAAGAGCGGGCTGATCGGCCTTGCCCGATCGGTCACGCGCGAATTGGGCGGTCGGGGAATCACTGCGAACGTCGTCGCCCCCGGGTTCATCGAGACCGACATGACCGCCGAACTTCCCGCAGATCAGCAGGAGACCTATCTGAAGCAAATCCCTGCGGGGCGCTTTGCAAGCCCCGCCGAGGTCGCTAAAACTATTGTGTGGCTCGCGAGTGACGATGCGGGCTATATCTCGGGCGCCGTGATCCCCGTTGACGGGGGATTGGGCATGGGGCACTAGCCCCTGAGCCCCAACAGCGGGAGCACCTGGCTCAGATCCCGGTCGTCAATCAGGACTCCCGCGACGTGGCGCACCGGGGCCTTCGCGTCGAACCCGACGGCCAGACCCGCCACCCGCATCATGGCAAGATCGTTCGCACCGTCACCGATCGCGACCGTTTGACGCAGCGGCACATCGAACTCGGTGGCCCACGCGACGAGCGTTTCGGCTTTGGCCTTCCCGTCGATGAGCGCGCCGATGAGCTCGCCCGTGAGGAATCCATCCGCGACCTCTAGGCGGTTAGCAACCCAGCGGTCGAGCCCGAGTGCGGTTGCAACAGGGTCGAGTACCTCGTGGAAGCCTCCCGAGACGACCGCGACGTACCCACCCGCGGCGTGGACCGTCGAGACGAGTTCGGGCACCCCGCGCGTGACGACAACAGCCGTGCCCACAGCATCGAAGACCGATTCCGGCAGCCCCGCAAGCGTCGCGACCCGAGCGCGAAGGCTGTCTTCGAAATCGAGTTCCCCGTTCATTGCGCGCTGTGTTATCTCGGCGACTTCGCTGAGCGACCCGGCGTGTTCCGCGAGGAGCTCGATGACTTCGTTTTCTATGAGGGTCGAGTCGACATCGAGCACGACAAGGAAGCGGGCCATCGCCGTTGCCTTCCGTTCTCGTGAGCGCTAGCCGACCACCACGCCTTTGCCGACGACGGTGATGCCGGTCTCGGTCACCGTGAATCCGCGGTCGCGGTCCGCTTGAGGATCGACGCCCACTGTCGCGCCGTCGCCGATCACCACATCCTTGTCAAGGATAGCGCGCCGGATCACGGCGTCTGCCCCGATGTGGACTCGCTCAAACACGACCGTGTCGACCACAGAAGATCCCGAACTCACCGTCGCCCACGGCCCGATCACGCTTCGCTCGATGTGCGCACCAGACACAACACAGCCGAGGGAAACGATCGAGTCGATCGTCGTGCCGAGGTTGCCTTTGGCATCCCGCACGAACTTGGCCGGTGGCGAGTTGAGCTGCTGGCTAAAGATCGGCCACTCGCGGTTGTACAGATTGAAGATCGGAAGCGCAGAGATCAGGTCCTGGTGAGCATCGAAGAACGACTCGATGGTTCCGACATCGCGCCAGTAGAACCGATCGCGCTCGGTGGACCCTGGCACATCGTTGCGGTTGAGGTCGTACACCCCGGCGAGTCCGCGCGAAACAAAGTCGGGCACGATGTCGCCGCCCATGTCGTGGTTGGAATCGCTTCTCTCACCGTCGCGTTGCACCGCATCGATGAGCACATCCGCGTCAAAGATGTAGTTGCCCATCGAGGCGAGAACTTCATAGGGGGAGTCGGCAAGCCCGACAGCGTGCTGCGGCTTCTCGTGAAACGCCGAAATCTTCGTGGGGTCTGCTGCATCCACTTCGATGACACCGAACTGGTCGGCGAGTGAGATCGGCTGACGGATCGCGGCGACCGTGACTCCGAGCCCCGACGCGATGTGTGCATCGATCATCTGGCTGAAGTCCATGCGGTACACGTGGTCGGCTCCGACCACGATCACAATGTCTGGCTTCTCGTCGCGCAACAGGTTGAGGCTCTGCAGGATCGCGTCGGCCGAGCCGCTGAACCAACGCTTTCCGAGTCGCTGTTGGGCCGGGACCGACGCAACATAAGCATTCAGCATCCCTGACAGTCGCCACGTCTGCGACACGTGCCGGTCGAGGCTGTGCGACTTGTACTGGGTAAGTACGACGATCTGTCGCAGCCCCGAATTGATGAGGTTGCTCAATGCGAAGTCGATGAGTCGGTACCCGCCGCCAAACGGGACTGCGGGTTTTGCTCGATCAGCGGTGAGGGGCATGAGTCGCTTGCCCTCGCCGCCAGCGAGCACGATACCGAAGATCTTCTGTGACATGGCCTAACAGTATTCCGAGGCGATGCGCCGTTACCACCGACACGTGCATTAACGTCGAGTAATGCGCGTAGAGATCGTGAGCCGTGAATACCCACCGGAAGTGTACGGAGGCGCCGGCGTACACGTCGCCGAACTGGTTCGAGCGCTCCGAACCGATCTCGAAGTTGTCGTGAGATGTTTCGGTATGCCGAGAGACGAACTCGATGTCGTCAACTACCTGGTGCCTCCCGAGCTGAGCAAAGCGAATCCGTCACTGGCAACGCTCGGCGTCGATCTTCAGATCGCTCAGGATGTCGCCGGAGCCGACCTCGTGCACTCCCATACCTGGTACGCCAATGCAGCCGGCCACCTCGCCGGTTTGCTCAACGACATCCCGCACGTGGTCACCGCCCACAGTCTCGAGCCGCTGCGTCCGTGGAAGGCCGAACAGCTCGGTGGGGGCTATCGAATTTCCAGTTGGATCGAGAAGACCTCGTTTGAGGGCGCCTCCGCAATTATCGCGGTGAGCGAGGGAATGCGGCGCGACATCCTGCGCTGCTATCCCAGTCTCGACGAGCACAAAGTCACGGTCGTCCACAACGGAATCGACCTCGAACGATGGAAGGCGGTGGATGACCCAGCCCTCGTTCGCGGACTGGGAATCGATCCGGACCGCCCGTCCGTCGTGTTCGTCGGGCGAATCACGCGCCAAAAGGGCCTGCCGTACCTGCTGCGCGCAGCGGCATTGCTTCCCCCTGAGGTGCAGCTCATCCTGTGCGCGGGAGCGCCTGACACCCCCGAGATCCTCGCCGAGGTTCAGGCCGGTGTGAAGGAGTTGCAAACGCAGCGGTCTGGGGTGATCTGGCTCGACAAGTTGCTCAGCCAAGTGGAACTGTCAGCGGTGCTCACGCAAGCAACGACTTTTGTGTGCCCCTCGATCTACGAGCCTCTCGGCATTGTGAACCTCGAGGCAATGGCGTGCTCTGCGCCGGTGGTCGGCACGGCGACCGGCGGAATCCCCGAAGTGGTCGATGACGGAGTGACCGGTCGACTCGTGCGGCTCGACCAAGCTCAGGATGGGACCGGCACGCCAACCGACCCCGACCGATTCGTGGCCGAATTGGCAGCGACGCTGACCGAGGTTGTGAGTGATCCGGTTGCGGCGAAAAAGATGGGCGCAGCGGGGCGACTGCGCGCCGAGAAGGACTTCAGTTGGACGAGCATCGCCGCTCGAACAATCGAAATTTACCGAAGCCTGCTCTAGAGGTCCGCACAGAACCCTAACCGGGGGCCGAGTCATCAGCGAGCGCCTAGGCTGGAAGCATCATGGCAAGAGTCCTGCAATTCACTGACGTGTCCGTCGTGCGAGACGGGGTTTCGATCCTCGATTCGGTGTCGTGGTTGGTCGACGACTCCGAGCGATGGGTAATTCTCGGCCCCAACGGCGCTGGAAAGACCACGCTCCTGCAGCTCGCAGCCGCACAGATCCACCCCACCTCCGGAACAGTGCATGTGCTCGACGACACGATGGGCAAGGCGGATGTGTTCGAGCTCAGGCCGCGCATCGGCTTCGCGTCGACCGCCCTCGCTCGCCGCGTGCCTCGTGACGAACGGGTGATCGACGTGGTGCTGACCGCCGCATACTCCGTGACCGGGCGTTGGAACGAAACCTACGAGGAGGTCGACCTTCGCCGTGCTCATCGCGTGCTCAGGGAGTGGAAGCTCACCCAGCTCGAGAACCGGCGGTTTGGCGACTTGAGCGACGGCGAGCAGAAGCGCGTGCAGATCGCCCGTTCCGTCATGACAGACCCCGAACTATTGCTCTTGGACGAGCCCGCGGCGAGCCTCGACCTCGGCGCACGGGAAGAACTTCTCCAACTGCTCGGCGGTTTTGCTAGCGCGACAAGTTCGCCTGCCATCATCATGGTCACTCACCACGTCGAGGAAATTCCGGCGGGATTCACCCATGCTCTGTTGCTCGCGGAAGGGTCGATTCAGGCCGCCGGAGTGCTCTCTGAAGTGATCACGGGCGAGAGCCTGACTGCCGCGTTCGACCTTCCGCTCGAGGTCACGAGCAAGAAGGGCCGCTATACCGCGAGAGCGGTGTGATGGGGCCGACCGCCGCGAGAGCCTTCAGTATGGGCAACGCCAGACAGCTCTGATAAGATCGAGGGTCGGTCATGATTCGCGTGGGTTCCACCGCACGCAATTTCCGGCCAACATCCCAATTTTCCTGTGGAGAGCACAGGTCCGAATCACAGAGGAACGCAATGAAGTCCGACATTCACCCCACGTACGCACCCATCGTGTTCCGTGATCTTGCTTCCGGCGCCACGTTCCTGACGCGATCCACCGCGACGAGCGACAAGACGATCGAACTCGACGGCGAGACCTACCCCGTGATCGACGTCGAAATCTCCTCGGAGTCGCACCCGTTCTACACCGGCAAGCAACGCATCATGGACTCCGCCGGTCGCGTCGAGAAGTTCAACTCGCGCTACGCGGGCTTCGGCAAGAAATAACTACAGCCGGCGTACTGGCCAGTCGGTCTCCGCGACAAACCCTTCGTCGCCCTTGGTCGTGCGCACGTAGTTCTGAAAACTGAGCGACTGCTCCCGGTACCATACCTGCTGTCGGCCGTGAAGGTCTTCGAGGGAAACGCCGAGCTGGTCGGCATACTTTCGCCGCAAGGCTTGAGCAACCCGTCCCGCCGCTATTGCGTCTGCACCGGCATCGTGCGCGCCGTCAAGCGAAACTCCGTAAAGCGCGGCGGTCACATCGAGAGTCCGTTTGCCCTTGCGGTACCGGTCAACCGCTTTGTCAAGCACAAGCGGGTCGATCACGGGCGTGGTCGCCTCGAGCGGTTGGATCCCGTGCCTGCGGCACTCGCGATCCAGCAGCGACAGGTCGTACGGCGCGTTATACACGACGAGCGGGACCGCTTCACCGAAGAGCTGCCTCAGGCGCCCGGCGATTTCCCCGACTACCTCACCGGCATCCCGGCCCTCGTCCCTGGCCCGCTCTGTTGTGATCCCGTGAACCGCAGCCGCGGCATCCGGGATCTCGATCCCCGGGTTTGCGAGCCAGTCCAGACGCTCGATGATTGAGCCGTCCGCTTCGAGCACCGCAATACAGGCCGAGACGATGCGGGCCGACTCAACGTCGACGCCCGTCGTCTCTAGGTCGAACACTGCGATCCGACCCCAATCGAATTCGCCGCGGGAGGTACTGTCGTCGTTGTTCACGATGCCAAGGCTAGGCCGCGACACCGACACGCGGGTCGCGGCTCGCCTTGATTAGGTTCGACCGCCGGCGAAATGCGCGTCACCCAGATGGAGCCAGTAGAAGCTCTGGGTACCGAGGGTCAGCGTGATTGATCCGTCGTCACCGACCGGCGGGAACTCGCCGCCACCGAATAAGTCGAAGGTCGCCGCGCCCTCGTGGCCGGTGACATTGATGGTCACCGATACGGGATTGTGGGCGAAACTGAAAACACACAGCACCGACTCAGGGGAGTCGCCGAACTGTGTGTCTGACCCCGCGTACTCCCGCACGAAGGCGAGCACCGACTCGTGGCTTGTCTTCAGCACACGTAATCCACCGAGCCCGAAGGTCGGGTGCCCCTTGCGCACATGAATTACGTTGCGCACCCAGTGCAGAAGCGACCGGGACTGCGCGAGCTGCGTCTCGACATTGACGAGCGAATAGTTGTAGACAAGGGATTGGATGATCGGGAGGAAGAGTTTGCCCGGGTCGGCCGTCGAGAAGCCGGCATTGCGATCGGGCGTCCACTGCATTGGTGTGCGTGATGAATCGCGATCAGGCAGCCAGATGTTGTCGCCCATGCCGATCTCGTCGCCGTAGTAGAGGAACGGGCTGCCCTCGAGGGCGAACAAGAGCGCGTGTACGAGTTCGGTCTCGGCGCGCGAATTGTCGAGAAGGGGTGCGAGCCGACGCCTGATACCCACGTTCGATCGCATCCGCGGGTCGTACGCGTACCAGCCGTACATCGCTTGGCGGTACTCCTCGCTCACCATCTCGAGCGTGAGCTCGTCGTGGTTGCGCAAGAACACGCCCCACGCGGCTCCCCGGGGCACTTCGGTGGTCTCGGCAAGCACCCGCACCAACTCCCCGGCGTGCTGTGAACGTAGCGAGTAGAAGATACGGGGCATGACGGGGAAGTCGAACGCCATGTGGCATTCGGGCTCCTCGTCGGTGCCGAAGAACGCGACGACCTCTTGGGGCCACTGGTTGGCCTCCGCGATGAGTATCCGGCCGGGGTAGTCGCGGTCGACCATCGCGCGAACCTCTTTGATGAACTCGTGGGTCTTGGGCTCACCCTCACCGTTGCCCTCGTCGGATTGGAAAAGGTATGGAATCGCATCGAGCCGGACGCCATCGACACCCAAATCCATCCAGTGCGCAATGGTGTCGAGCACCGCCTGGCGCACTGCCGGATTCTCAAAATTGAGGTCTGGCTGGTGAGAGAAGAAGCGGTGGAAATAGAACTGGCGGCGCACCGGGTCGAACGACCAGTTCGAGTCCTCCGTGTCGACGAAGATTATTCGGACGTTGGGGTACTTCTCGTCCGTGTCGCTCCACACGTAGAAGTCGCCGTACGGGCCGGTGGGGTCGCTACGCGAATGCTGGAACCACTCGTGCTGGTCAGATGTGTGGTTCAGGGGATAGTCGATGATGATCCGCATGTTGCGCTCGTGCGCTTTAGTGACAAGGTCTTTGAATTCGTCGACCGTACCGAACTCGGGGAGCACGCTCATGAAGTCGGAAACGTCATACCCGCCGTCGCGCAGCGGCGAGTGGTAAAACGGCGGAATCCACAGCGCGTCGATGCCCAACCACTGCAGGTAGTCCAACTTTGAGACGAGCCCCGCAATGTCTCCCGAGCCGTCGCCGTTGCTGTCGTAGAACGACCTGACCATAACCTCGTAGAACACCGCGCGGCGGTACCACTGCGGGTCGAGGGCGAGCCCCGGAAGGGTAATGGGTGCGGTGAAGGTCACAGCGCTCCTTGGATCGACGGCGATTGGTTCGAGTCTACGGGCCGTGTGCAAGCGCTTGTATTGGAGTCGTTGCCTACACTTGATGGTGTGAGTGTGGATTCCCCGTACGCGAGTTTGCTCGCGGGCACCCCCGTGCGCGAGAGCTCGGTGCGCCTCATGGGCGGCGACACAAAGTACTGGGTGTACGGGCCCGATGATGCCGCAACGACCGTTGTCGTTGTGCACGGGTACCGTGGCGAACACCACGGTCTCGAGCCCGTGATCGCGCAGTTGCGCGACCTCCGCATCATCAGTCCCGACCTCCCGGGCTTCGGTGAATCGTCGGCACTCGTCGGCAGCAAACACGACATCTCGGGGTATTCGGGATGGCTCGGCGCCTTCGTGGACGCGCTCGGGCTCCGGGGGACCGCCGTAATTGTGGGCCACTCGTTCGGGTCCATCGTGAGCGCGGCAGCGGTTGCGGGCGGTCTCGGGACTCCGCGGCTGATTCTCATCAACCCGATCGCCGCCCCGGCGCTCTCCGGCCCCAACGCGTTTATGAGCCGACTCACGCTGTTCTATTACCGCGCTGGTCGTGCCCTGCCCGAGCGCTTGGGAGCCGCTCTGCTGTCGAATTGGCTCATCGTGCGATTCATGAGTGTCTTCCTCGCGAAGAGCAAGGACCCTGCTCTCCGGAGGTGGATCCATGACCAGCACCACACCTACTTCAGCCGCTATGCGACACGCGACAGCGTGGTCGAAGGGTTCGAGGCATCCATTTCATCGGATGTCAGCATGTACGCCGCGCAGATCGCCGTGCCCACTCTCTTGATCGGGGCGGATCGCGACCCGATCACGACTGTCGAAGCACAGCGCGACCTCCAAACTCTTTTCCCGGAGGCCCGGCTCGCGATCCTCGCGGGGGTTGGCCATCTCGTGCACTACGAGAAGCCGCGCGAAGCGGCCGCTGAGATCGTGGAGTTTCTCGGTGCCGGTCGCGTCGCGCCGCTGTCGGAGAACGCACCGTGACGCGACCGACGTGAAGATCATCTTTGACTGCCGCTACACCCGACTCGGGCGGCACGACGGCATCAGTCGCTATGGCGCGCGGCTCGTCGAGGAACTCGCGAAGCTGCATCCCGTCACGATGCTCATCACCGACGAGCGTCAGCTCGAGATGCTTCCCGACCTGCCGTGGGTGCTCGGCCCCGACCCGACGGCAGCGACCGAACCCTGGGTCGCTCGCACCGTCAATGGATTCTCGCCCGACGTCGTGTTCACGCCGATGCAGACGATGGGGCCTGGCGGCCGCCGTTACGCCCTCGTGACGACCGTGCACGACCTCATTTACTACACCCACCGCACACCGCCCAAGGACCTGAATTGGGGCCTACGGCTGCTGTGGCGCGGCTACCACCTGTCATGGGCATTCCAGCGGTCGTTGCTCAACCGCGCGGACGCGCACCTCGTTGACTCCGAGACGACTCGCGACCTCATGCTCGAACACCGACTCACACGCAATCCGATGCGGGTAGTTCTTCTGGGCACGGACCACCCGGACACGACGCCGCTGAGGTCGGCGCCCACGGGTCGCGAGCTCGTGTACATGGGCTCGTTCATGCCGTACAAGAACGTCGAGCTGCTCGCTCGCGCGATGTCGAGTCTGCCCGGCTATCGCCTTCGGCTGATGAGTCGCGTCTCCGACGCGGATAGAATCCGCATCGCGGCGCTCGCGCCGGCCGGAAGCATCGGGTTCCTTGCGGGAGCGAGCGACGAGCAATACACCGACGCACTGCTCTCGGCCACTGCTCTCGTGTCGGCATCCCGCGACGAAGGATTCGGCTTGCCCGTTGTTGAGGCGCAGGCTCTCGGCACTCCCGTGCTGCTCAACGACATTCCGATCTTCCGCGAGATCGGCGGCCCGGCTGCCGGATACTTCGACGGTTCGAGCGTTGACTCGTTCGTGCGAGCCGTACGTGCACTCGAAGACCCTGCGGAGTGGAAACGCCGGTCGGAAGCGTCAGTCGAATGGTCGAAGCGCTACAACTGGCCTGACGCCGCGAAACAACTGCTCGAGGTACTCACCGAAGCGCACGAGCGGCGCGTCGCGAGCGCTCGCTAACCCCGCCTTGGGAGCGCTCGCTAACCCCGCCTCGCGAGCTCGTCACTCTGCCGGACTGGGCGAGTGCTCCCGGCCTTCGAGGGCATTCTGAGCATCGAGATCATCGCTCCCGCTCACGAGTGACTCCCGCTCGATGGGGTCATCGAATGCGATCAGTTCGAACGTACCGTCACCGTGTCGAAAGCTGTGGATCGATCCGTTGCTGATCATTCCGTGCGTGCCAGCGGGATCGACGGCACCCAGAATCGAGCGGATGACTCCGCCGTGGCCCACCACGAGCACGGCTTGTCCAGCGTGCCGATTCGCGATCTCGAGCAGTGCCGGGAGCACTCGCGCGACGACGGCCGCGCGCTCCTCGCGCCCGGGAACGTCGGCGTTGTTCGGATAGCTCGCTTCGATCTCATCGCCCGTCATGCCCTCAACGGCGCCGTAGTTACGTTCGACGAGTTCGGGGACAGCGGTCGGCGCCGAGAGGCCGACCTCAGCGGCGATGATGCTTGCCGTCTCGAAGGCGCGCGCCAGTGGGCTCGCGTAGATAGCATCCCAGGAGCGTCGAGCGAGCAGCCGCCCGGTTTCCCGTGCCTGAATGCGACCGGTGTCGTTGAGCGGGATGTCTGTGCTGCCTTGGATGCGCCGCTGACTGTTCCAGTCAGTTTCGCCATGGCGAACCAGGTAAAGCTGCACTAAGGATCCCTCCGGGCGCCCGCCCGGCTAGCTGCCGAGTCGGTCACGGAGAGCCACGAGGGTCTCCGATGTTCCCGAATCGATCTTAACGGTGGCCTTCGAGTCGCCCTTGGTTTCGCCTCGGTTGATGATGACGACCGGAAGCTTGCGCCGCGCAGCCTGTTCCAGAAGTCTGATTCCCGAATTCACGGCGAGCGACGATCCGGCGATGAGTAGCGCATCCGCGCGCGCGATAAGCGCTGAAGCCTCCGCAAATCTTTCCTTGGGGACGAACTCTCCGAAAAAGACAACTTCGGGTTTGAGAATTCCACCGCAGACGGTGCACTCCGGCACGACAAATGCGTCGACATTCTCGACCTGCACATCACCGTCGGGCGAGAGTTGCACGGCCTCCGGCTGGTCGAGCCACGCGTTATCCGCGGTGATGCGGGCGGCAATACTCGATCTCGCGTACGACTGGCCGCACAAAAGACAGCGCACGGTGTCCACGGTGCCGTGGAGATCGACGACGCGCAGCGACCCCGCCCGCAAGTGCAGGCCGTCGACGTTTTGCGTGATGATCCCGTCGACCCGACCCGCAAGTTCCAGTTCGACGAGCGCCCGGTGACCGTCATTGGGCTTCGCCGAATCGAATCGCTTCCAGCCCAAGTGGCTGCCGGCCCAGTACCGCTGCCGAAACCGAGCACTCGCGAGGAACTGTTGGAATGTCATGGGGGTGCGCACCGGTGCGCCGCTTCCACGGTAATCCGGGATCCCCGAATCGGTGCTGACGCCTGCACCAGTGAGGACGGCAATTGTGCGGCCCTCAAGCGCCGCGACGGCAGCGTCGAGACTCGCAAAGTCGACGGTCCGGGCGGGGAAGTCCGGCTGCGCCATCCAGTGTCCTTCCCGTAACCAACACGTCGTTGCTCTGTAAGACTAGACACCGCAGTTTTCGGCCATGTTTCCGAGCGCTGGCAGATCGGAGCAGCGTGCAGGTCATCCGCATTGACGATCCCAGCGACCCGCGTCTGGATGACTACGCGAATCTCACCGATGTCGTCTTGCGCCGTGTGAGCGAACCGGCGGGCGGCCTCTACATCGCCGAGTCATCCAAAGTGATCACGCGCGCGATCGCTGCGGGGCATCGCCCCAGGTCGGTTTTGCTTCTCGAGCAGTTCCTTCCCGACCTCGCCGAGTTGCTCAACGGCGTCGACATTGACGTATTCGTCGGCGCGCCGAAGGTACTTGAGTCACTTACCGGATTCAACCTTCACCGTGGCGCTCTCGCCGCGATGCATCGCCCTGAGCTGGAACCGGTACAGGAGTTGCTTCGGGACGCCCGCCGGGTGGTCGTGCTCGAAGACATCGTCGACCACACCAACGTCGGCGCGATCTTCCGTTCGGTCGCCGCGCTCGGCGCTGACGCCGTGCTCGTGAGTCCCCGATGCGCCGACCCGCTCTATCGCCGGAGCGTTCGCGTGAGCATGGGCACCGTGCTTCAGGTTCCGTGGACTCGCTTGCCCGAGTGGCCACTCGGCGCGCAGCAACTGCGTGACGCCGGATTCCACATTGCCGCTCTCGCTCTCGCCGACTCGGCCGTGGATCTCGACACGTTCGCGGCAGATCCTCCCGAGAAGATCGCGCTCGTGCTCGGCACCGAGGGCGACGGCCTCAGTAGAGCCGCACTGGCCTCGGCCGACACTGCCGTCACGATTCCGATGCACCACGGCATCGACTCGCTCAACGTGGCGAGCGCGGCGGCGGTCGCGCTCTATGCTCTGCGAGTGCGTCGGGCCGGTCGACAGTAGCGTTCGCCTACGATGCTGGTGTGGCGTTGACTTCAGCTGACCCGGCCCGCCGATCGGTCTATCGCCGCCGACGGGTAACCCTTGCATCGGCCCTCGCGCTTCTCCTCGGCATCGGCTTCTACCTCCCGTTCACGCTCCTCGCGCCGCTTCATTCGGTTTCGTCGCAGAGTAAGGCGTGGGAGGCGCCACCGACGAGCGAGCCAGCAGTCGGCTTTCCCGCCTACGGTGCGTCCGGAGTTGGTGCGATCGGCTACCGGGGTGTGCTCGCGAGCGCGGGGCCGCAGACGGCGCTTCCTATTGCGTCAATTACCAAAGTCGTGACCGCGCTCGTGGTGCTCTCGGCCAAGCCGCTCTCGGGTACTGACGTCGGGCCGAACATCACATTCGGTCCGGCTGACGTGCAATTCTTTGCTGATCAGCTCGCCCAAGATGGAGTCGTCGAGCCCGTGTCTGTCGGTGAAACGGTGCCACAGCGCACCGTGATCACCGTGATGCTCATGGCCTCGGCGAACAACTATGCCGACTCGCTCGCGAATTGGGCATTTGGCTCGAGAGACGCCTACGTAGCTGCCGCTGGCGCATGGCTCGCCTCGCACGGTCTGGCTGGCACGACCGTGGTTGACCCGACCGGGATTTCACCAGCAAACACCTCAACCATCGCCGACCTCATCGAGCTCGCTCGACTCGCTGTGGCCGACCCGATCGTCACGCAAATTGCCGCGACAACCACTATCGAAGTGCCCGGCATCGGCACTGTTGCGAACCGCAACGAGCTGCTTGGAATCGACGGTGTCAACGGCATCAAGACCGGAACCCTCGACGAGTCCGGAGCGTGCCTGTTGTTCTCCGCCACCGTCGCGATCGGGGCGACCCCCGTCACGCTCGTCGGCGCGGTCTTGGGCGGGCCAGATCATCCGACCGTCGACGCGGCGGTGCGCGCCCTGCTCGCTCAGGCCAAGGCGGGATTCCACGAAGTGACGCTCACCGGCACCGGGCAGAGTTTTGCCACGTACTCCACCGCATGGGGGGATGCCGCTGATGCTGTCGCGGCGCAGTCAACGTCGCTGCTGCTCTGGCAGAACACTCCCGTCACTGCGCAGGTTCGGGCCGAGCCGGTGATGCTTGCACTGAGCGGCTCCACTGTCGGCGACGTGACCTTCACGGCGGGTGAAGCTCGCGCGACCGTGCCGCTCGTGTTGTCACGGACCATCGCCGATCCCGGCGCGTGGTGGCGACTGACAAATCCGGGGCGATTGTTTTGATTGCACGGCAAATTGGCGACGCCTTCACAGGGTCCGCCAGTAGGCTGACGTCATCGAGCAATTGCTCACACCGCGTGGCTGCGAAGTCATTCGAACTTCGAGGTCACGTGACTGCTCCGCTCGCTGCTGATGCTCCCTTCTCCGAACCGGCCAGCCGAATTATCAAGACCGGCCCGCGCGGCTTGGGTAACCCGCTCAGCGAGTTTTCTGCGCTCCTTCACACGGTTCGGGATGCCGGCCTCTTGCGTCGCACACGAACGTTCTACATCGTGACCTTCGGCGTCATCACCCTCGCCATGGTCGCGGCTTGGTTCGGCTTCGCGCTGCTTCACGACACGTGGTACCTGCTTCTCATAGCCGGCGTGATGGGTTTCTTGTTCACCCAGTACGCCTTCATCACACACGAGTTGTCCCACCGCGTCGTGTTCGAGTCGGGCAAGCTCAACGACTTTCTCGGCCGGATCATGGCCGACCTCGTCGTCGGAATCAGTTACTCGTGGTGGATGAGCAAGCATTCGCGTCATCACGCCAACTCGAACACCGCGGGCAAGGATCCCGACGTCGAGAAAGACTTCATCATCTTCCAAGCCGACGACGCGCAAGATCTCAAGGGCATCAACAAGCTCATGGCTAACCGGCAGGGCTACCTGTTCTTCCCGGTACTTCTGCTCGAGGGAATCAACCTCCACCGCCACGCGTTCATCACGGTGTTTTCCAGGGGCAAGGTCGACAAGCGTGCGCTCGAGATCGTGCTGTTGACCGTGCGCAATGTCGCGTACGTCACCGTGCTCTTCACCTTCATGCCGCTGGGAATGGCTTTCGCGTTCCTGGGCGTACAACTCGCGATCTTCGGCCTGTACATGGGCGCGTCGTTCGCGCCGAATCACATCGGCATGCCGATCCTCGCTCACGGATCGAAGGTCGACTTCTTGCGCCGCCAAGTGCTCACGAGCCGCAACATCCAGGGCGGCCACGTGATGAACCACTTCATGGGCGGGCTCAATTACCAGATCGAGCACCACCTGTTCCCGAGCATGGCGCGCCCGCACCTCAAGCGCGCGGGCGAGATCGTCCGCGAGTACTGCGAGTCACGAGGCATCCTGTACACCCAGACAACGCTGCCCGAGGCGTATGGCACGGTTGTACGCCACCTCAATGAGGTCGGGCGTGGCGTTGACCCGTTCGACTGCCCCGGTGCTGCCCGTGGTGGTTACAGCGCAAACTAGGGGCGGCGCTTCTGCCGTTTCCTAGATGTCGAATCCGGGTCGCTTGGGGCTGATGTTGTCCCCGGATGATTCGTGCCTGATGCGCCGCAGCACCCAGGGCACGAGGTGCTCCCGTGCCCAGCCGATATCGTCCACGCGCGCCTGACGCCAAGCGACGTGCGCCATCGGCTCGGGAATGAGGGGCTCCAGGTCGTTATCGACGTTGAGAGCCTCGAGCGCCATTCGCGCGATCGTGTGGTGACCGAGGGGCGAGAAATGCAGTCGGTCCGGCGCCCACATCCGCGGGTCTTTAAGCTGACCCAACGCCCACATGTCGGCAACGATCGCGTCGTGACGGTGGGCAATGGCTCTGAGGTTCTCGTTGTAAATCGCGACCTTACCCCGCACTCGGCCGAGCACGGGCGTCATCCCGATGTCTGGCCCGTTGAACATCAGCACCGTCGCGCCGTCGCGCCGCAAGACTCGAATCATCGATTCGAAACGCTCTGAAATCACGTCGGGATCGGTACCCGGGCGAATCAGGTCGTTACCCCCGGCAGAGACCGAGATCAAGTTGGGCCCCAGTTCGATCGCCGCCTCGGCCTGCTCCTCGGCAATTTGCTGGAGTAAGCGGCCACGAATAGCGAGGTTCGCGTAGGCGAAATCCTCGACCGATTCCGCGAGAACGTCAGCGACACGGTCGGCCCACCCGCGATGCCCACCCGGACTGAGCGTTTCGGGATCCCCGATGCCCTCGGTGAACGAGTCACCGATGGCGACGTAGCGTGTCCACGGATGCTCCATAGTCATGACACTAGCCTCAGCCGCCGTCTCCACTTCCGCTACCTTGCGACCCCCGGATGGGGCTGCCAAGCTAGAGCGCAGATCGAGACCCGATTCGTGCACGCGATGCCGCGACCGCGCGGGAACGCCTGCGCATAACGCAAAGGAGCTCAGACGGGCTGGTTGTGGTTTCTCATTCTCGGAATCATCGCTGGTGTAATCGCGAAAGCGATTCTGCGACAAAGGGCCGGATGGTTGCTCAGGATCATTCTTGGCGTTCTTGGCGTTCTTGGCGTTCTTGGCGCGATGGTCGGCGGCTGGATCGCCGGGCTCATCCCCGGAGTCGGCTACGCCAATTTCTTCTCGATCCAATCTTGGCTCATCGCCATCGGCGGAGCGCTGGTCGTGCTGCTGATCTTCGGCGCGATCGCCGGTCGTCGAAAGGCCTGACCGTCCCGATCACGCGCGTGCGGATATCGACCGGGTCGGCATTCGCGCGCGCCTGACACAATGACGTCATGGGCAAGCAAGACGGCAGCGATCGCCGAGTTACCACCGGCCCCATCGACGACTCGACCGCGACGGTCCTCCACGTCGACATGGATGCGTTCTACGCCTCAGTCGAGCTCCTCGACCATCCGGAACTTCGCGGTAAGCCCGTGATCGTCGGTCACAGCTCTGCCCGCTCGATCGTGACGGCCGCCACTTACGAGGCCCGTGCGTTCGGAGTCAACTCGGCGCTGCCCATGTCGATCGCGCTGAGACGGTGTCCCCAGGCGATCGTGCTCGAGCCGCACTTCGAGCGCTACACCCACTACTCGGCGATTGTCATGTCGATCTTTGACAACATCACCCCAGCGGTGGAGCGGCTGGGCATCGACGAAGCCTTTCTTGACGTCGCGGGAGCACGCGCGATCTTCGGCAGCCCAGTCCGAGTGGCCGAGCTCATCCGGGCGCGCGTCCGGGCCGAGACCGGGCTCGTCTGCTCGGTCGGCGCAGCCGCGACCAAGTTCGTCGCAAAGCTCGCGTCCGGGCTCTCCAAGCCGGATGGGCTACTCGTGGTGCCACGCGACGACACGGTCGCGTTCCTGCATCCGCTGAGTGTCGCGAAGCTCTGGGGCGTGGGCGGAAAGACCGAAGATGTGCTGCGCTCACGCGGCTTCAACACGATCGGAGACCTTGCACGAGCGCCGGTTGACACTCTCGCGAGAATGATCGGCGAGGCAAGCGCGCTGCGATTGCACGATCTCGCGTGCGGGATCGATCCGCGAGTCGTGCACGCGGGGGCGGACGAGAAGAGTGTTGGGCACGAGGTCACTTTCGAGACCGACGTGACCGATCCCGAAGTGGTCAAGCGGGAGCTCCTCCGCATGTCCAACGCCGTGGCGGTGCGCTTGCGCACTGCGGGTTTCGTAGGGCGAACGGTCGTACTCAAACTTCGTTTCGCGGATTTCACGACGGTCACCCGATCGCGCACGCTCACCGAACCCACCGACCTTGGCAGACGAATTTATGACGAGGTGTGCGAGATCTACGACGCCCTGTCTAACAGCCCGATTGCATCCCAGCGTGCGGAGCGTGGCAACACAGCCGTCGCGCCCGTGCGGCTCGTCGGCGTGCGCGCCGAACAATTGCAGGATGCCGCGACCGCCCCCCTCGGCCTCTGGGACGTGTCGGGCGGCTGGCGCGAAGCCGAGGGCGTCATGGATGCCGCGAGTTCGAAGTTCGGGCGCGGCGCCGTCACCCCCGCCCGGCTGCTTGGCACTCGCGGCCCCGAACGCCCGCGCGCGGGGCAGCGCGACTGAAAGGTCGCACCCACCCGGTATCGTCTTATCAAGTGAGCATCCCCTCGAACAGCCGTGGTTTCGCGCCACCGCACGTGGGCACTTTCGCCGCCGCGCACCTTTCACCCGCATACCCGGAGCGCGCCGCGCGCGGCACGGCTGACAAGTTGCGCGCCTGGCAAGCGGACGCACTCGATACCTATTTCGAGCGCGAGCCGCGCGACTTTCTCGCCGCGGCCACGCCCGGCGCGGGTAAGACCACTTTTGCGCTGCGGCTCGCCGTCGAACTCATCGCGCGGCGCGTGGTGGATCGGGTCACTGTCGTCGCCCCGACGGATCACCTCAAGCGCCAGTGGGCCGATGCGGCGCACAAGGTCGGGCTGCGCCTCAATCCCGGCTTCGCCAACGGGGACGGCGACGGCGGTCGGCGGTTCCACGGAATGGCGGTGACCTACGCGCAAGTCGCCGTGCGGGCGTCCCTGCACAAGGAGATCACCGAGTCGGCGCGCACGCTCGTGATCCTTGACGAGATTCACCACGGCGGGGATGCGCTCAGCTGGGGGGACGCGATACGTGAGGCGTTCTCGCCCGCTACGCGGAGGCTCTCGCTCACGGGAACCCCGTTTCGCAGCGACACCGCGCCGATCCCGTTCGTGACGTACGCGCCCGATGACCACGGCATCCGCACCTCGCTC
>Ga0123338_10000151_pt1 | contig 74809 bp, 64 predicted proteins | sample grotaG_FD_89793 | JGI IMG/M metagenome (GOLD analysis project Ga0123338, IMG submission 89793) | Glacier valley bacterial and archeal communities from Borup Fiord, Nunavut, Canada, to study Microbial Dark Matter (Phase II) -... | ecosystem: Environmental > Aquatic > Freshwater > Ice > Glacier ... | reverse complement strand
GTTCACCGCAGCCGGCCGAGGCACGCTGGCGATGCCGAGTGCAAGCAGGTCCGCCTCCGACTTCGTCTTCAGGAGGTCGTCGGCCGCGCACCGGGCGACACCTTTGTCGACCCCGGCGGCGACGAGGCCGTCCCAGAACGCTCCGGCGACGAGCCCGGTCGGCCGTTCGGCGGGTCCTGCGGCGAGCGTCGACGCAACCGGTTCGGTCGTCGGTGCCAGCGTCTCGCCCGGCGCCGCCGTCGGTGGAATTGTTGCAATCGCGGCGACCGTCGACGGGGCAGCGGTCGTCGGCGCGACTGTGGTCGGTGGTGGGAACGTCGCCGGCGCTTCGATATCGGTGGCCCTCAAGGGTGTTGCTGCAGACGACGGTTTGTGACCGACGGCGACGACGGCGATCAGGATGCCGGCGACCGCAAGAGCGGCTCCAGACGCCCACCCGACCGTTGCCCGGCGCCGCGTACGGCTCTTCGTGTCGGCATTGGCGTCTGCTGCGCCCATCGTGATCAGCCCGCGCCGGTCGGCCTCTTTGATGAGCGGAGGCACGACGATCAGCGCCGACAACAGCGCGACGGCGATGTTGATCGTCACCACGACACCGAAGTCGGCGAGCAGTGGCAGCGATGAGAACATCAGCACGGCAAAGCCGCCGAGCGTTGTCAACGCCGACGTGAAAAAAGCCCTGCCGGTACGTTCGGCGGCGACATCGGTGCTCTGCTGCGGGTCCAGGCCCTTGGAGCGTTCTTCGGCGTAGCGGGCGATCAGCAGCACCGAGAACTCCGAGCAGGTTGCGACGACGAGCGGCCCGCTCACCGTCGTCAACGGACTGAGAGTGATGCCGAGCAGGCGGACGAGCACGGTCGACAATCCGACGGCGAGGAGCACCGGGATCATCGTCAAAACGCCACGCGCGAGGTCGCGGTAACGCAGGACGACGAATGCTCCGACCAGCAGGAGCGCGAGAATCGTGAGTTCGGCGCGGTTTGCCGTGATGTTCTTCAACAACCCGACGCCGACGACGGCGAGCCCGCCGGTCGTCGCCGTTGCCTGCGGCGGAAGCCGGCCACCGACACCGGGATCGGCGATTGCCAGCTCGATGCGATCGAGCACGGCGGAGCGTTGCTCCAGCGACGACGGTCCGACCTGGAAGAGGATCTGCGTGGCGTTGCCGTTGTCGGCGATGAGCAGACCCTGCAGAGCGGACGGAGCGGCTTTGTACGTCTCGAGCATGTCGAGACCGGTCGGCGGAAGTGACTTGGTGCCGGGGACCTCTGCGAGCCAACCGGCGACGGACGCAAGGCTCGACGCCTGCGCCAGCTTCGGGTTGTCGGCAAGCGAACGGTCGACGAGATCGAACACGAATGCACCCGCCTGGTCGGTGAACGCACCATTGCTCGGTGCCGTCCTCGTCTGCACGAAGACGCCGAGCGTCGTGGCGAAACCGGTCTCACGCTCGAGCGTCCTGGCGTTCTTGATCGCTGCGCTGGACTGATTTGCCCAGTTGATCGGGTCGCTCTCGATCTTCGACCCGGTTTCGAGCAACAGGCCGAGAATGGGAAGGCCAGCGGCAACGAGAACAAGCGGCAGCACCGCCTTGCGCGGCAGGCTGCCGAGGCGGTCGACGGTCCGTTCGACCCATCCGTGGCCCGGTTCCGTCCGCGTCGGCGAGCGGCGCTCACGCGAGCCGATGATCGTCGTCGGGAGGATGATTCCGGCGACGAGCAGGGCGACGATACCGATCGACAGCAGTACACCGAAGTCCTGAACCATCGGCACCTTGGAGATCCTGACGGTGAGGAAGGCGATGACTGCGGCGACGGTCGCTGCAAGTAGCGGCGGACCCATATGGATCAGTGTCTCGGCAAATGGATCGCGAGCGTGTTCGCCGGAACGCTCCTCCTCGAGGCGGTTCTGGATCTGAATGGCGAACTCGATGCCGAGGCCGATCAGGATCGGCAGCCCGGCGATGGTGACGAGTGACAGTTTCGTTCCGGTGAAGCCGAAGGCGCCGAACCCCCATGCGACGCCGGCAACCATGCCGACGAGCGGCAGCAGCCTCCAGCGCACACCGAAGGCGACCACGAGGACGACAATCATCACCAGCACGGCGATGCCGCCGAGGGCCAGCATCCCGCCCTGGAGGTAGTTGTTGATGTCGGTGAGGAACGTTGGCGTGCCGGTGACCGTTGCGGTCGCGTTGTCGAACGTCCGCCCGGCGAAGGCCGTCTTGACCGCCGCTGAGCCGGCTGCGAGCTGATCCAACGCTGCGTTGCCGACGAGCACCGCTGCGAGAACGGCGTGGCGGGCGTCGGGAATGAAGGCGCGCAGCGCCTTGCGGACGACGAGCTGCTCGTCCGGCGGTGCGACGAGCTTCTTGTTGGTGTCGATCGTGAAGCCGTCGTTGCCGAAGACGAGGAACTTCACCCACTTCGGGTTGTCGAACGATTGAGCACCGGCGGCGCCGAGACGCTGAATCGTGACGAGCGCGTCCTGCTGGCGCAGCGCACTGCCGGCCGGGTCGGTGTCGCGTTGAATCGTGCGGGCAATGATCTCACTGGCGACGCCTTTGGTGATCAGATCCTGCGTCCATGTCAACAACGTCAGCGGCGACACGACGGAGAGCACCGCCTTACTCGTACGGAGCTGCTGCTCGACGTCGCGAAATTGAGCGACATTGGCGGTGTCGAACAGGTCGACGACCGTCTTTCCCTGCGGCACGGTGAAGAGAACGACCATGCTCTCGCCCCCGAACAGCGTCTGGTACTGCTTGTTGTCCTTGGCGACCTGCGAGGAGGGATCGATGTAGCTGTTTTGGCCGGTGGCGAAGTCGAGCCTCCGCAGACCGAATCCCAGTGCGACGGTCATGACGAGGACGATGCCGAGCGTCGCTGCCGTACGCCTGCTGAGGGTTCGCCCGATCGGACCCCACGAGCGCGTGGGGTCGGCGCTCATCGGACTTGCTGCCCGGCGACGGCGAGCACTTCGGTAAATCCGTCGACGAGACAACCGACGAGCGCATCGGGATCGTCGACGGCTTCAGTGTCGATGTTCACGCCGATACAGCAGCTCGTGCCGTGCGACAACAGCGCGATACTCAGCGCTGCGCCCGACGTAGGTGCGAAGGCGTATTCCCCGATGACCTCGGCGCCGGCGAGGGAAACCCGCTGATGGATACCCGGCACGTTCGTGGCGACGAGGTCGACGGCTTTGAGCATGCCACCGAAGAGCGATGTCGTCGCGACGATCGGCAACCTGTTGAGCACCCCAGCGATGACGTCGCTGAACGACAGCGACGGTTCTCGCCGCCACGCCGCAGCCAGCACGCCGAGCTCTCTCATGCGTTTCGCCGGGTCGAGTGTCGAGACCGGGATCACCAGACGTGCTGGAACGAAGCGGTTGCTGCCCTGCGGATCATCGGGGCGGCGCAGGTTGATCGGCATCGTCACGCGTAGTCCCTCGACCGGAACACCGTGATGTTCGTGGTAGCGGCGCATGCCTCCGGCGATGCTTGCGAGGAACGCGTCGTTCAGCGAGCTGTCAGCTGCGTGCGCTGCCGCCAGGAGAGCATCCAGCGGTACGTCGAACTGCTCCAGGCGCCGTGACATGCCGCGCCTGATCATCACAGTCGACATCGGCGTGGACACCGGCGCAAGCAACTTGGCGACCGACTGGACGCTGCGGATCGTCTGCCTCACGAGCCGGCTGGGGTGCTGGACCGCCGTCGCCGCCAGCGCTGGCAGCACCGTGGCGCTGCGCACAGAAAACGCTGCGGTCATACGCATGTTGGCACCAACGGCATCGATCACCGATGCCAGGCCGCCGGAACGGCCGACGTCGACCGATGCCGCAGATCGTGCGTGAGACACTGCTTCGCGCCGGCGGGAAGTCGTCGACGAAAGGTGTCGAGTTCCTGCCTCTGTACGCACGTCCGATCCTGCGTCTGTACGCTTTTCGGTTCCGTCTGTCATGTCGTCGAGTAGCAGCTGGGCGAGCTCGACGCCACCGACACCGTCGGTGAACGAGTGGTGCACCTTCTGGATGAATGCGGATCGGCCGTTGTCGAGGCCCTCGACGAGCGTGAACTCCCACAGCGGACGGTCCTTGTCGAAGGCCGCCATCGCCATCGGTGCCGCCATGTCGAGAGCTGCCCGAAGGTCGCCTGGGGGGGGAACGACGACCCGGCGAAGATGGTAGTCGAGGTCGAAATGCTTATCGAATTGCCAACGCGGCGGACCGACGCGAGCCGGTGTCTCGACCACTTTCTGACGCAGTCGCGGCACCTGCCGACACGCCGTGACGATGCGCTCGCGAAGGCTGGACCAGTCCGGTGTGCCGTCCAGCAGGGACACAGCGATGATGGTGCTACGCAGGCAGGGATCGCGCTCGATATTCCACAGCAGGGCATCGGACTCGTTCAACCGTGAGCTGAGCTGCAGGGCCACATCGCCGTTCGAGGTGATGGGAAAATCGTCCGGAGCAACGCCAGGCATCGGCGCCTCGGCAAACTCTTTGGCCGCTTCCTGAACAGCGTCCTCGGCAATCGGCAAGTGATGCTGCTGAGTGGTCACGACCCCGACTCTCGTCCGACGAACCGTCTGCGACTAGAGCCGAAAGGCTCCATCCGACCGATTTCGACTGCCGGCGAACGACCCCGGTGACGTTTCCAGTGCCGGTGATCCGGCGGGTGCCGATGTCGACCGTGCCGTCGCCGACATCACCCCGGATCCAGATCCGTCCGCCCACGTCCAGTTCCCCTTCCACGCACCACCGTAGGCCTTACTGTTCGAGCGCAGGATGTCGGTGGTGACGTTGGCATTGCCGCCGAGCACGATGGTCGGCGTGAGTCCAGCGGTGACTGGAGCGGCCGTGGACGGAGGAGCGGCCGTCGGTGCCCCGGTAGCCGGACCGTCGGTCGTTCCTGGCGGAACGGAGGCCGTCGACTCGGCAGTCGGTGTCGACATATGCTCGGTCGTCGTCGCTGTGCCAGTGGTTGTCGGCGAAGCCGCCGACGAACTGCCAGACGCGCCGCTCGACGAAACCGTCGATAAGGCCGGCGTGGTGATCGATCGGTCGCTGCTGCAGCCAGCGGCAATCGCCGACAGGCCGAACAGGCCGAACAGGCCGACGCGTCATCACGTCGTCGAACCATCCCGGTGCACGAGAACCGTCGCCGTCACCCATCGCGCCTCCTTCGATGCAGATCTCTTCTCGAATGGCAGATCGAAACAGGAGGTGTCGGAGTACGTTGCGACCGCAAGAGAAGGCGCGTTCCGGAGTCGACCGTTGTCTGGCACAATCGGTAGGTGCTTGGCGAACTGTCCGAAGAACATGAAGCGTTCAGGGCAGTCGTACGCGACTTCGCCACCTCCGAGATCGAACCGCATGCCGCTGCGTGGGACCGGGATCACTATTTCCCCGTCGACACCGTGCTGGCGATGGGCGACCTCGGACTCTTCGGCCTGATCTTTCCCGAGGAATACGGCGGTGCCGGTGCCGACTTCACCTCGCTGTGTGTTGCCATCGAAGAGATCGGTCGGGTCGATCAGTCGATGGGCATCACCCTCTCGGCCGGCGTCGGCTTGGGCGCCAATCCGATCCATCACTTCGGTTCGGACGAACAGAAGCAACGCTGGCTCCCGGAGATGATCACGGGTCGCGCCCTCGGTGCCTTCGGTCTCACAGAACCTGACGGTGGCAGCGACGCCGGTGCCACCAAGACGAAAGCGCGACTCGACGAGACGACGGGCGAATGGGTGATCGACGGCAACAAGTCGTTCATCACCAATTCCGGCACGGCGATCACCTCGGTCATCACCGTCACGGCGCGCACCGACAGCGGGATCTCCTGTTTTCTCGTCCCTGCCGGAACGCCAGGTTTGACGGTCGAACCTGCGTACCACAAGCTCGGGTGGCACGCCAGCGACACGCACGGTCTGTCGCTGAGCGACTGCCGTATCGACAACGACCAACTGCTCGGCACCCCTGGCGACGGCTTCCGCAATTTCCTGCAGATCCTCGACGACGGACGCATCGCCATCTCCGCGCTGGCCCTCGGATGCGCCAGGGCATGTCTCGACGCAGCCGTCGACTACGCGAACGAACGCACCGCCTTCGGCTCGACGATCAGCCGCTATCAGGGCGTCTCGTTCCAACTCGCCGACCTTGCCGTTGCCGTCGAGAACGCCCGCAACCTGACCTATAAGGCGGCCTGGCTGAAGGACAACGGCCGCCCGTTCAAACAGGCAGCGGCGATGGCCAAGCTGTACTCGACGGAGACCGCCGTCGACGCCACACGGATCGCCACGCAGATCTTCGGCGGTGCAGGGTTCATCGAGGAAACACCGATCGTGCGTTTCTACCGCGACGCCAAGGTGCTGGAGATCGGCGAGGGAACGAGCGAAATCCAGCGGATGGTCATCGCCCGCTGCCTCGGTCTCGCGCTCTGACATCTGCTGCGGGAATCGGCTCTGCGGGAATCGGTCTTCAGAACTCGCCTAGAGTCACTTCGTTCGACGAGCCGAAGGCATCGACAGATGAAGATTGCGATCAGTACGGGCGGCGGAGATGCGCCGGGCCTCAATGCGGTGATCCGCGCCGCCACACTCTCGGCCTTGCGACGGGGATGGGAAGTCACCGGAATCAGGGACGGCTTCGACGGCCTGATGTTCCCGGAGCGCTACCCGCACGGTGACGGGGTGTGGGAGATGACGCGCAACTCGGTGAAGGGCATCGCCCATCTCGGCGGGACGATCCTCGGCAGTACCAATCGTGGGAATCCGACCGAGTATCCGGTCCAACTCGCAGACGGCACGTGGACGACAGAGAACCGCAGCGACGAACTCGTCGGCAAGTTCCATGCTGCCGGTATCGACGCACTGATCACCATCGGCGGTGACGGGTCGCTGGAGATCGGTCGCCGACTCAACGAAGCGGGGCTCTGGGTCGTCGGCGTGCCGAAGACCATCGACAACGATCTCGACAAGACGAGTTCGACATTCGGTTTCGACACTGCCGTGAGCTTCGCGACGGAGTGCATCGATCGCGTCTTCACCACGGCCACCTCCCACAGTCGGGTGATGGTCGTCGAGGTGATGGGCCGTTACGCCGGATGGATCGCCCTGAACGCAGGGATGGCGGCGTCGGCGCACGCCATCCTCATCCCGGAGATCCCGTACGATCTCCGCCCCATCGCCGACTTGATCGCCAGGCGCACCGCCAGAGGCGCCAACTTCACCATCGTCGTCGTCGCCGAAGGAGCGATGGCCACGCACGGCAGCCGGAGTGTCCTCGGCAAGCGAGTCGACCAGGCAGAGCGACTCGGCGGCGTCGGCGAACACGTTGCAGCCGAACTGCAGGAACTGACTGGTCGCGAAACTCGGGTGACGGTCCTCGGCCACCTGCTACGTGGTGGAACGCCGACATCGTTCGATCGGTTGCTCGGGCTGCGTTTCGGCGCCGCTGCCGTCCGGGCGATCGACGAGGGTTACAACGGAGTGATGGTCGCCCTCAACCCGCCGGACGTCGACTACGTGCCGCTTGCCGAAGCAGTGAGCCGCATGAAGAACGTGCCCGTCGACTGCGACACGGTCGTATCGGCGAGAGATCTCGGCATCTGCTTCGGCGACGAGATCGTCGACGGGATGTAGCAGGCGAAAGTCGCTTCCTCCAGGCGAGTTCGCTGGATGAAGACCTCACGCCGGGGCTTGACCCGGCACCGGAGTCCGGTCGTAGTGTGCGACGGTGATCGAATTGCCGGCGGGTGACGCCATCCTCCATGTGGACGAGGTCAACGGAGGGCGCATCGCCGGGCTGACGATCGGCGGATTCGATGTCATCGTCGGTTGTGAGGGGCGGGACCGCCCGTCCTCATGGGGATGTTTCCCGATGGCACCGTGGGCAGGGAGAACCAGGCACGGCAGATTCCGGTTCGATGGCCGTGACTACACCCTGCCGATGAACCATCCGCCGCACGCCATGCACGGCACGGTGTACGACCAGGCGTGGACCGTGACGGGGCCGTCGGAACTGACGGTCGATCTGGGCCCGAACTGGCCGTTCGCCGGGCACGCCGTGCACCGTTTCACGCTGACACCGTCCCGGTTGCAATGTGTGATCGAAGTCCACGCCGACGACGTGCCGATGCCGGCTGCAATCGGATGGCACCCATGGTTCGTCAAGCCCGATTCGTTGACGTTCACCGCAGGTTCGATGTTGCGGCTCGACGCCGAGGACATCCCGGACGGCACGTTGGCCACTCCCCCTCCGCCCGGTCCGTGGGACGACTGCTTCATCGATGTCGTACAGCCGACCGTGCTGCGGTGGGGCGACCTGTCGATCGAGATCTCCTCCGACTGCACCGACTGGATCGTCTACGACAAGCCGGACGCAACGACATGCGTCGAACCACAGAGCTCGCCGCCGAACGCCCTCGGGAACTCGCCGTTCGTGGTGCAACCAGGAACGCCGCTCACCAGGCAGATGACGTGGCAGTGGAGTCACGACGCTCCTTGACGCCGACCGCAACAATGGCGATGTCGTCGCCGGTCTCGGCTGACTGGAAATCCAGCGCTTCTCCGAGCAGCCGACGTGTGACCTCTTCAGAGGACAACGCCCGATCCCGCAGTGCTGCCTCGATCGGTGCTTCGCCGAAGAACTCGCGACCGTTGCGGGCTTCGGACACGCCATCGGTGTATCCGACGAGCATGTCGCCGGTCACCAACTCCGCAGCGACGTCGTGAAAGCGTCCGACCGGGAAGTATCCGAGCAACGAACCCTCGATGCCGAAGGTCGTCGGCGGGTCGTCGCCTCGGCGAAGTATCGGCAGCGGGTGCCCGGCGACGCTGACGGTGACCGACCATGATGCGACACGGCGGACCATTCGCATGACCACAGCGGTGCACAGCCGATCACTGTCGTCTCGAAACAGTACGGTATTGAGAACGGCGAGCACCTCGGCAGGTGATTCGTGTTCGATTGCTGCTGCTCGGATCGTGTGGCGAACGAGCGAGGAGACGACGGCCGCATCGACTCCCTTGCCCTGCACGTCGCCGATGGCCATCGCCCATTCGTGCTGGCCGATCCTGAACACGTCGTAGAAGTCGCCGCCGATCTGGGTTCCGTCGCCGGCAGGGCGGTAGATCGCGGCAATATCGAGGCCGGAGATCTGCGGGAGCGCTGGCGGAATCAGGGTCTGCTGCAGCGTCCGCGCCAAGGTCAGGGCCCTCGACTCAGCTGCCTCGGCGTCCAGCTTCGCCTGGACGAGTTGACGCTCGTAGTTGCGTCGATCGGTTGCGTTGAAGATCGCAGCACGCACAACGGACGGATTGCCGGCCTCGTCCCTGACCAGCAATGCATTGACCAACGCCGGCAGTCGGCTGGCATCGGCGCACACGATGTCCAGGGCGATCTCTCTGACAGCGCCGCCCATCTGCAGCATCGGCGAATAATGCGTCTCGTGGTAGATACGTCCGCCAGCGGTCAGCAGGCTGGCGAGCGTGCGCTGACCGACGAGGTCGTCACGCCGATATCCGGTCCACTGGAGAAATGTCTCGTTGACCTTGATGATGGTGCCGGACGATGTCATCGACAGGTACCCGCAGGGCGCGTGTTCATAGAGGGCGTGCTCGTCGTCGTCGCCGAGCGCTTCGAGGAATTTGTCGGCCATGACGGTACCCAGACCCGGCCTCAGCGGCCGACAGACCCGAGAAATGTTGCGATCGCGGCAATCGTCTCCTGCGGTGCACTGAGGTTCGGGCAATGGCCCGTCGCTTCGAGGATGACGTACGAACTGTTGGGCAGATGTTGATGGACATACTCGCCGACGACGATCGGGGCGATCACATCATTGCGGCATTGGATCACCAGCGATGGCACCGACACGTCGCACAGATCTACTCGGTTGTCCGAAAGAAATGTGACGGCTGCGAACCGCCTGGCGATTGCCGGATCGGTTCTGCAGAAACTGTCGGTGAGTTCCCGACCGAGCTCCGGGCGATCGGTATTCCCGACGATCAGTGGCGCCATCACCGCCGACCAGCCGAGATAGTTGCTGTCGAGCGAGTCGAGCATGTCGTCGATGTCGGAGCGGCTGAATCCACCGATGTAACCAACCCCGCCTTCGACACCCTCTTCGTCGATATACCGCGCAGACGGCCCGACCATCACCAGCTTGGCGAACCACTGTGGCTGCGTGTTCGCCGCCAACACCCCGATCATCGAAGCGACCGAATGCCCGACGAAGATGACATCGTCCAGACCGAGCGTTTCGCAGATCTGCACGACGTCGTCGGCGTAGCCCTGCAACGTCGAGTAGCGCTCGGGATCGTAGGCAGCAAGGTCAGAATCGCCGGCACCGACATGGTCGAACATGACGACCCGATAGCGATCCTCGAAATGCGGTGCGACACGACGCCACATGTGCTGATCACAACCGAATCCGTGAGCAAACAGCAACGGCCGGCCGTCAGGGGGTCCGGTGATCTTGACGTTGTTTCGGCGAACCACATCCACCGCGGCAACACTACCCTCCATGTAAATAGTCGCCCGCAGGGAGGCGTACTGCGCGAGGGAACGACTAACTGAACACGACGGTCTTGTGGCCGTAGGGCAGTACGCGGTGTTCGAGGTGAGCGCGAACAGCTCTGGCGAGGACGATCGTCTCGAGGTCACGGCCTTTGCGGGTCAGCGAGGAGACGTCATCGCGGTGGGTCACTCTGGCGACTTCCTGCTCGATGATCGGGCCTTCGTCGAGATCGGCAGTGGCGTAATGGGCGGTGGCACCGATGAGCTTCACCCCGCGGTCGTGCGCCTGACGGTACGGATTGGCACCGACGAATGCAGGGAGGAACGAGTGGTGGATGTTGATGATCCGCGATGCATAGTTGGCGATCAGCTCGGTGCTCAGCACCTGCATGTACCGAGCCAGGACGACGAAGTCGACGTCGTACTTCTCCAGCGTCTCGATGACCTGGGCCTCCTGCTGCGGCTTCGTTTCCGGCGTGATCGGAAGGTGGATGTAGGGAATGCCGAATTCGCCGCAGACCTCTGCGTGGTCGGGATGGTTGTCGATCACGCACTGCAGATCGGCTGCCAGCTCACCGGTGCGCCAACGGGTCAACAGGTCGTAGAGGCAGTGCGGCTGCCTCGAGGCCATGATCGCCAGTCGCGGCCGGACATCGGTGAAACGGACGTCGACCATCATGCCGAAACGTTTGGCGGTCGGTCCGAACGCTGCGGCGATCTGTTCGCGTTGGATGCCGAATCCGTCGAGCTCGAATTCGATGCGCTGGAAGAAGATCCCGAGTGTCTCGTCGGTGTGTTGCTCGGCGTGGATGATGTTGCCACCGTTGACGGAGATGAACGACGACACGGCTGTCACGATCCCGCGCTGGTCTTGGCAGGAGATCAACAGAACCGCGTGCGGCTTCGTGACGGGCATCCGTCTATCGTGACAGCGGATCGGCCCCCGGCGTCGCCGTGATCACCCGGTTCACGCCGAATTCATACGTTGATTCGCCGGCTCGGCGTGTGAGGCTGTCGAGTGCAGCAACGGCGGCACCCCGTGCGCCTGCCATGTCGAGGTCGGGAACGAGCGAGAACACCGCTGACCTGATCTGCTCCTCGCGCAGCATCGTGTGCTGGCGGATCGTTGCGAGGAACCAGTCACGGAAGTGAGGAGCAGCTTCGACGACGCCGCCACCGATGAAATAGGCGTCGGGATCCGTGAAGTTGGCAGCGATCGTGAACAGACTGCCGAGCGCCTTCGCCTGCTGCTCGAAGACCTTGAGGGCCATCGGATCACCTGCTTCGCCGAATGCCCTCAGCGCCTTCGCCGCCTTGTCGATCGGCATCGTTGCGAGCTGATGGGAGGGGTACCGAGTCAGCCAATACGGCAACAAGTTCTTCTTGATACCGGTGAGCGAGGCGATGCTCTCGGCATCGCCTTCGAACCCGCAGTTGCACGCCGGCACAGGTTGGTCGTTCTCGATGACGCCCCACAGCGGAATGTGCACGTGGCCGAGTTCGCCGGCCATCCCGGCCGATCCGCGAACGATCATTCCAGCCTCGATCACACCACCGCCGAGCCCTGTTCCGACGATCGCCGAGACCGACGACTTCGTCGATGCCCGTGCTCCGAAGAAGGCGTGATGGGCGTAGAGCGCCGCAGCGTTGCCGTCGTTGCTGTACACGACCGGGACGTCGATGCGTCCTTCCAGCGCCGCACGAATGTCGAATCCACACCAGCCGGGGTGAACGAAGTTCGTGCCACCCTTACTGGAGATCACGCCGTTGGCACTCGATGGTCCCGGCGTGTCCAACCCGACGCTTTGCAGTGCAGACCACGGCGTCTGTGTCGCTGCCAGTCCGGCAGCGAGCGCCTCGACCAACGCATCGAGGGCGACATCGGGACCGTCGACGACACGACTCGGCAGCTCGAACATCGATTCGACGAGGAAGCCTCGCTGCGAGTCGAGGACTGTCACGTTGTTACTCGTCCCACCGTTGTCGAGTCCGACGACGATGAAGCTGTCCACTTGCGGCATCCCAGCCTCCCTTTGGGCGACGAGTGTAGGCCCACCGCTGCCCGGCTGCGATCATCGCTGGACTCCGCATGCCGCCAACGCAACGTCGAGATTGTGCTGCGTGGCGCCGCTGGCGAGACCCTGCTCGACACATCGATACTGGTGGTCATCGGCGTCGGCGAGCTCGGTGTCGATCTGATGCCAGACGGCGAACGCTTCCCGGTCTGGAGCACGCAGGCACCCGTTGACCGGCTCGGCGAAATTACCGGAGGAGTCGTCCCAGGCAAGGGCATCGTCGATCTGCTCGTCCGTCAGTCCGCTGCTCGCATTGCTGAGGCAGGCCTGTTCGTCCGCCGGGATCGTGATGCGGTACGGGTCTGCGGCCGCGAGTATTCCATAGGCCAGCGCGCCGATCGTCTGCGGATCGACGACCGTGCCTTCCGCCAGCACATCGAAGCCGATCGTCTCCGTCGGCGGCGTTCCGGGCGTCGTCGGCGACAGCGTTGCTGTTACCCCAACGACAGCGGCGTTGGTTGCACTGACGCGTGCGGGCATCGTCGACGTCGCAGCGGAGGGTTGATGGCGCGTGGCGTCCCGGTCCGACAGCAGCCCGCAGGACGCCAACGCGACCGATATGAGCAGGACCGAAACCGACGCCATCAAGACGCTCTTCGACGAACGGCTTGCGCTCATGCCGACAGCTTCGCTGGAACCTTGACGGCGAAGACGACGAGTCGATAGCGCGTCGAGGTCGGGCGACCGTTCGCCCGACTACAGGCGTACAGCGTCAGACGCGAATCGCTGCCGTAGCGGACTTCGTTCGTCATGACCTCGGCGAAGGCGGCCTCGTCGTTGAGTACCACTTTCGTCTCGACGACTCGAAAGATCGTCGCCGCCCCGCCTGCGTCCGTGTACGTCAGATGGTCTCCGACCGCGAGCTTGTCGAGTCGGTAGAAAGGACGCGGCCACGTCGTGCGATGCGCAGCGATGACAGCGACACCGAGTGCGCCTGGCTGTGCGGTTTGGGGGACATGGGCCGCCCCAGGCACGTCGAGGCTGGCCGCCGTGATCAGTGTTGGTTTGGTCGTGGGGACGCCCTCGTATACCGCAATCGGTCGACCCAAGACGGGCGACGACAGCGTTCCGAGCGGTGCCGGTCGGGGGAGGCCGGCGACGATGGCGATCCCGTCTGCCGGCTGGATCCCGCCGACCAGGATTCCGCAGGAGAACGAGATCACCGCCGCCGAGGCGATGCGCAGTACCGATCGACGACGACGTCGTCGACGATCAGGTGTGGGGAACAATGGCATATGCACTCCGGGTTTCTGTGTGTGCCGAGCGGGCGATCCCCGTCGGCGAAGGGATGAGGAACGGGACGATTGCCTCATGTCGTCTTGGTCAATCGTCCGGGAGGAAGCGGCCTGGTGATGGTGACGACCTCCGCTGCGGTCGCACAGCGCTCGACGGCCAGTTCTCGGCCATCGTTCGTCAGCAGCGTCTCTTGATTGACGTACTGCACACCGGCAACCTCCTGAGCGGAGATCGCATAGTCGGGGGAGACATGATCCCCAGGGCCGGTGAAGCTGTACGCGAGCGTCGCTCCGAGCATCGCCGGTTGGCAGGCGTCCGCCAATTGGACCGAGCCACCTGGCACGAAACGGAAGATGTCGAGGCGGATCGTCCCACTGAAATCCGTCGGCACGCCGACCACAGTGGCGATGTCACTGTCGTTCGCCCCGGCCGCCGGTGAAGGCGTGGTGACATGCGTTGTGATCGCCGGAACCCATTGCGTCTCGTCGGGTTCGCGGCACCCGCTCGGCGTTGTTTCGAACGACTCGACCGAGCCATCGGCCCGCGTCCGCATCCCGATCAGTTGGGCCTGATTCGACAGCGCAACGCCCGTCGGATAGCTGACGAGGCCGTCCGTCGTGTACGTACCGTCGCCTGTGATATCGATCGCTGCGTGGCTGGCAACCAGGTTGTCGCCAGCACATGTCCACGTCGTCGGATCGGTCGACGGGTCGTGTCGATAGAGCCCGATCACGAGTTGCACCTTCCACACTGCGGGGTCGAGCGCCGCTATGCCGAAGCCGCTGACGGTGGCCGTGTCGATCGAGGGCTCCGCAGCCAGCGCGCTCAACATCGCGGAACTGGCGTGTGTCACGACGAGCGGCGTCGGCGACGACTCTTCTGCTGCGCATGTCTGCGGCTTCGATACGAACGTGACGTGCTCGGAACTGCCACCCGGCGGGCTCAGCGTCCAGCCGCCCGGATGGTCCGGCCGGGTCACGGTGACGGCGATCGATTCCTCGAAGCGGTACAACATGGCGGCCGATGGAACGGTCACGCCGCCGCTCGTTGTCCCTGCGCCCTCCGAGGCGATTGGCTCGTCGAGACTCCCGACGGCTGTCGTCGGAGCACCGCACGCCCCCGTCGCCGAAGCAACGAGGGGGAAATGAGCAACAGCACTCCAGTTCAGATCAGTCGGCAGACCACTGACGACATACCGATCGTCCATCACCGTCCCCGGCGCCACGACCGCAGGTGCGGTCGTGGTCATGCGGGGAACAACGACACGCTCGCCGACATCGCCACACGGCAACACGCCGACGAGTGCGCCGGTCTGCTGGTCGACGATCGTTCCCGCTGCGTAGAAGTCGAGACCCACCAGATCGGGGATCGTCATCGGCGGGAGTGACGTGACCTGTTCGTCTGCAGCCGCCGTGAACGATAAAGCGACCTGAGGCGTCGCCTGCGTCGTGGCATCGCACACCGCGGTGCTCGTCGGCTCTCCGTGCGTATGGCCGTACAGTGCAGCCGACACCGTGACCACTCGCCCGGCGGTCTGCCAGTGTCTGGTCCAGACGGACTCGACAACCGTATCGCCGGCACCCGCCACCGGCGACGACAGTTGCGTCGCCGCTTCCGGGCGAACGATCGGGTTCGTGAAGACGAAGAGCAGATCGACACCGCTGCCGTCGACGACGAGCTGCTGGCATCCGACCGCCTCGACGATCGCCGTCGCCCACGGCGGCAATGCTGTCTCGCAGATGTCGTACGTTCCAGCGGCGACCGCGACCGATGCGGTCGTGCCGTCCGCCTGCGTCGTCAACACACCGGCATGCTGATGGTCAGCGACGCGGGTGGCGCTGAAGGCGAACCCACTCATGTCCTGCGGCTCCGCGGTCGCGTCGGAGAGCACCTTGTGGATTCGTAACGAAGCCGTCACTGGAGCGTCGGTCACTACGAAGGTGGTCGGATCGGTGGCGTCGGTCGAGTAGGTATACGGCGATTCACCGACGATCTGATCACCTTCGATCCGCTGCAGGCCGACTGGCGCTGTCGTTTCGCGCACGGAGTACGGGACGGGATGCAGAGCTGTGTCGATCGGTCCGAAGACGGAGGTTCCAGCGGCATCCGTCGTTGCCTCACCGACCACTGCTCCCGCCGCGTCGTCGAGTTGGAACGTCGCTCCGGTCACCGCGATCGTCGGATCGGAGGACCGCTTGCGCACATTGACGAACACCGGCTGATCGAGCTCGAAGTCGAGCGTCGCCGACACCGAACGCACTGTGCCACTGGCGAAACCGGCATCCTGGCCGATCGGTGACGCCCACATCTCCGGCTCCCAGTCGGCGATCGCACCGGATGCGAACGAGAACGTGTCATGGCCTGGATGCTCGATCATCACCGCGAATGAGGCGAAGCCGTCGTCACACGTCCATCCGGCCGGGATGTCGGGACATGACGAGTCACGTACCGCCAGGATCGACGCTCCGTTGCTCGACGTCGGCGCTGGTGCCCGCACGAGCCCGATGCCGTTGTCGGTGTTCCACGTCGCACCTGGTCTGGCAACGCCGTAGACACCGCCATCCGGGATCGGTTGCCGCGGAACGCTGCCGGCATTCGTCGGCGCACACTCCACCGTGACGGCATGCAGGCCTGACGGACCACAACCACCGACGTAGACGCGTATCGTCGCCGTCGCCCCGACGGTCGTTGGAACGACGTCGCCCTGCCACTGCAACGTCGCCTGGTACGGACCCCATCGCGCCGACCGCATCGCCTGGTGGGCAAGAAGTTCGCCAACGGTCTGGATCCGTGCGATCTGCTCGGCGGTCGCTCCGACGGCGTTGCCGAAATTCGGCCCCGGGACGAAGTCGGCGACGGGAAGCCCGAATGGCAGCGTCGACCGCACAGCGGTCGCACCCGTCCTTACGCTCGCTGGGCTGAGAAGGTGGTAGGCGTAGACCACCGCCGCGTTGCGGAGGTCGGCGTCTGCTCCGAAGAGGTCGAGACCGAGCGCCTGATCGACGGCGATCGGTGCGCTTGCCGGCGGCACTCCGCCTGCCAGGTAGTTGGTCAGCAGCCAGTTGAGCGCCGGACCGGTGAACTCCGGTCCGAGATCGGTCTGGGCGGCGGCGACCGGACGACAATTGCTGTTCCCGCCATGTCCCCACGGGCTACCGGCGTTGCTACCGAGGTAGGGATACGGCACCTGCACATAGCCATAGTCAGGACAGACCCCGTCTGCGGCAGTCGTCGAAATGCCGAGACGGTCGGCCGGCAACGTCATGGCAGCGGCGCCGGGACCCGAGTTCCATTCGCGGCCGTGCACGACGTCGTCGTACGCGCCGCCGTCCCAATACCGATGGCCCTCGACATCAGCGACGTCTGACGCAACCTCCAGTGAGATGATCGGGTATTCGCTGAGACTCGGATAGAAACCGGGACCGGACGAGCACGACGGGAGGCCGTCACTGCCGCAATGCATTGCCAGGAGGGAACCATCTGCGGCGAGGGTGAAGTCCGGATTGTCGACGCCCGGATTGAAGCGGCCGGGAACGATCGCTTCGGCGTTGGCATCCTGTGCGGCGACCGTCGCCGATGTCGAGGCCGAACCAACGAGCGCCATCGTCATCACGAGTAGCGCTGTGGTGCGACGTCGGAGGCTCGTGCGGCTGTTTTGAGCGCCGGTGCGGCGGTGTTGAGCGCCGGTGTCGTGCTGTTTCATGCGGCCAATTCCAATTCCAGTTCCAGTTCGAGTTCGCGGAGACGGGCGACGATGCCGACTCTGCGATTCAAGACGGTGCGGGTGGTGACGCCCAGATCGTCGGCGATGCGGTTGATCGCGTGGCCGCTGACGAGACCGGCGGCGAGGCGCAGATCGCCCTCGGCAAGACCTCGGCGTCTGGCCTCGGCGAGCACGCCCACGACCATCTCGAAGGAAGAGACTGGCTCGTTCATCGAGCGGCCAGACGAGTCGGCCGATGGCAGCGCCATCGAATCGGTGCGGCATACCTGTTCCGTCGAGGACCGCAGGCGGCGGTCGCGAACGAAGGCGGCGTACTCGGCATCACGCACGACGTTGGAGGCGATGCGCCTCGGACGGCGGGCGATCGGGTACTCGCGGATCACGATCCAGGCGCAGGCGACCGACTCGTTGAAGGCCGTCAGACGATCCGGTTCCCATGAGCCACCGCGCCGCTTGGCGACGTTGACGAGTCCCGGAAGTACCCGCTGCAATACCACCCTGGCAGCGAGTTCGTCGCCCGGCGCACAGGCGATGAGGCTCGCCAACAAGAGGTCGCCGACGTCCTGAGAGATCGTACGATCCCGTCCGAGATAGCCGAGCAGCTCGCTCGCCGATGCATACGGCGGTATGGCTGGCAGTTGCCAGCGAGGCAGTGCCGCCGTGACGACGCCGCTGGCATCGATGCGAGCCCACTCCTCCATCAACGGCTTCGCCAACCTCGAGGCTGTGGTGTGGCTGCATCCGTGAGCACACACGGACGTGCGGTGGATCAGGTTCGAGCAGGTGGGAAAGCTGGGCGATGTCATGACGATCATCGTCCGCATCGTCCTCACTCCGCCGCTCACCGACCGACTCACCCGGTCGAAGGAACTCGACTCACCGCTGACCCGGCGAACTCCGGTGAACGGTGAGCGGCGTGCTGCGCGCTGTTTGTCAGTTCGAGGTTTCCGATTCGGCCGTCATCGTGCACACATCGCCTCCGTGCATCAACAACCTCCACCCGCCCAACCGTTGCCACAGGTCTGCTTTCGTCTGCAGGAGTCGAGCGGCGCGGAACGTATCGTCACCCTCGCCGGCGCAACGTCACGTGATCAGGTCCAGATGGTGACGTCGGTGGTTGGAAATGGGTCGGCCGACGGCGAGTTGCTGGTCGACGGAACGGTCACTCCAGCAGACACCCTGCTGATCCACAGCGGTCTACGCCACGGCTCACTGGTGGAGGTGAGAACGACGACACCCTCTCCCCGTGAGGCGCACATGCAACATCCCCAGCGTGTCTCGAAGCCGGTGCTGCTGACCTGGGTTTCGGGTCCGGATACCGCCAAGAAGATGAGCTTGCAGGCCGGACGTTGGATCGTCGGGCGAGCTGCGACTGCCGACATCTGGGCCGACGACGCTCAGTTGGCGATCCATCAGGGCATCCTCACGGTGGACTACGACGCCAGGGTGACCTACTGCGATATCGGCGTCGGCAGGCCGGCGATGATGAATGGCGAGCTCCTCACCGACGTCGTAGTGGTCGCTCCGGGCGACTGGGTGACCGTCGGCTCAAGTGCCTTCACCGTCAGCCCGGTGAGCATCATCTCGCCTCTGACCAGCGGCAGTGAGTTCTCACCGGATGCTGGACGTGCTCAGATGAGCCAGTTGCTCGGCGCTCATCCGTGGCTGGACGTCGTGCACCGTCCACCGCGACAACTGGCTGACACGACCGTCGAACCCGTCGAACCCGTCGAACTGCCGGCCATCGACGGGTCGAATCGCAGCCTGGTTTCAGGTGTCGGCATCGCCTCGGCGATCACGACACTCTGCGGGGGAATCGTCATGGCCCTGGTCCTGCACCAGTTGATGCTGCTGGTGATGGTGGGTGTCGGTGCCACCATTGCCCTCGTCACAGCGTGCGTGCGCGCCGTGAGGCGACGGCGGGGCCGGGGACGCAGCCGCCGACGAACCGCCGTGGAATTGGACCGTTTCGCAACGTCACTCGGCAGGCACCGCGAGCTGACAGAGGCGGCGGAACGGGCAACCGGCATCGATGTACTACGGGTCGCCGGACGGTTGTGCGGCGACACCCACCTCTGGGAAGTTCGTCGGGGTGACCACGACGCCTTCACCGTCGAACTCGGCATCGGCGACCGCCGCTATCACCCGCGTTTCGGCGAAGGCGACACATCACCGCAGCAGGTCGCGGACCTCATCGCCGCCGATTCGACATTGCGATCGGTGCCGATCCGTATGACGCTGTCCGCCGGGTCGGTGGTCGGCGTATGCGGTGATCGGCATGCTGCCGTGTCGATCGTCCGCTCGTTGATCTGCCAGTTGGCCGTCAGCTCCGGCCCTGCCGACTGGCTGCTCGTCGCCCTTCCCACTCGGGACGCGTCCTGGGAGTGGACCAAGTGGCTGCCTCACTTCTGCCACGAGCTGCACCACGAAGACGACCTCCCCGGCATCTGTGAAACCGCAGCCGCTGCCGGCAGGCGGGTCGTCGTCATCACCGATCGATCCGCACATCTGTCGACGCGGACGACGTCGCTGCGGCGGGCGATGAATGCAGCAACGGCGGACCTCAGCGTGATCACCCTCGCCGAAGACGCCTCTGGTCTGTCCTCACTGTGTAGCGGTGTCGTCCATGCGAACATCGACGGCTCGGGGACGTGGCAGCCGCTCGGTGCGGCGCACGCTGTGCTGCAACGATTCCGTCTGATCGGGATGTCGGCGGCGTCGGCCGGTACGTGTGCCGCCGGGCTCGGACGGTTCACCGATCCCGAACTTCACGATGTCAACGGTGGCCGTCTCGGCACTATCGATCTGCTCGAGCTGCTCGGAACGAGGGCGGCATCGGCTGCGGCGATCGCCGAGAACTGGTCGCGCAGCAACGACATCTCTCCGCTGGCGGTCATCGGCCAGTCGTCGAGCGGGGCCATCGAGATCGATCTCGAACGAGACGGACCGCACGGTCTGATCGCCGGGACGACGGGAGCCGGCAAGAGCGAACTGCTGCGAACGATCATCCTCGCGTTGTGCGTCAGTTCACCGCCAGAGCAGCTGTCGTTCGTTCTGATCGACTACAAGGGCGGGGCCGCCTTCGATGGATGCGGTGCACTGCCGCACGTCGTCGGGATGGTCACCGACCTCGACGAACATCTTGCGGCCAGGGTGCTTCGCAGCCTCGACGCCGAGATCCGCCGGCGTGAACACGTGCTTCGCGATCTGGGCGCTGCCGACCTCGGAACCTACCGATCGGCGCGGAGCCGGCTAAGTCGCGTCTCGGTCGAAGCCGTTAAGCGACACCCTCGTGTCAGTCGCCTCGTGATCGTGGTCGACGAATTCGCGGCGATGGCGCGCGAACTGCCAGGTTTCCTGACATCGCTGGTGAGCGTCGCCCAACGCGGCCGCAGCCTCGGGATGCACCTGCTGCTCGCCACGCAGCGACCGGCCGGCGTCGTCAACGACGACATCCGGGCGAACACGAATATGCGCATCGCTCTGCGGGTGCACGACAGCTCCGACTCGACCGACGTGATCGGCGACCCGCTCGCTTCGACGCTGCCCCGGCGGAGTCCTGGGCGCGCCGTCATCCGCCTCGGGGTCGATGAGTTGGAGACGTTTCAGGCAGCACGGTGCACCGGCCAGGCCCCGATGTCGCAGCAGTCCGGTCTGCGGATCATCGCATCCGGCTTGCACGCCGAACCAGATGCCGACCGAGACGGAGACCGCGACAGCGACAGCGACGGCGAACTGTGCGGAAACGACAACCGTCACCACCACCATGGCGATCTGCGGAGTCTCGATGTCCTGGTACAAAGGATCCGGTCGGCGGATGTAGATCGGGGCGTCGAAGCACCGCATCGCCCGTGGCTCGACCCGCTGCCGGAACTGCTTCCGCGCCGGCGGTTGGCGGGCGAGGCGGTCGGTGTCGTCGACCTACCGGACGACCAGCGCCGCGGCGAACTCACGTGGTCTCACGACGACGGACATCTCGTGATCGCCGGTGCACTGGGCAGCGGCGCAACGACGGCGCTGGTCGCCGTCGCCATGCACGCCTGCGAACGGGCAGGCCCCGATGCGCTCCACATATACATCATCGATGCGTCCGGCTCGACGGCACTCGACCCACTCGCTCGACTTCGACACTGCGCCGGCGTCGTTCGCGTCTCCGAAGCGGAACGTCGCGCCCGGCTGCTGAATCGTCTCCGGCAACTGACAGTGATCCGCACGGCGGCGGACAGGTCGACGAAGGCGCCGAGTATTCTGTTGCTGATCGACGGTCTCGGCGCACTCCGATCGCAAATGCTCGAGTCTGCACGACCTGACGAACTCGTCGACCTCGAACGCATCATCTCCGACGGGCCGAATGCCGGCATCGCCCTCGCCGTCACTGTCGAGAATGCCGCCGCCGTCCCTCCGAGCCTGGCTGCACGATCAGCATCTCGATGGATCCTCCGGATGGCTGATCCGGCCGAAGCAGCAGCACTCGGCGTCCCCCGGGATTCGTCGTCAGCACGCATAGTACCTGGGCGAGGGGTTCTCGCTGGGAGCGGGTTGGAGTTCCAGATCGGGATCGACACAGAACCGATCGACGAACTCGTCGACGAAATCAACCGTCGATCCGACGACGGATTCACCGAAAGATTCACCGAAAGATTGACCGTTGAAGTCGATGGTCCATCGACCAACAATCCCGCTAGCAGCAATCCCGCGACCAACAATCCGGCGACCAACAATCCGGCGTCCAACAATCCGGCGACCAACAAGGGTCCGCTGCCGATCGATGTGCTGCCGACGACACTTTCATTTGCCAGGCTGCCTCCGACATCTCACTTCGGAGCCGGGGTGCAACTGGATTTCGGCCTGCGTTCTGACGATCTCACCGTCGCTGGACTCCGTCTGTTCGACGGCGAGCACGCGGTCGTCGGCGGGGCACCGCGCGCTGGCAGAACTACGGCACTGGTGACATTCGCCGCATCCTGGCAGGGTCAGCACCGGCACGGACTGCTGAGTGTCGTGGCACCACGGTCGATCGGGCGTTTCACGTCGGCAGGCGTGCTCCTCGATCACCAAGCGACTGATTCGCCGCTCGGTATCATCCGCCAAGCGGTTTCTGCGTCGTCCGATGTTCCGACATTGCTGATCGTCGACGATGCTGATCTCGTCGATGATGTCGGCGGTCTGCTGCAGGAGTCGATTGCCTCGCTGCGGTCCGGGTTCCACTTGATCGTCGCCGCCAGACTCGAGACGTTGCGCGCCTACAGTCATTGGTCGTCGGCCGTGAAACGATCGCGCAAGGGCGTGCTGCTCGGCCCGTTGAACGATGTCGACGGCGACATGCTCGGCGTCTTCCTGCCGCGTCGCGCCACCGGCGCCTACGTTGCGCCGATAGCTGGCAGAGGATTTCTCGTCACCGACGCCGGCGCGACGCTCATCCAGGTCGCCGAAGTAGCCGACCAACTCCCGTCGGCACGATCGAACCCGGGTTGTGTCCACGTCTGCTGATCGCATGCGCACTGCCGATCAGCTGGCGACCCAGCGCGTCGCCTCGTCGTATTCGTCGTTCCGGAAGGTGCGAACGTCGCCGTGGAGCACCCACTTCAGCACGTTGAGACCGTTGCGTATGTGGCCGTCATCGGTGACGACTGCACCCTTGTGAAAATGAGTGTGGCAGATGTCATCGGTGAGGTCGCCCCATGCCCCGTCACCGAACCCGGTGAACCGCGGGCCGAGGAACAGCAGCAGTCGAAGTTTTTCGTGGCGTGCGGCGAGTTTTTCCAACTCCGGTTGGAGCATCGAGGTGTAGTCCTCGATCGTGAATCGACCGACGGCGCTGATACCGATGACGCCATCTTCTAGCTCGTCGATATGCTCGATCACCGAGGCATCGTATGCGCAGCGCCGAACCGTGAGCGGCGTGATCGACGGCTATCCGGCTTCGGAATCGTGCTCGCTCGTGCCCCCGCGAGCACCCGTCGCCAACCCGTCGATACGGCGAAGGGCAACTCGACAGACTGCGAGGTACGGCAACGCGATGAGCGGAACACCGAATGTCAGTATGCAGCGATCGTCGCCGAGCGAATGGACGGAGTGGTCGGTCGCCGGGACTCCGGCGACGGACCATGACCATGCCACGCCATCGTCGAAGGCGGTGACTTCGAACGGCAGTGTCAATCCGATGATCGTGTGGACCGCCCCTCGGCTCGATGCCGTCAACGTCGATTGGTCACATGTGACGGATCGGATCGACGGACCCCACTGCGGCCAGCAACTGATGTCGGTCAGCAACCTCCAGACGACACTCGCCGGAGCGTCGATGGTCTGACTCGCGTGCCATCGTCGTAGCCCATTCGCCTCATCGTTCATCGGCGACGGGTACCCGATGTGAGCGACGCTCAGCCATCGTTGACCGCGGCGTTCCAACCCAACTGGATCGCCGGCTCGACGTGGGTGCGTGCGAGTCCATCTGGGGCAGTCAGCCGGTCGCGAAGTCGACGTCCTCGGTCGCTACCGTGCCGGCCGTCCGTCCTGGCGCTGTCTGGTATTTCCAGTAGAGGTTCGTGTGGGCGATGACCTGATCAGGAGACGGCGCACCCCATTCCGATTGGTCCTCCGTCGTGTGGGCGTCGCTGACGAGACGTGCGTCGTAGCCTCTGACGAACGCACCGTGGAGCGTCGAGCGGATGCACGCATCGGTCTGTGCGCCGACCACGAACAGGCTCCCGATTCCGAGATCAGCGAGCACATTTTCGAGGTTCGTGTCCTCGAACGAGTCGCCGTAGATCTTTTCGACGCGTGGCTCGGCGTCGCCAGGGGTCAACTCCGGAACGATCTTCCAGTCGTCGCTTCCCTTTGCCAACCCCTCGTCGGAGTGCTGGACCCAGACGACGGGGACGTGCTGCTGCCGTGCTTTGTCGACGAGCGTGGCGATATTGGCGACGACGTCGTCACGCTGGAAGTTGCCGGACACGACCCCGTTCTGTACGTCGATGACGAGGAGTGCTGCGTTCGGCCGATTCTCGAGTGTGGTCATGGTTTCCCTCTGCTCTCGTGCTGTGTACTCGCGTTGATCGCTCAATACCTACGGTACCCAGTGACAGAACCTCTCTGCGCTCACGAACGATGTCAGCGTTTTCGGCGTTTGATCGGCTTGGTCCCGCTACCTCCTCCGCCACCGCCCTTTCCTGTCCCTCTGCGATCGCCACGGGTCGGTGGTTGGGCGTTGGCCGGATCGAGCGGCCAGGTGTGCTTCGGGTAGCGGCCTGCCATCTCCTTGCGAACCTCGCTCCACGACCCCGCCCAAAACCCCGGCAGGTCGCTCGTCACCTGTACTGGCCTGCCGGCCGGCGAGAGCAGATGCAATACGACGGGCACGGCGTCACGTCCGGCACCGCCGACCGTCGGCGTCGTGTTCAGTCCGTACAGCTCCTGCACCGCAACAGCGAGCAGCGGGCCTCGTTGCGTCTCACTGCCGGCCGTTGCCCCGGCTGCGTTCGCGCTGGTGCGCGCGTTGCCGTCGGAGTCGTCGACGACGTCGTAGTCGAGCTTGACCGTCCGGCCGCTCGGCACCACCAATTGCACCGGGGCAAGCCTCGCCAGATCGGCAGGCAGTCGCGGGTCGAGGCGAGATCGCAGCGCCCGCTCGACGTCGACATCGCCGAATGCCGTCGACCCTGACAGATACGGCGCAAGCCACTCCGCGGCGTCGCCGAGTAGCGCGTCGTCGGACCAGTCGGGCCACGGTTCCCCGAACCGGGCGTGCAGGAAGCGGACCCGTGAACGCAGCGAGATCGCCGCCGGAGTCCACGAGAGCTGCTCGAGACCTTTTCGGCGGATCTGTTCGATCAGCGCGTCGTCGGTCGCCGCGGTCGCCACTGGGCGACGGATGATCTCTTCGAGGACGATTCCGTCGAGGCGACGTTCGACCCGTTCGATCAACTCGTCGCGCGTGGCGTCCCAACCGCTGGTGACCTTGTCGACCACATCGTCGGCGAACAGTTCGGCGACGACGTCGGCCGAGATCGGTGCCGCCATTCTGATGCGCGCCTGGCGACGATCGCCATCGAGATCTGCCGCCACCACGAACCGCTCGGCGGCGAGCACGTCGGTCGGCGGCACCCATGCTCCGGCCCCGCTGCGTAGTTGGAACCGGCCGGGTTGCGACCTGGCAAAGGCGACCCGATCGGGATACGCCAGCGCCAACAGGCCACCGGCAGCCTCGATGTCGATGAGGTCGAGGTCGATCGATCCGATACCGGCGCGTCTGGCGATGTCGTATGCCCGTTGGCGGCACTGACTGATCGAACGCCCGTCCGCAAACGGGTGCCGCCGGTTCGGTTCACCGAGCAACTGCAAGCGGATGCCGACGTCGGTCGGCAGTTCCTCCGGCCGGCCGCGCATGACGTCGCGCTCGTCGAGCAACGCAGCCAGCGCACAGGCCGTCGCTTCGCGGGCTCCCGGTCGCAGCGACGTCCGCGTGACTGCATGCGCCTCGGTATCGATCACCATCCGCGCCACGCGGGGGTGCAATGGTAGGTCGTTGATCCGGCGTCCGAGCGGCGTCACGGCGCCGTCGTCGTCGAGCGCTCCGAGCAACTGCAGCAGCGACCGGGCCTCCTCCATCGTCCGCTTCGGTGGCTGGTCGAGCAACGGCATCGATGTCACGTCGGTCCCCCAGACGGCCAACTCCAGGGCGAAACCGGCGAGTTCAACCTGGGTGATCTCCGCCTCGAGATTCTTCGGCCGCGCCGCCTGCTCGCCTTTCGACCACATCCGGTAGACGACGCCAGGACCGGTTCGTCCCGCTCGACCGGCCCGTTGATCGCCGGACGATCGCGAGGCGGTGACCGTGCGCAATTTCGTCAGCCCGCTGCGCGGGTCGAACCGGGGAACCCTGGCGACTCCGGCGTCGACGACGATGCGGACGCCTTCGACGGTCAGGCTCGTTTCGGCTATGTCGGTCGCCAATACGACCCGTCGACGGCCCGGTGCGCTCGGCGACAACGCCAGGTCCTGGTCGGCGAGCGACAGCATCCCGTACAACGGATAGACGTCGACGGCGATGCCGGCTTGTGAAACCGCCTCCTGTACGAGCGCCGCCGTCCGCATGATCTCGCCGGCACCCGGCAGGAACACGAGCACGTCTCCCAGCTCCTCGCGCAGGGCCCGCATCACAGCAGCCGCCGTCGCCGGCTCGATGCGCTCCCTGTCGCGCCGTCGGATCCATCGGTACTCGATCGGGAACGGTTCGGCGTACGCACGAACGATCGGGCTCGGAAAGCCGTCGGTTCCTGGCCGCGAACTCCCGAGCAGCGTGGAAACCCTGTCCGTCTCGAGCGTTGCCGACATCGCCAACAACCGCAGATCGGGTCGCAGGTTGGCGCGCACTTCGAGCGTCAGTGCCAGCCCGAGGTCCGTCTGGAGGTTGCGTTCGTGGACCTCGTCGAAGAGGACCGCAACGACACCAGGCAGTGCAGGATCGTGTTGGATGCGGCGGGTCAGCACGCCCTCCGTCACGACCTCGACACGGGTCCTGTTGCTGACGTGCCGTTCGTCGCGCGTGCGGTAGCCGACGATGCCACCGACCTCGTCGTGCATCAGGAACGACATGCGCCGTGCCGCCGCCCGGGTCGCCAGACGTCGGGGTTCGAGCACCATGATGCGCCCATCACCAGCCCACGGTTCGCCGATCAACGCCAGGGGAATCAGGGTCGTCTTTCCGGTGCCAGGCGGCGAGACGACGACCGCATCGCCGACGTCGATCAGCGCGCGACGGACATCGTCGAGCGCCGCTTCGATCGACAGTGCAGTCACGCCAACAGTCTGGGGTTTCGGATCTGTTTCCGGACGGCGGACGTGCCGACAGACGCCAGTGGACCCGCCGCCACGGTTAGCGTTCACAGCATGATCTCAGCGGTGGGACTCTCGAAGCAGTACGGCCCGACGCTTGCAGTCGACCAGCTGACGTTCGACGTCAAGCCAGGGCACGTCACTGGTTTCCTCGGTCCGAACGGATCCGGCAAGTCGACAACGATGCGCCTGCTCCTCGGGCTCGACCGCCCGAGTGCGGGGTTCTCCACGTTCGGTGGTACGCCATATCGTTAGCTGCAGCACCCGCTCCGAGAGGTCGGCGCGTTGCTCGTTGCGGCCTATGTCCACCCGAGCCGCAAGGCGCGTCAGCACCTGTGGGGGCTCGCCGCCTCCAACGGCATCGCCAAGAAACGCGTCGACGAAGTACTCGGACTTGTCGGCCTGAGCGAGGTTTCCAACCATCGGGTCAAGACGTATTCGCTCGGTATGAAACAGCGACTAGGTATCGCCGCCGCCCTGCTCGGCGACCCGCACACGATGATTCTCGACGAGCCGGGAGACGGCCTCGATCCCGAGGGCATCCGCTGGATCCGCGACTTTCTCGCTTACCTCGCCAAGCAGGACAGGACTGTGTTCGTGTCCAGCCATCTGCTGTCGGAGATGGCGTTGATGGCCGATCAACTCATCGTCATCGGCCAGGGGCGGTTGATGGAGGAGGGTTCCGTCGCCAGCATCGTCGACCGGTATGCCGACAAGTACGTCAGGGTTCGCAGTCCACAGCTCGAACAGCTGGTGGCGCTCGTCACCGCCAAGGGCGCTACTTCGACGATGACACCCGATCGTGGTGCACGAACTGACGAACGAATACGGGTCGTTGGAGGAGGCATTCCTCAACTCCACCCGGATCGTTCCCACCCCCACCGCCGATGCAAACGGGAGGTCGGTCATGATCGACGCCGTCCGCTCCGAATGGATCAAGCTGCGCACCACGTGGGCCACCGTGCTGTTCGTCGGTTTCGCCGTTGCCATCCCGGTCATCTTCAGCGTGCTCAGCGCCGCGCTGACGAAGAACCCGCAGGACAAGAGTTCGCGCGAGCTATTCAACAACATGGTCCTCGGCCCGTGCTATTTCACCGGATTCTTCGCCGGAATCGTCGGGGCACTCGGCATCGGGCAGGAAGATTGCCACAACACGATCAGGGTCACGTTCACGTCAGACCCGCGCCGCTCGCCGGTACTGGCCGCCCAGCTCATCGTCAATACACTGTTCGGCCTCGCCATCGGGCTCGTTGCACTGCTCTTGTGCCTCGGCCCGTCATCGGCGATCCCTCAACTCACGGCATACCCACATGAGCATTTCCGATCCTGGTGTGAACCTGTCTGCGTTCATCGGGCAGGTCGTATTCTGCGGCCTGTTCACGCTCGCCGGATTCGGATTGTGCTCGGCAATCCGTCAACCGGCACCGGCGATCCCGATCCTGTTGGTGTGGCCGTTGGTGGGCGAGTCGATCCTCTTCGGGATCATCAACTCGGCAACGGGCTCGGAACGGGCGACGAGGTTCCTACCGTTCCGTGAAGGATTCCGGATCGCCAATTCGGACACCTTCGATGCCTCGTCAGGCGTCTTCGGGCGCCTCGGTGCCGGTCTGTACTTCGGCATTTTCGTGGCCATCATCGTCGCCATCGGTTGGGTACTGACATTACGCCGCGACGCCTGACACCTCGCCGCATTGCCAGGCGCACGCACGGGGATCGAGCGGTTGTGTCATGCTCGAGCGGTGCCAGCATCAGACCCGAAGGATGATCTCCATCGCTATCTGCAGATCGCCCGTGATGCGATGGTCTGGAAACTGGAGGGTCTTTCGGACTACGATATCCGTCGACCGCTCGTGCCGACCGGCACCAATCTGCGCGGATTGATCAAGCACCTCGCGAGCGTCGAACTGGGGTACTTCGGCGAGACCTTCGCCCGGCCGTTCGACGTACCGTTGCCGTGGATGGACGAAGGCGCAGCATTGAACGCCGACATGTGGGCGACAGCCGGCGAGTCGCGCCAGCAGATCGTCGGTCTGTATCAGCGGGCGTGGCAGCACTCCGATGCCACCATCGACTCGTTGGGCCTCGACTCCGTCGGGCGGGTGACGTGGTGGCCTCCGGAGCGCGCCGAGGTGACGTTGCACCGGGTGCTCGTCCACATGATCGCCGAGACCAACAGGCACGCAGGTCACGCAGACGTCGTTCGCGAACTCATCGACGGGTCAAGCGGTCTACGCAACGACAACACCAACATGCCGTCCAGCGATGCCAGATGGTGGGAGGAGTACCGCAACACCCTCGAAGTCGTCGCCAGAGGTTTCGACGACGGTCAGATTTTGCGGATCGGTCCCTCGGCCGGCGATGGACCCACAGAGCATTAGGCGAGTTCGAGGACCTCGCTGAGCCACGGGTCGAGTCGTGCTCTGATCTGTTCGCCACTGCGTGCAAGCAGATGGCCGTCACCTGGCAGTTCGACCAGCTCTCCGCTTCTGGCGATCGCCCTGACGACCTTGCTCGATTGCAATGGCAGGATCTCGTCGTCGGTCCCGTGGAACATCAGCATCGGTCGACCGGCGAGCCCGCCGGCAATCTCGCAGCCTGCAGATTGTGTGGCGAACGTGACGACCCCATCGACGACATCGCCGAGGCCGACAGCGACACGAATCGCCACCGCGCCGCCGAAGCTGTGGCCCATCACCACCACCCGCCGAGCGCCGTGCGAAACGGCGATCTGCACGGCGGCCGCCATGTCGACGCAGCAGGCGGTCAGGTCGTTCGGCCGCCGGTACGACAGGCGAATGGTCACGACGCCGGCCGGAACGAGCGACGTTCCGATGTGGTGATACAGCCCGTTGGCCGGCCCGAGCAGCCCACCCATCGCCCCACCGCAGGCAATCACTGCAGCCTTCGGTTCGCCAACGGGTTCGTGTGACAGCATCGTCAACAGACCACGCGTCGTGAACAACTCGACATGACGAAGCGCCAACCCGATGGCGACTTCCTGTTGTCCGATCACACCGAGCAGTTCGAGCGGCGAAGCCCCGTTATCCATGCCCATCCATCCGTGCCAGCCCGACGCCGTTCAGCAGGCGATCTGCAACTGTCCGAGTTGCGCCAGCGACAGTTCGTGGAGAGGATTGTCCGTACTGAAACCGCCGCCGATCGCCTTGTAGAGGGCAGCCATCGTCTTTGTTCCCGGCGTGCCGCCGATGCCGCTGAAATAGACGTTCAATTCGTACAGCGCCTGTTGAACGACCTTGATGTCGTTGTTCGGAAAGACCCCACCTGTGCTCGCATCCAGCGCAACCGTGTGATCGAGGCAGTTGCCGGCGGGCGGCTTGTACGGCGCCGTCGCGAGCGTCCCTTCGCCCGGCACGAACGTGTAGTTCGGACAGGCGATACCGAGGGCATAGAACGTCAGGAAGGAGACCTGGTCGGTCTTCGGGTCGAATCCTTCCGACCGCCACTTCTGTTCGAGGATCGTCTTGCCGTTGACGACCCACTGGTTGAGATCGAGCATCAACGTGTCGAAATTTCCGTTCTGCGTGGCGTGCAACGCCTTTTCGACGAGCTTGATGCTGTCAGCATCGATGCCCCTGCCGAAGGACTGTGGGATGCAGGTCATCGCGCCGACCGCAGCGACGGGTGGGGAGACGCTCGCCGGCGTGGTACCGGCGACGGAGGCGGCGGTCGTCGCGGAGGTCGACGTTACGGTCGTCGGAGCAGCGGTCGTCGGAGCAGCGGTCGTCGGGGCAGCGATGGTCGGAGACGGACCCTGACCGGCGGCGAGGGTGACAAAGGTGATCGCCGTCAGCGGCCCGGAGCCGAGAACGGTGGGAGCGACAGTTCCTGCGATGGTCGCTGCTCCCGGAACGGTCAGTGCTCCGGGACCGGTTGCTACGGCCGTCGGCGAGATGGCGACGATCGATGCTCCGGTGACTGTCGCACCCGCCGGCGGCGGCGTCACAGCGGAAGTTCCCGTCGACAACGGCGCTGTCGTGCCGACAAACGGGCGGTCGACGGGAGCCAAGGTACCCTGCGTCACGATCGTGCTCGGGGCACACGAAGTCAGCGTCATTGCCAGTACTGCGGCGCTGACGGCTGCGGTTCGAGTCGGGCTCACCGAGCCATTCTTGCCGGTCCACCACGCTGAGCGGCCGCGGGCGTTCGCTGAGACAAGCGCAACTGCAAAGAATCCGTCGCCGCACGGCGCTGGCGACTACCTTCGGGGCATGGCCGATCGCGCGACTTTTCAGCAGCAGGCCATGCAATACATGCCGCAACTGTTCGCTGCCGCTCGGCGGATGACACGCAACAGTGCCGACGCCGAAGACCTGGTACAGGAGACCTATCTCAAGGCCTATCGGGGGTTCGGGTCCTTCGAGGAGGGCTCGAACCTACGGGCATGGCTCTATCGGATCCTGACGAACACCTTCATCAACATCTATCGGTCCAAACAGCGCCGGCCCGACGAGAGCGACCTCGCCGATGTCGAAGACCTCTACCTCTACCGGCGCATCGGCGGCCTCGAAGGTGCGCTGCTCAGCCGCAGTGCCGAAGACCAGTTGATGGACCTGTTCACCGACGATGAGGTCAAAGCAGCGCTGGAACACCTTCCGGAAAACTTTCGGTTGCCGGTGCTGCTTGCCGATGTCGAGGATTTTTCTTACAAGGAAATTGCCGACATGCTAGAGATTCCCATCGGTACCGTGATGTCGCGGTTGCATCGGGGAAGAAAAGCGATGCAACGCGAGTTGTACGAATTTGCCTTGGTACGTGGGTTGGTCCAACCACCCGAAGCCGAGTCGACACTTGTAAAACCCGACCAGGAGACCCCAGATCTTGAAGTCGCAACGTAACTGTCCCGGAGAACCACCCGCCATGGCCGATTGCAACAAAACTCTTGAGGAACTGGAACTGTTCCTCGACGGCGAATTGTCAGAGGGCGCTCACCAGGCGATCCAGGGGCACCTCGACGGATGCATGGACTGCCTCTCGGCCTTCGACTTCGAGGCCGAACTTCGTCAGGTGATCTCTTCGAAGTGTCGCCATGAGCCCGTGCCGCCCGGCCTGCTCGACAGGATCCAAGCATGCTTCGGACTCGACGAACAGGATCTCGGCCTCACCTGAGGTCTGCGTCGACCTGCAAATGCGACAGTCTGCGGCCCGGCTCGCTAGCCTGACGTCATGCTGCTTGCGCGTATGCAACCCTGGCACTGGTGGCTCGGTCTGGGCCTGACCGGCCTCACCGTGGTATCCGGAATTGGCCTGTTTGCCGGCTATCTAAAGAACGTAGTGCGTCCGCAGTATCCACCGAAGCAGAAGGACGACGACTGACATTCGTCGCCACGCCCGCAGCACCGGAGTTCCCATGGCTCAGCAGGATCCCGTCGACTGGCAACTCGCCATCCGTGTCGGCGCACGTCTCGCCAATCGTAAACCGGCGCTGACCGATCCGCAGCTCGGCGAGCAGCTCAACGGCTTCGTCGGTACCGCAGAGGAATTGGTGGCAATGGAGACCGGCTTGCGCTCGGCGAACGGCCCGGCCGTCGCCAAAGTCGTCGACCGCGCCGAGTGGGTAGCAGCAAACGTTGCGTCGTTCCAGCGATTGATGCGCCCGATGCTCGACAAATGGTCCGAGAAACTGTCGAGCCGGGGCGACAGTGCGATCTCGAGGGCACCAATTGCGGTGAGCCGACGCATCGCCGGCGTCGAACTCGGCATGCTGCTCGGCTGGGTGAGCAGCCGTGTACTCGGCCAGTACGACCTGCTCGTCGCCGATGACGACCCGACTGCACAGGATGTCGTCTATATCGTCGGCCCCAACCTGTTGCAGGTCGAGCAAAAGTTCGGCTTCCCCCCGGACGAATTCCGCCTCTGGATCGCTCTCCACGAATGCACCCACCGAGCCCAGTTCACAGGTGTGCCGTGGATGCGCCACCATTTCCTCTCGCTCGTCGAGCAGGCGATGTCGATCGGCGATCCCACCGATCCCGGCGAGTTGTTCGCCACACTGCGACGTGCCGTCCAGGATCGTGCCGATACGCGCCAGAAGATGCAGGAGGGCGGGATGTTGGCCGTTCTCGCCAAGCCGGAACAGCAGCAGGCGCTGGCGCAGATCGGCGGGATGATGTCGCTGCTCGAGGGGCACGGCGACGTGACCATGGATCGAGCTGGTGCCGGCCTGATCCCGTCAGCGCCACGTTTCTCCCGCGTCCTGTCCGAACGCCGTAAGCAGCTCAACCCATTGTCCCGGCTGGTGCAGCGGGTGACGGGTATGGAGGCGAAACTCAACCAGTACGCAGCGGGTGAGCGGTTCATCGAAGCGATCGAGGCGGTCGGCGGGACACGGATCATCGACCGCTGCTGGGAAGCTCCAGCGGCGTTGCCGACACTGCCGGAAATCCGCCGGCCCGCACTGTGGCTCCAGCGGATGGCCGTCGACGCCACCGCTATCTGACGGTCCGCACACGGTCGATATGACGGTCGAAATGCCGGTCGAGGCGACGTTGGCCGCAGAACCGCTGATCGGTCAACTCATTGCGCGCTGCACTTTTCCGTCGGCACCAACTGCTGTGAACTGCGCAGTGTCAGGTGGCGCTGATTCGCTGGCGCTGCTCGTGCTCGCCTGCGCAAGCGGGCTACAGGTGACGGCGATCCATGTCGATCATCGACTTCGACCCGGTTCCGAGCTCGACGCCGAAGTCGTCCGTTCGGCTGCGCAGCGATTCGGGGCGTCGTTCATCACCCTGCAAGTCGACGCCGGCGGTCGAGGTCCCAACGTCGAGGCCCGCGCCAGAGCAGCCCGATACGGCGTGTTGCCATCCGCTGTGCTGACCGGGCATACAGCAGACGACCAGGCGGAAACGGTACTGATCAACCTCCTGCGCGGCAGTGGGCTCGACGGTCTCGCCGGGATGCGGCCCGATGGGCACCCGCTGCTCAACGTGCGGCGGACAGACACCCACCGTCTGTGCGCAGCGCTCGGACTCGAACCGGTCCACGATCCAACGAACGACGATGATTCGCTTCGTCGTAACCACATTCGCCACGAACTGCTCCCGCTCCTCGATCGGATCGCCGAACGCGACGTCGTTGCGCTCGTCGCCCGACAGAGCAACGTCTTAGGCGACGAGCGTGATCTTCTCGAAGCGCTCGCAGCGGCGCTCGATCCGACGGACGCATTGGCGCTGGCAGCCGCGCCGATCGCCCTCGCCCGCAGGGCGTTGCGCCGCTGGCTCACCAACGAGGCCGGCTATCCACCGGACGCTGCCGCCGTCGAACGCGTGCTCGGCGTCGCCAGGGGGGCTGTCATCGCCTGCGAAATCACCGGCGGGCGCCGGGTCAGCCGTCACCAGCAACGACTCCGGCTCAGCTGACACTCGCTCGGAACGGACTGCGTTTCGCAACGGATCGCGTGCTCCACCGGACAAAGCCGCCGGCGGACGGGGGCCAGGAGGTTTACAGCAGGCGGGGGGTGGTGAGGATCAGTTGCCGGGCCCACGGATCGAGCTGGCGACCGGCGATGCGCTCGGTGATGGCGATCGCCTGCGATTCATCGGGTACGAGACCGGACCAGCGGATATAGCCGCCCATGATCCCGATGAGGCGATCCCCGACTTCTTCACCGTGGATGACGATCTTCGTTCCGGCGTTGATGAGCTCGCGCAACTCTCGGTAGAAGTGCGACAGCCAGAGGTTCTGATCGTCCGCAGCGCTGAACGGGCGGTGGCGGTAGTTGACGCCGAGTTCTTCGTAGTTGTGCAGGTTGTGCGGCGCCGGGATGATCGAAATGATGCATCCGAACCCGTTCTCGCGGATCCAGATGATCTCTTCCTGACGGCGCACGCGACGATGGTTTTCGCCGTAGCCGCCAGGACGTTCGCAGACCGCCAACTTGTCCTTGATGATCCATGTGAAGTTGCGCGGTGTGATGCCGAGCGCCCACTTCCCACGTAAACGCGGCGGCATCAGTTGGTCCTCATGAGGAATAAACCGGCGCCAGACACAAGGAACAATACTAGTGCTGCGCCCTTCTGCTCTTGTTTGGTTCTCGCATGATTTCCCAGCAAATACGCCATCTCGCACGTTCCTGACCTTCAGGTGCAGTTGATCTTGTCTACGATCGCGAGATGGCTTCACCTGCGAACTGGCATCCTGATCCCACCGGTCGTCATCAACTCCGCTACTGGGATGGCAATGGCTGGACCGACCACGTCAGCACCAATGGGCGGTCCGGCGTCGACCCGATGCCGGCGATCGCACCCAATGCAGATGTGCAGACCACGGGTGTCGACATTCGCATGACGGCCGAGCAGATCCAGAAACAGGTCGGGATCGGTGGCATCGGCGGTGCCGGCATCTCGACGGTCAGCCAGGGTGGCGGAACCATCTTCACCGAGCCGGTGCTGGTCGTCAACCAGAAGGCCAAGCTCATCGAGGTCACCAACCAGTACGCCGTCTTCAGCGCCCAGGGACAGCAGATCGGCAGCGTCAACGAGGTCGGTCAGAGCAAGGCAAAGAAGGTGCTGCGGGTCGTCAGTAACCTCGATCAGTTCATGACCCACACGCTCGAGGTGCGCGATCCGAACGGCATGGTGCTGATGGTGCTGACCCGTCCGCGCAAGTTCATGAAGAGCACCGTGATCGTCGCCGACGCCCGCGGCCAGGAACTCGGCAAGATCGTCCAGGAGAACATGGTCGGCAAGATCCATTTCGGTCTCGAGGTCAACGGCCAAGCGGTCGGTTCGCTGAAGGCGGAGAACTGGCGTGCATGGAATTTCCGTATCGAGGACAACTCCGGAACCGAGGTCGCACGGATCACCAAGACGTTCGCCGGTCTGGCAAAGGCGATGTTCACCGATGCCGACAATTACGTGGTCCAACTCCACGGGCTGATCCCGCAGCCGCTCCTCAACCTCGTCATCGCCTCGGCGCTGTCGGTCGACACCGCCCTCAAGCAGGACTCGCGATAGGACAAACGTCGACGACGCTCAACGTCAGCTGTGCGCTGTCCCCGACCGAGTCCGTCTCGTGAGTCTTCCAGGCTGACACCGGGTCGCTCTGGCAGGACGGTTCTCGCTACCGGCGGGTACGTTAGGCGATCGTGCGGGGACGGCGGGTCGTGGTCAGCGGAATGGGTGGCGAGCTCGGCTCGCTCGTCGCCTCGATATTGGAAACCGACGACACCATCAGCGAGCTGATCGGAGTCGATGTCGATCCGCCACGGCGGCGCCTGCGCCGGGCTCGATTCCACCGTGTCGCTCCAACGGACCGCAACCAACTCGTCGAGCTGATCACGAGGTTCGATCCACACGTCGTGCTGCATCTCGGCGTCTACGAGCCCGATGCCAGGGCAACAGAGCGGGAGGCGGCCAGATGGACGCCGGCAGCCGCGTTGGGAGTGCTCGGCGCCGCCGCTGAATGCCCGTCGTTGGAAGCAATCGTCGTCCGCTCCGGTACCGAGGTCTACGGTCGGCGCCGAGGAGCAGTGACTCGCCCTGACGAGGATGCGCCCATCGCTCCGACCTCACCGTTCGGTACACAGCTGGCGGCGGTCGAGCAAACGGCGTTGGCAGCAGGGAGAGCGGCCGGCGTGCCGACGACACTCGTCCGTTTCGCCCCGGTGATGGGTGGCCACGTCCCCTCACCACTCGGTCGTCTACTGCGCCTGCCGGTGGTCCCCTTCAGCCTGCTCGCCGACCCGGCGTTCGACGTCGTCGATGGCCACGATGCCGCCGCCGCACTCGTCGCGGCCGCATCCAGCCGGTACGACGGAGCGGTGAACGTCGCCGCGAGCGGCTCGATCACGATTCGCCAAGCCTTGCGAAGCGGCAGCCGGCGGACGATTCCGTTCTTCGGCCCGGAATGGTCGATTGCCAGGCCGATACTGGCGATGCACGGCGCTCCGATTCCCTTGCACGTCATGGAACTCGTCCATCGCGGCCGCCTCGCCGACGGCTCCCGGGCTCGGGAGATCCTCGGTGTCAGTCCGCTGCTGCGGACGTCAGAGGTCATCGACCGGGTCTTCCAGTGGGAGTCCGTCGTCCACATCCGTCCGATCAAGCCGCCCCAGCGGATGGCCTCATGACGTCGCCGGACACCCCGACAGTGACAACAGTGACGACAGTGACACCACTGTCGACGGCGAAGGGGACGCGTCGACGGCGTGCCGCACCCAGAACCGCTGCCGCCATGGGTACGACAGATCTCGTCGAGGCAGCACAGGAAGCGGCCGCCGACAACCCGTCCGATCTCGCAACACAAAAGGGCGAGCGTCTCATCGGTGACGATCCGTGGGGCCGGAGCACCACCTTCTGCCGGTGGGCCGCCCGCCTCGCAGGCATCCGCTGGAACGTCTCCGTCGGCGGGATCCAGCACATTCCGGCGACGGGAGCAGCGTTGATCGTCTGCAACGAGCGCCTCGGTGGATTCAATCCACTGCTCACGGCCTGGGCGTTGACCGAGCGGTCCGGCAGGGTCGTGCGTTTCACCGGCGTCGTCGACATCGCCCCGATCGGACCGTTGTCACGCAAGATCGGTGGGCTGCTGTCCGACCCGGCCGAAGTCGCCGGCGCACTGCGAGCCGGCGAAGTCGTGCTGATCGGCGCCTCAGCGACCAGGATGGGACGCCACGCAGGCAGGATCAGTGCCGAGCAGATCGAAGCAGCGGCAAGCCTGGGCGTGGCCATCATCCCGGTCGCGGCCATTTCGGCACCGCTGTCGCGGTCGGCACGCGTCGAAGTCGGTGAACGGATTCATCAGCGAAAACACCGCGTCGGGCCGTTGATAGGTCCGGAACTGGCGGACGAAACACGCTTCCGCCTCCAGCGCCTGCTCGATCAGACCGCGCAGCCAGGCTCGTTGATGTCGGTGGTCTCGGCATGAGCGCAGCGCCGGGCCGGCGACGGTTGCCGACCAGATGTTCGCGAGGGCGGCGACAAGAGAGAGCGAGCTAGCAATGGCCTACGCACGTGCAGCCGACGGCACCCGTTTGCACTATGAGGTTTGGGGACCGCACGGTGGCGAACCGGTGCTGTTGATCCAGGGCCTCGGTACGGACAAGAACGGCTGGAACCTGCAGCGTTTCCCGCTGGCGTTGCGCTACCGCACGATCGCCCTCGACAACCGCGGGGCCGGCCGCAGCGACAAGCCGTTCGGCAAGTACACGATGGAGCAGATGGCAGACGATGCCGTCGCCGTGCTCGATTCGGCTGGGGTCGAATCGGCGCACATCGTCGGCGCCTCGATGGGCGGCGGGATCGCCCAGCTGATCGCCGTCCGTCATCCTCGACGGGTGCGTTCACTAGTTCTTGCCTGCACCGCCTGCAGCAACCATCCGTGGCGTAGGGAACTGTTCGAGGAGTGGGCGTCGATTGCCGCCGAGCGAGGCATGGGCGCACTTGCCAAGAAGGCGGCCAGGTGGGTCATCGGGCCACGATCGTTCCGCCGTGTCTCGCCGCTGTTCGGTTGGCTTGGCCCATTGGCGATGACCCGTCCGTCGCACGCTTTCGTCTCGCAGGTGCGGGCGATCCTCGCTGTCGACGAATCGATCGCCGACCGCCTCAGCGAGATCGGTGTCCCGACCATGGTCATCGTCGGAAACCAGGACATCCTGACGCCGCGCGGAGACAGCGAGGAACTCGCCGAACGAATCCCAGGTGCCGAACTGGTGGTGATCTCCGGCGCAGCACATGGCCTGATGATCGAACACTGGACGACGTTCAACCGCCTGCTGTTGGACTTCCTGTCGCGCACCGTCGAGGCCGAACGCGCGTCGACCGTCGCAGCCCCGGCCCCCACCGGAGTCGACGAGTTCTCCGTCGCCTGAACGACCTCATCAAGGCACCCGACCGCTCAACCAGGCGAGTACGCACGGTCCAGGCGAGTACGCACGGTCCAGGCGAGTACGCACGGTGCGATCAGCGACCCGCATGTACTCGAACGGGCCGCACATACTCGGCGGACTCGTGCTGAGTTCCGTAACGAACACGGCGTTGCAGCAGACTGCACGATCATGCATCACGATCCTGACGCCGTCATCATGGATGAGCTGACGGCGACCCGCGAGTCGCTTCACCAACTGTCGGAGCATGTCCTCGCCGCAGCCCGCTTCCGCGCAGACGGCCTGATCGGACTTCGGGTCGTACCTGGCGGGATCGCCACCCCGCCGTTTGGTCCGCATGGCCGCACGGCCGCGGTGATCGGCACCGAACTCATCGTCTCCGACTCGACGGGGACTCACGTCCAGGACATCTCGACACTGGCCGAGGCTGCGACGGCATTGGGGATCGAACCGGGCGGCCCGGCGCAGGTGTATCACCTCAGCACCCCGTGCGACGTCGATGCGCCGCTACGCCTGTCGCATCTTGCAGCTGCCAACCTCACCGCCTGGTTCAATCTCGCAGACGCAGCGCTTCGACAGTTCGCCGATGCGCACGCCGACGATGCGCCGTCGACGATCACGCTCTGGCCAGAGCACTTCGACGTCGGATTGGCAATGGCGGGCTGCAACTACGGTGCTTCCCTCGGAGACGCCGGCCGGCCGGAGCCCTACCTCTATGTCGGCCCGCACGACGCCGCAAAACGCGTCGGTACAGACCCGTTCTGGAACGAGGCGTACGGCACAGCGGTCTCGTGGCGCGAGGTCGACGACGTCGTAGCAGCGGTGGCCTTCTTCGAAGCCGGCCGCTCCTGCCTCTGACCCGGCAGCTCGCCGACGAATGACCTGGCGGCAGTTTCTGTGGACCGTTTTGCACCGCCGGCGGTGCGCCAGTGGACTCAGTTCGCAAATGGCGTCAGCGGATGGCGGTGGCCAGCAGGAACGCCGGGGCCTGGCGCAACGCCTCGGTGGCCGGGGACGGGACGAGTTGATCGCAGGCAGCTTGGGCTGCAGCGACGTAGGTCGTGGCGACATCGACCGTTGCAGCGATGGCGCCATTGGAACGCACGACCGCCAGTGCCTTGTCGAAGGCGACCGTATCGAGTGGACCACCGAGCAGTTCGGTCAGTTCCTCTGCAGCCGGCCCACCCGCTGCGATCGTGCGGATGACGGGCAGCGTGTAAACACCCTCCAGCAGATCATGCCCGGCAGGCTTGCCGAGTTCGGCATCGGTTGCTGTCAGATCGAGGATGTCGTCGACGAGTTGGAACACCATGCCGTAGGCCTCGCCCCATGCCGTCAAGGCGTCGATCTGCGTCCGGTCGGCGTCGACGACGATGCCGCCGATACGGGCGGCGGCGCTGAACAGCGCAGCGGTCTTTTCGGAGATCGACGTGTAGTACTGCTCCTCCGTTCTGTTGACGCTGTATGTCGTGCGCACCTCGGCGATCTGGCCGAAGCACAACCGACCGATGGTGCGCGCCAACAGCCCGGCGACCTCGGTGCCGAGTGATGCAGCGATCTCCGAGGCGCGTGAGAGCAGGAAGTCGCCGGCGACGATCGCCTGCAGGTTCCCCCATTTGGCGTTGACCGTCTCGACCCCCCGACGAGTCGACGCGTCGTCCATGACGTCGTCGTGGTAGAGCGAACCGACCTGTACGAGTTCGCACGAGACCCCTCCGAGCACCGCTTCGTCAGTTGCCGCACGGTGATCACCGGTCTGCGAGGCGACGACCGAGATCATCGGCCGCAACCGCTTGCCACCAGCGGCAATGAGGTGCGAGGCCAACTGCGTCATGTAGTCGTCGTTCGTGGTGACACTGGCCCGCAGGGCGATGTTGATCCGGTCGAAGTCGGCGGCGCTCGACGTCAGACTGAACAGCGGCGGAGTAAGAGATGACACCTCACCGAGGCTAGGCCGTCGAGCCCCAGCGACAAATACGAAAGTGGCAGACACGTCGGATGACACACGGCGGCCGAGGGCACGTGCGAGGCACCGCCGAAACACCCATGCGACGCGCGAACGTGCGACTGAATAGGTCAGCAGGGGGAACGCCACTATGCACCCTTATACACTGTTGAGACCTATCCACCGCAACCACAAGGTGGTCATTGTGTTTGAACGTTTTACTGATCGGGCCCGTCGGGTTGTTGTCCTCGCCCAAGAGGAAGCACGCCTGCTGAACCACTCCTACATCGGCACCGAGCACATCCTGCTCGGGTTGATCCACGAAGGCGAAGGCGTTGCAGCCAAGGCTCTCGAATCGCTGGGAATTTCACTGGAGGCGGTGCGCAGCCAGGTCCAGGACATCATCGGTCAGGGCGGTTCGTCCCCATCGGGGCACATCCCGTTCACGCCGCGCGCCAAAAAGGTGCTGGAGCTGTCCCTGCGTGAGGCGTTGCAGCTCGGCCACAACTACATCGGCACGGAACACATCCTCCTCGGCCTCATTCGCGAGGGCGAGGGTGTCGCCGCCCAGGTGCTGATCAAGCTCGGTGCTGATCTGTCCCGCGTTCGCCAACAGGTCATCCAATTGCTGTCCGGGTATCAGGGCCCGCAAGCCGCCGGTTCCACCGGCACGGGCAAGGAATCTGCTGCCGCTGCAGCCGGTCCCGGAGCCACGACCGGCGAGGACAAGGGCGGATCGCAGATACTCGACCAATTCGGCCGCAACCTCACGCAGCTCGCTCGCGAGAAGAAGCTCGACCCGGTCATCGGGCGGCTCTCGGAGATGGAGCGCGTCATGCAGGTGCTCTCACGCCGCACGAAGAACAACCCGGTGCTGATCGGTGAGCCCGGCGTCGGCAAGACGGCGATCGTCGAAGGCCTCGCCCAGAAAATCGTCTCCGGCGACGTTCCCGAGACCCTCGCCGGCAAGCAGCTCTACACCCTCGACCTCGGCGCACTCGTCGCCGGCAGCCGGTATCGCGGCGATTTCGAGGAGCGACTCAAGAAGGTACTCAAGGAGATCCGTACCCGCGGCGACATCATCCTGTTCATCGACGAGATCCACACGCTCGTCGGCGCCGGTGCTGCCGAAGGTGCCATCGACGCAGCGAGCATCCTCAAGCCGATGCTCGCCCGTGGCGAACTGCAGACCGTCGGCGCCACCACGCTGGACGAGTACCGCAAGCACCTCGAAAAAGACGCAGCCCTCGAGCGCCGCTTCCAGCCCGTCAGGGTCGAGGAGCCGACGCTGCCGCACACGATCGAGATCCTCAAGGGCCTCCGCGATCGCTACGAGCAGCATCACCGTGTGACGATCACCGATCAGGCGCTCGTCGCCGCGGCGAACCTCGCCGATCGCTACATCTCCGACCGTCACCTGCCGGACAAGGCCATCGACCTCATCGACGAGGCCGGCTCACGACTGCGCATCAAGCGCATGCAGACTCCGCCCGACCTCAAAGAACTCGAAGGCAAGATCGCCACTGTTCAGGAGCAGAAGAAGCGTTCCGTCGAAGAACAGCGCTTCGAAGAGGCCGGCCGCCTGCGCGACCAGGAGAAGTCGTTGCTCGAAGAGAAGGCGACGAAAGAGGCCGAGATCAAGGCCTCCGGTGTCGATCTTTTCGACGAGGTCAACGAGGAGTCGATTGCCGAAGTGCTCAGCGTGTGGACCGGTATCCCGGTGTACAAGCTGACCGAAGAAGAGACGCAGAAGCTCATCAACATGGAAGCTGAACTGCACAAGCGTGTCATCGGCCAGGAAGACGCCATCCGCGCCGTCAGCCAGGCGATCCGCCGCACCCGTGCGGGCCTCAAGGACCCGAAGCGACCGAGCGGCTCGTTCATCTTCCTCGGCCCGACCGGCGTCGGCAAGACCGAACTCGCCAAGACACTTGCAGAGTTCCTGTTCGGTGACGAGAAGTCGCTGATCGCCCTCGACATGTCGGAATACATGGAGAAGCACACGGTCTCGCGCCTCGTCGGCTCGCCTCCCGGCTACGTCGGCTACGAAGAGGGTGGCCAGTTGACCGAGGCTGTGCGGCGCAAGCCGTTCAGCGTGGTGCTCTTCGACGAAGTCGAAAAGGCCCATCCCGACGTGTTCAACACGCTGCTGCAAATTCTCGAAGAAGGGCGCCTGACCGACAGTCAGGGCCGCACCGTCGACTTCCGCAACACCGTGTTGATCATGACCTCTAACCTCGGAACCCAGGAACTGCGCAAGGGCAACGTCGGCTTCACGAAGAACGACGAGGCCGTCAGCTACGAGCGGATGAAGGAAAAGGTCAACGAGGCGCTGAAGAACCACTTCCGCCCCGAGTTCCTCAACCGTGTCGACGAGACGATCGTGTTCCACGAACTGTCCCGTGTCGAAGTCACGCAGATGGTCGACAACATGACCCGCCGCCTGTCGAACCAGCTCGAAGGCCAGGGTCTCGGCCTCGAACTGACAACGGCTGCCAAGGAACTGTTGGCGATACGTGGCTACGACCCGACATTCGGCGCACGTCCGTTGCGCCGAGCGATCCAGCGGCTGATCGAGGATCCGATCTCCGAACGCATCCTCTACAAGGACTTCCGCGCCGGCGAGATCATCATCGTCGACGCCGAGGACGACCCGGACAAGATCGGCGAGCAGCGCATTTCATTCCGCACCGTCGAGGGATTCAGAGTCCCCGAGACGCCAGAGCTTGCCGGCACCGCCAGCCCGCTCGGCGGCAATTCGGATCCGATCATCTCCTCGATCGACCCGGACAGCCTCCCGCCGCTCGACTAGTCCAGCAACCGAAAATTCCGACGCTGGCACCAAGGCTCGCACCTGCTGCGATCATTGGTGCCAGCGTCGCGCCGGGCGTCGGCTGGATCTGGGGCGGAACATGGGATCCGCCACCTGTCGATCTGCAGCACGTCTCCCCCAGCGGTCGCTGACCTCGGCACCCGCCCCGCCAAGCCGGGCTACGGTTTGTACGGGCCCCAGCCGTCTCCAATCTGTGTGAAGTGTTCCGGCGCACCCGTCCCCCGCCCGAACACTCCGCGCCGCCAGATCATGCGGATATCGAAGCGTGGCGCGCCTGATAGAGGATCTCGAGTTCGTCGATCAGGTCGCCGAATGCAGCGAGGTCGTATGGCGTGACGCGTTCGACCTACCAGCCGATCTGGTGACACTGGCGATCACGCTGCTTGTCCTTCGCGGTTCCTTCCAGCAGCAGATGATCTGCATGGACATCGATCTCGATCGCCCATCGCAGCGACGGAATCGACAGGTCGATGCGGATGTCCGTGCCGTTGGGCAGGCGCAGAAGCCAATGCTGCGCCTCGACCGCGATGCCTCGCTCACGCAGCGCCATTGCGATACGGAACTCGGAGCGGAGATCCCGTGCGAGAGATTTACGGCTTGATGCTGCCTAGGGCTGGGACAGCGTGGCGGGCGATGGTCGTCAGCCAGCTCGGCTGGATGCCGACGGCGAGCGTGAATCCGGCGGCGAGGGTGATGACGATGCCGCTGGCCCATGGCACGACGATGGTGTCGCCGGTGGCGTCACTGTCGGACATGTACATACTGACGATGATCCGCAGATAGAGGAAGGCACCGATCACCGAGGCGACCATGGCGATGATCGCCAGCGCGTAGCTGTGGCGATCGACGGCTGCGCCGATGACTCCGAACTTGGCGAAGAACCCCGACGTCAACGGCACACCGGCCTGGGCGAGCAGGAACACCGTCATTGCCAACCCGAGCACCGGTCTCGTGCGTCCGAGACCCTTGTAGTCGTCGAGGCTGTGGTTGGCGTCACCCTTGCGACCGACGAGACCGACGATGCCGAACGTCCCGAGCACGAGAACGGAGTAGGCAAGCACGTAGAACAGCGCCGCGCTGACGCCGTCGTTGCCACCCTGGTGGCCGGCCGCTTCGATGCCGACGAGGATGTAGCCGGCGTGACTGATCGAGGAGTACGCCAGCATGCGCTTGACGTTTGTCTGCACGACGGCGAGGATCGATCCGACGATCAGCGTGGCGACGGCGATGGCCCAGATGACCGGCCGCCAGTCTGCACTGCGGTTGGCGAGTGCATAGATCAGCACGCGGATGATCGCAGCGAATCCTGCAGCCTTGGCGACGGACGCCATGAATGCCGTGGTGGGTGTCGGTGAGCCCTGATAGACGTCCGGCGTCCACATGTGGAACGGCACAGCGGCGACCTTGAACGCCAGGCCGACGATCAGCAGGGCGATGCCGGCAAGCATCAGCGCCTTGTTCCTGCCGAGGAAGATGATGCCGACGGTGTCGCTGTTGAGCTTCTCGAAGATGCCGGGAGCGGCATCGGATCCGCTGAGGCGGGTGGTACCGAACGCACCGTAGAGCAGGGCGATTCCGTACAGCAGGAAGGCAGAGGAAAAGCCGCCGAGGACGAAATACTTGATGCCGGCTTCCTGAGATTCCTCACGCCGACGATTCGACGCCGCAAGGATGTAGAGGGCGATCGACATCGTTTCGAGGCCGAGGAACAACACGATCAGATCGTTGGAGGCAGCCATGACGATCGCACCGATGGCACTCATGAGGTACAGGCTGTAGATCTCCGCACCCTCGAAGCCCTCACGGTCCATGTAGTCACCGGTCAGCATCGAGGCGAGCACGACAGAGGCCGAGATGGTGATCGTGAAGAACATCGTGAAGTGGTCGAAGTGCAGAGCATCCCCGACGAGGCCGATCGAACCGTCGACCGAAATGCGATGCCACAGCACGATCGCCAGCACGAGCGAGGCCATACCGATGGCAGCGGTGAAGAAGGCGTACAGATTGCGTGGCCACTTCGGTGTGAGCGCAGCGGCGATCATCAACACGAGCCCGCCGACGAGCAGCACGATCAACGGCGAGAGCGCGGTCCAGTTGATCGCCGGACCGTGGAAGACGTCAGCAGTTGCCTGGGCGAACATCACTGGCCGCCCTCGGCAGCGGCGATCGGCGACTGCGGCTGCGGGTAGTCGACGTGCTGCACCAGTTTGTTCACGGCGGGTTGGATGCGGTCGAGCATCGGCTTCGGGTACACCCCGGTGAAGACGATGATGCCGAGCAGCGGGGCGAGGACGAGCGCTTCTTTGAGCTTCAGTTCACTGAACGTCTTGTTCGCTTCGTCAGGTTGACCGTGGAACACGCGCTGATAGGCCCACAGCAGGTACAGCGCAGCGAGGATCACGCCGGCAGCAGCGACGACGGTCCACCAGCGAGCCGTCAGGAAGGTGCCGATGAGGATCATGAACTCGCCGACGAAACCGTTGAGACCTGGGACACCGATCGACGACAGCATCACCAGCGTGAACACGCCGGCGAAGATCGGGGCGACGGATTGCAGGCCTTTGAGTTGGCTGATCTCACGGGTGTGGCGACGTTCGGAGATCATGCCGACGAGCAGGAAGAGCGCACCGGTCGAGACACCGTGGTTGATCATTTGCAGCACACTGCCGCTGACGGCCTGGCCGGTGAAGGCGAATGCACCGAGGACGATGAAACCCATATGGGCGACGGAACTGTAGGCGACGACGCGTTTGAGGTCTTTCTGCATCGTGGCGACGATCGCCCCGTAGAGGATGCCGATGACCCCCAAAGTGAGGAACAACGGGCGGAAGTAGCGCGTCGCTTCGGGGAACAGACCGAACGAGAAGCGCAGCAGACCGTAGGTCCCGAGTTTCAACATCACACCGGCGAGCAGGACGGACCCGGCCGTCGGAGCCTGGGTATGGGCGTCCGGGAGCCAGGTGTGGAACGGGAAGATCGGCACCTTGACGGCGAAGGCGATGGCGAAGGCGAGGAACAACCAGCGCCCGGTCGAGACGGCGAAGCTCGCCTTCTGCAGTTCGACGAGGTCGAAGGTGATGTGGCCCAACTGCGCCTTCGCCAAGAACGCGGTCGTCAGGATCCCGACGAGCATGAACGCCGAACCGAGCATCGTGTAGATGAAGAATTTCAGCGCAGCATAGACGCGCTTGTCGTAGCCCCAGCCGCCGATCAGGAAGTACATCGGGACGAGCACGATCTCGAAGAAGACGAAAAAGAGGAACAGGTCGAGGCTGAGGAACGATCCCATCACGCCGGCTTCGAGGAGCAGGATCCAGGCGGTGTACGGCTTGATGTCGTGGTGCGAGTCCGAGCCGAGCAGGGCGATCGGGAAGAGTATGCCGGTCAGCAGGACGAGGAAAAGGGAGATGCCGTCGATGCCGAGATGCCAGCCGATCCCCCATTGCTTGATCCACGAGTGTTGACTGACGAGTTGGAACGATCCGTCACCGCCGGTGTGGAACTTGCCGAGCACCCAGATCGACAGCGCGCCGGTGACGACGGAGAAGCCGACGCCTGCGAGTTTGACGATGTCTGGGTGACGTTTTGACATCAGCGCAACGACGAGCGCGCCGGCAGCGGGTACGAGCACCAGCGCCGTGAGAATCGGGAAATTGTTCATCTACATCAATCCCCGGACGAGGAACCAGCCAAGGAGTACAACGACACCGATGCCGATGCCGAGCGCGTAGGTGCGCACTCGTCCCGATTCGGTCTTGCGGACTTCGCCACCGGTGGCGCGCACTAAGGTGGCGACGCCGTTGACAGCACCGTCGATGACGTTGGCATCGAACCAGGCGGTGGCTTCGAACGACTCACGGCCGGGCCCGCCCATGAAACGGGTGACCGCCCAGTCGTAGTACCAGCCGCGTGCGAGAATCTCCGGCTCGACGGCCGGCGCCTTGTGGCGGTTGTAGACGAGCACGCCGCCGGCGATACCGATGAGGCCGATGACAACGGCGACGACTGCCAGCACGATCTTCGGGCCAGTCGACTCGAACGGCTTGCCGATCACCGGTTCGAGCCAGCTCGTCAGCTTCTCGGTGTTGTGGCTGAACGGCAGGTTGATCGCACCGCCGACAATTGCCAGGCCGCCGAGTGCGACGAGCGGCAGCAGCATGATCTTCGGGCTCTCGTGCGGTACGAAGTCGCCGTGCGCGCCGTGTTCCTCGTGGGCGTCGTGCCAGCGCGACTTGCCGAAGAAGACCATCATCACCTGTCTGGTCATGTAGTAGGCGGTGAGCAGCGCCGTAAAGAGGCCGACGGCCCAGAGGAATTTGTTCGTCTGCCAGGCGGCGAGGAGGATGTCGTCCTTGCTCCAGAAGCCGGCGAACGGGGGGACGCCGGCGATCGCCAGCCAGCCGATGATGAAGGTGATCGCCGTGACCGGCATCAGCTTGCGGAGCGCGCCCATCTTGCGCATGTCCTGTTCGTGGTGCATGCCTTCGATCACCGAGCCGGAGCCGAGGAACAGCAGCGCCTTGAAGAAGGCGTGGGTCACCATGTGGAAGATCGCGGCGGTGTAGGCACCCGAACCGATCGCCAGGAACATGTAGCCCAGCTGGCTGACCGTCGAATACGCCAGTACCTTCTTGATGTCGTTCTGGGCAACGGCGATCGTCGCAGCGAAGAGGGCGGTGGCGGCACCGATATAGGCGATGAGTGTCGGACCCCAGCGCGAGGCGATGTCGAGCACCGGGCTCATGCGCACCAGCAGGAAGACACCGGCGGTGACCATCGTCGCCGCGTGGATCAGCGCCGACACCGGAGTCGGGCCCTCCATTGCGTCCGGGAGCCAGATGTACAGCGGCAACTGAGCGCTCTTACCGCAGGCACCGACGAAAAGGAACATGGCGATCGCCGTGGCGGTCGACTGGCTCATCTTGCCGCTGGTCGCAGCGCCGATGATCTCGTGATAGTTCAGCGAACCGGTCGCATGGAAGGCGAAGAACATCGCCGTCATGAAGCCCCAGTCACCGACGCGGTTGGTGACAAAGGCCTTCTTACCGGCCGTCGCCGCACTCTCGCGCTCGTGCCAGAACGAGATCAGCAGATAGCTGCAGGTTCCGACGCCTTCCCATCCGAGGAAGGTGACGAGCAGGTTGGAGCCGAGCACCAGCACGATCATCGACAACGCGAAGAGGTTGAGGTAGAGGAAGAATTTCGAGAAGCGCGGATCACCATGCATGTAGCCGATGGAATACAGGTGGATCAGCGTGCCGATGCCGGTGACGAACAGGCACATCGTGATGCTCAGCGGATCGACGAGAAACGCCAGGTCGACGTGGAGGTTGTAGCCGAGTCCGTTGACCGGGATCCACGACCACACCTTGAGGATGTGTTCGCGTTGTTCCGCCGTTTTCGAGAGCAGGTCGAAGAACACCCCGACGGTGACGACGAAGGCGGCACCGATCATCGTCGAGGCGAGATAGCCGGCTTTGGGGTCGCCGAGCCTGCGCCCGAAGACAAGGATCAAAAGGAATCCAGCGAGCGGAAACGCAGGAATCAACCAAGCAAAAGAAATCATGACAACGCACCAGTCGGCTCAATCGTGCGGGGGACCGATATGGGTGACAACCGGTCGCACGATGCGGTCAATGCGGACTCCGTCGGGGGGTTCGTGGGGCGATAGCCCCCTGATCGGCGGCCATGGCGAGCTTGCTCGCCGCCGCCGAAGGACAGCGAGACGCTCATCGACAACTCGACCGAACGGAGAGAGCGAGGGAGCGCAGCGACCGATGCGAACGAGTGAGGTCGAAACACGCTCATCCCTTCATGAGGGAGATGTCGTCGGCGGTAGCGCCTGGCTTGCGACGAAGGATGGACACGATGATGCCGAGGCCGACGACGACTTCGGCGGCGGCGACGACGAGCACGAAGAAGACGGTGCTCTGTCCGCCGATGTCACCCCAGATGCGGCTAAAGGCGACGAAGGAGAGGTTGACGGCGTTGAGCATCAGTTCGATGCACATGAACATGATCAGCGGGTTGCGGCGCACGAGCACACCGAAGGCGCCGATGCTGAACAGCAACGCCGACAGCATCAGATACCAGATCGGTTGCGGCTTGATGATGGCGATCATGACGGCGTTCATGATTTCACGGCGGGCTCTGGCTTTGGCAATTTGCGCGCCAGCAGGACGGTGCCGACGACGGCGATCACCAGCAATACGGACGTCAACTCGAAGGCGAAGACGTAGTCGGAGAAAATCGAGCGGGCGAGATCGCGGAGGTTGTTCGCTGCCTTGACGGCTTTGCCCGCGGCCGTGACCTTGAGGATGGCGCGGCTGACGATGATCGACGTTCCGACGAGCGCCAGTATGCCGACGGCGACGATCGCCCCGAGCGGCCGCTGGGCGGCGATCGGGTCGGTGCGCAGATCCTCGGAGGCATCGACGCCGAGCAGCATGATGACGAACAGGAACAGCACGACGATGGCACCGGCGTAGACGATGACCTGCACAGCGGCGAGGAAGTTGGCCTCGAGGGCGACGAAATGCACGGCGATACCGAACAGCGTGAGGATCAGCGAGAGCGCAGCGTGCACGGGATGTTTGCGGACGATGACGCCCACGGCTCCGACGAGCACCATCAGCGTGGCGACGATGAAGACAATCAGTTGCATCAGTGCGCGCCACCATGCGGCTGGATGTTCGGTCGGGTGTGCGGTTTGGCGGTCGCATGGCTGCCGGCAGCAGTCGGTGTATCGGCCTGCGAGGCGTCGCGGTCGAACTGCGAGCCCTGGGCGGCACGAACGCCGTAGCCGAGTTCGCCGCTCCAGCCGACGAGACCATCGAAGGTCTCGTCACCTGATGACGCCGTGGCGCGCATCCAGCCGGAGGTCAGGACGTCGTCGCCCTCGCGCCAGTCCTCCCAGGGCATCTTCTGCGGCTTGCCGTCGTCACCGACGACCAGTTCCGTCTTCGTATAAATCGCGTCGTCGCGGTTGGTGAAGGAGAATTCGAACAGCTTCGTCTCGGTGATCGCCTCCGTCGGGCAGGCCTCGACACACAGATCGCAGTGGATGCAACGGAGGTAGTTGATCTCGTAGATGAAACCGAAGCGCTCGCCAGGGCTGACGGGCTCGTCGATCGGGTTGTCGGCACCGCGCACGTAGATGCATTTCGCTGGGCAGACACCGGCGCACAGTTCGCAGCCGATGCACTTCTCCATGCCATCCTCGTACTTGTTGAGGACATGGCGGCCATGCATGCGCTCCGGCTTGTCGCTCTTGACGTCGTGCGAATCGTCGCCCTTGGCGTACTCGCGACCGCCGGAGTATTCGCCGGTGACGCGCTTGCCGCCGAAAATTCGGTGTTGGCGGAGTGTGACTGCAAAACCATCGAGGTAGCCCATCAGAACATGGCTCCTTCTTTTTCGCGGTTCTTGGAACTCGTGCGCACCGCAGCCGTCAGCAAGAGGTAGGAGAACGCCAGCACGGCAGCACAGACGACACCGACGACAACCCGGTTCCAGCCTTCGTCACGGGCGACGCGTAAGGCGGCCAGGAGCATGAACCAGCCAAGGGCGATCGGGATCAGTACCTTCCAGCCGAGGTTCATCAACTGGTCGTAGCGCAGGCGGGGCAGCGTGGCCCGCAGCCAGACATACATGTAGAGGAAGATGAACAGCTTGAGGAGGAACCACACCGTCCCGCTGAACGGTCCGAGGTGCAGGTTGAGAGTCGTGTCGCCAACGGTGATCGGCTGCGGGCCGCCGAGGAACAGCGTGACGATGATCGCACTCATCGTCACCGTGTTCATGAACTCGGCGAGATAGAACAGCGCGAATCGCAGCGACGAATACTCGGTGTTGAAGCCGCTGACGAGTTCCGATTCGGCTTCGACGAGGTCGAACGGCGGACGGTTGAGTTCCGCTGTTCCGGCGATCACGAAAATCACGAACGGCACGACGCCGGTGGCGATGATGTGCCAGCGGCTGATGGTGTTCTGGGCAATGACGATGCCATTCGTCGACAGCGTTCCGGCGACGAGTAACACCGCACCGATCGACAAGCCGAGCGCCGCTTCGTAGCTGACCATCTGTGCCGAGGCACGGACGGAGCCGAGCAGTGGGTACTTCGAGCCACTGGACCAGCCGGCGAGCATGATGCCGTAGACGGCGATCGAGCTGAGCATCAGCACCAGCAGGATGCCGATCGGAGGGTCGGCCAATTGCACGAGCGTCCGGTGACCGGCGATGGTGACGAGGCCGCCCCTGCCGTTGCTGAAATCGCCGCCGAGCGGGATCACGCACCACACGAGAAACGCAGGCACGAACGCCAGGAACGGAGCGAGCTTGAAGACGAAACTGTCGGCTCGCTCTGGGACGAGGTCCTCTTTGAAGAACAGCTTGATGCCGTCGGCCAGTGTCTGTAGCAAGCCCCACGGACCTGCCTTGTTCGGCCCGACACGGTTCTGCATGCCGGAGATGATCTTGCGCTCGAACCACACCATGAACATCGTGGCGACGAGGCCGACGACGAAGACGATGAGCACCTTGACGATGACGATGAGGACGACAGCGAGGCTGAGCCCCCGGAAGAAGAGCGGATCGGCAGCGAGCATCAGGACACCGTCTCGACGCGCACGTCAGTCGCCGGGGATGCCGCGTCGAGCAGTGCCGCAATGTTGATGTTCGACTGGTTGAACTCGACCCAGGCAGCGCCTCGCGGCACACCGTCGTCGGCAACCGAGGTCAGTACGACGCTGGCGGTCTTGCTTGTCACCTTCAGGGGAGCACCGGGACCGCCGAGACGGTCGAGGTCGAGCGAATGCAGGTGCAGTTTGGCGCCCGGCATCAAACCGGCGAGAGAATGCGACAGTTGCGTACTGATCGCACGGTCGTACAGCTTGCGGCCGACGACGAGTTTGAAGTTGTAGCCGCTGCTCATCGGTACTTCCGCTCCGGAGGTCTCGAGTGCACTGCTGGATTCTGGCACGGCGAGCACCCCGTCCGTTGCTTCGGCGAGCGCCTCACGGGTTGCACCGGCATAGGCAGGGACATTGGTGGCGATGGCATCAGTGATGGCGTCGACCGAATCGAGCGACCACTCTGCTCCGAGGGCACGTGCGAGGTCGCCGGCGATCATCCAGTCGGGACGCGACGTGCCGTGGGCAGTGACCTTCTGCGCGAGCGGGACGACGCGTCCTTCGATGTTCGTCGTATAGCCACGCTTTTCGGCGTAGCCGGCAGCGGCGAGGACGACATCGGCATGCTGCGAACTGTGGTTGACGAAGGTGTCGACGGCGATGATGCTGCGGGCACCGGCGAACGCTCGCGTGGCGAGCGTCGTGTCGGGGAAGTCGCTGAGCGGGTCGGCGCCGAGCAGGATCAGGAGCGCCAAACGGCCCTCGGCGGCAGCGGTCAAGATGTCATCCGTGTGCATCCCGTCGGTCGCCGGCGTCAATCCGAGTTGCAGTGCGCCGACGACATTGCCCCGCCGAAATGCCGGCAGAACGGTCGCCGTCGGAGCGGCATCGAGGAGGGCGGCAAGTGCATCGATCTGGAACTGATCGGACTCTGCAAGGTTGGCCGTGCCGGCAACGATGACGACTGGGCCCTTGGCGAGTTGCTCGGCGACGTCGGCCTGAGCGATCGTTTCGCGCACGATCCGCGCCTGACCACCGGACAGGTAATTGACCGACCGCCACGAGTACTTCGTCATGCCAGTCGACTTCGGTGTGAACTCGAGCACCTTGACACCACGCTTGTCGGCAGCGTCGCGGAGTCGCAGGAAGAGCACCGGCAGTTCTTCTTTGAGATCGCCACAGAGCAGCACAACCGTGGTGGCTGCAGCAGCGTCGTTGATCGTCGCACGCGGCAGGGTGAGGACTGCAGGCGACAACCCGTCGAGCATCTGCGCATCGACGTTGTCGGTGTGCAGGACGGTCCTGGCGAACTGCGCCCACGCGTAGGCATCTTCGTTCGACCCCCGAGCGCCGCCGATGATGCCGATACCCGTCGGGCCGTCGGTGTCGAGTGCCGTTTTGATCAGCGCTGCTGCCTTGGATATCGCTTCCGACCACGAAGCCTCGACGAGGCCGGTGCCGTCGGCCGCTTTCACCGCCGGCGTCCCGAGCCGTTGAGCGCTGTTCGGCGCTTCGAAGTTGAAGCGGCCGCGATCGCAAAGCCAGCCCCAGTTCACGGCGTCCGAATCGTAGCCTTGATAGCGCACCAGTTCGTCGCGGCTCGACTGGACAACGGTCTGGCAGCCGACCGCGCAGGTGGTGCATGTCGAGTGTGCCTCTTCGAGGTCCCATGGACGCGCCTTGAACCGGTACGGCGAAGCGGTGAGAGCGCCGACCGGGCAGATCTGCACCGTGTTGCCGCTGAAGTAGCTGACGAACGGCTCGTTCGGGAACGTCAGCACCTGCGTCTCGTTGCCGCGATGGGTGAACGAGATCAGCGGATCACCGGCGACCTCATCGGCGAAACGGGTGCAACGATCGCAGAGGATGCAGCGTTCACGGTCGAGGAAGACGAGGTCGCTGATCGGGATCGGCTTCTCGTAGTGGCGCTTCTCCTCGACGAAACGGCTCTCGCCGGGCCCATGCGTGAGCGTCTGGTCCTGCAGCGGGCATTCCCCGCCCTTGTCGCAGACCGGGCAGTCGAGCGGGTGGTTGGCGAGCAGCAGTTCGATGATGCCGGCCTGTGCCGCCTTGGCGACGGGCGACTCGGTGTTGATCACCATGCCGGGAGCGACGGGGAACATACAGGTCGGCATCAGCGCAGGACCGCGCCCGGTGTCGACTTCGCAGAGGCACATGCGGCACATGCCGACCGAACTCATGCGCTCGTGGTAGCAGAAGCGCGGGATGTATGTGCCGGTCCGTTCAGCAGCGGCGATGATCAGCTCGCCCTTGTGCGCAGACACCTCGTGGCCGTTGATCGTGACCTTGACCTCGTTCGGATCGGCGGGCTCGGTCGGCTCCTCGGTGGAGGGTGACTCCGTGGCGGTCATCAATGGCTCCCAACAGCTGCAGCGGTGACGGGGATCGAGTTCCGCTTGACGATTTTCGCCTCGAACTCGTCACGGAACAGCGTGAGCGAGGAATCGACGGCGTTGTAGCAGGAGGGTCCAACGAAGCAGATCGTCGTCATCTTGAACGGGAAGGGCGCCGCCGCCAGGCCGAGTCGCTCGCTGGCGGGGTGCGGGTACTGCCCAGGCGTGATCATCTGGCCGATCTCGAGCAACTGGTCGAGATCACGCATCGTGCCCTTGCCGTCGACGATGCGGCTCATGATGCGTTCCAGCCAGGTGCCGCCCTCGCGGCACGGCACGCATTTGCCGCATGACTCGTGGGCGTAGAAGCGCACGAGCGTCAGCGCTGCAGCGGGGATGTCGGTCGTCTCGTCCATCACCATGATCGCCCCGGAACCGAGCATCGAACCGGCAGCACCGACGAGCTTGCCCTCGAACGGCAGGTCGAGCTGATCGGGAAGGAACCACGGTGCCGAACCGCCACCTGGTACAAACGTCTTGAGTTCGTTGTCGTCACGGATGCCGCCGCAGAACTCGTCGCCGTACAGCAGCTCTCGGAACGTCGTCGTACCGTTGATGATCTCGAACACACCGGGCCGCTTGACGTGCCCCGACACTGCGACCATGCGCGTGCCGGGTGACGTTGCCGTGCCGATCGCGGTGTAGGCGGCGACGCCGTTGCTCAGCAGCCACGGCAGGTTCGACAGTGTCTCGACGTTGTTGACGATCGTCGGTTTGCCGTAGAGGCCGATGGCCGCGGGAAAGTACGGCGGCTTGAGTCGCGGCATGCCGCGGTTGCCTTCGAGGCTCTCGATCATCGCTGTCTCTTCGCCGACGACGTAGGCACCAGCGCCCCAGTGCAGCACGATGTCGACGGACAGGTCACTGCCGAGAATGTTCTTGCCGATGAAACCGGCTGCATAGGCCTCGTTCAGCGCTGTGGCGACGCGCTCCTGGGCGAGCGCCATCTCGCCGCGGATGTAGAGGAAGCATTGCGACAGGCCGGCTGCATAGCAGGCGATCAGGCAGCCTTCGATGAGCTGATGCGGATCGCGTTCCATCAGCAGGCGATCCTTGTAGGTACCCGGCTCGCTCTCGTCGCCGTTGACGACGAGATAGCGCGGCCACACAGCAGCCGGTGTCAAGCCCCATTTCACGCCTGCAGGGAACCCGGCACCGCCACGGCCGAGGACGGTCGAGTCCTTCACGATGCCGTGCACGTCTGCAGCTGACTGCGCGAGCGCCGATCTGAGGCCCTCATAGCCGCCCGTCGCCCGATACCGCTCGATCGTATAGCTGTCCTCGAACTTGAAGCGCGAGGTGACGACCATCGGGCGATCGCCCTCGACGTATCCCGGGGCGTAGGGATATGTATTGCCCGTGAGCGTGCTCATTTCGCCTCTTCCTTGACAGCGAGCCACGCAGGAGCCGTCGACACCGTGTCGGGATCGACGGCGCCGACACCGATGTTGACCGGGATGTGCTGGCGGACCCTGGCGACGGTGCCGTGCGGCGGGATCTCCTCGGTCAGCTTCGCACCCCGGAGGTCGTCGATCAACTGGTCGATGCCATCGTTCGTCACGCGGAAGCGGTACCGGTAGTTGACCTGCAGGCATGGCGCTTCGGTACATGCCGCCTGGCATTCTGCGTGCTCGAGCGTGATCAGGCCGTCCGGCGTCGTGCTGCCGGCACGGATACCGAGCTTCTGTTCGGCGTGGTGCATCAGTTCGTGTGCGCCGAGCAGCGCGCACGACATCGTGCCGCAGATGTTGATGACGTACTTGCCGACGGGCTCCATCTTGAACATCTCGTAGAACGTGCATGTGCCGAGCACTTCAGCAGCGGTACAACCGACGAGGTCGGCGATGTGGCTCATGGCGTCGTTGGTGATGTAGCCGTCCTGCTCCTGTGCAAGATGCAGCAGCGGGATCGTCGCCGACTTCGGGCGCGGGTAACGGCCGATGATCTCCCTGGCGATCTTCACGTTCGATTCGGTGAGTCTGGCCACGTCAGTTTCCTAGCACCTTGAAGGAGTCGATGAATTGATGCGCTGCGTCGACGCCACCTGCCAGTCCCGTCTTGAATTCGTAGAGCGCTCCGTAGAGCACGGTGTCGCCGAGGACGACACGCCCGAAGACGCGCACGGCGTTGCCGCCGTCGGTCCCCTTCGCCTCGAATTCGACGGCCGGGAAGTTCTGGTAGGTCGTCGAGGCCCTCGACACCTCGAGGAAACCTGACGTCGACATGATGGCGTCGACGGTCACCTTGAGCACGTTGTCGCGATCAGCCCCTGCGTTGTTGCGGACTGCGTAGCTCACGACCTCGACCGCGTTCGTCACGACCGCTTGGAAGACGTGGGCTTCGGCGCTCGTGGCCGAAGCGGGATTGACGGTCTCGTTCGGCGTGGCGTCGAATGCCGCACTGAACTTTCCGGCATCGGAGGTGAAGACCGTCCCGGACGCCGGAGCGCCCGAGCCTGCATCGGTCGCTGGAATGGTCGCCGGTACGGTCGTAGGCGCTTCGGGGATTGTGAAGGCAACGGCCGAAGTTGCCCCTGTCGTCCTCGCAATCGTTGTCGAAGTCGTTTTCGTTGTCGCCGTCGCTGGTGTCGTCTCGTCCGTCACTGCCGTACCGTCGGTCGTGCCTCCGACCGTCGTGGCGCTGGCGTCCGTGCCGACGTCGCCGATTGTCGTCGTCGATACCGTCTTCGACGTCACCGGTGACGAGGTCGAGCACCCGGCGAGGGTGACGACGACGAGTGAACCGATCAGTGCGTTGGCGAGCCTCACCGATCGACCTCGCCGAGCACCGGGTCGACCGATGAAATCACGGCGATGGCATCAGCGACCAATCCGCCGCGCATCATGTGCGGCAGACATTGGATGTTGACAAAACTCGGGGCACGCATGTGCATCCGGTACGGCGTCGGCGAACCGTCCGATGCGATATAGCAGCCGATCTCTCCACGAGGACTCTCGATGGCGACGTAGACCTCACCCTCTGGGACCTTGAAGCCCTCGGTGAAGATCTTGAAATGGTGGATCAGGGCCTCCATCGACTCGTCGATGCGCATACGCGGCGGCGGGGTGACCTTTTTGTCCTGGATCCGGTAGTCGCCCGACGGCATCTGATCGAGGATCTGATGGACGATGCGGATCGACTCCCGGACCTCGTTGAGGCGGATCGCATAGCGGTCGAAGCAGTCGCCGTAGGTGCCGACGATGACATCGAATTCGACGTCCTCATAGCGCAGATACGGCATCGAACGCCGCAGATCCCATGCCACGCCGGTCGAACGCAGCACCGGCCCAGTGGCACCGAGCGCCAGCGCTTCCTGAGCGGTGATCACCCCGACGCCTTGCAGGCGCTCACGCCAGATCGGCTGACCGGTCATCAGGATGTCGTATTCATCGAGCCGCGGCGAGATCAGTTCGAGCAACCGCAGGACGTCGTCTCGCCAGCTCATCGGCAGGTCGGCGGCGAGCCCGCCGGGACGGATGAAGTTGTGGTTCATCCGCAGGCCGGTGACCTTCTGGAAGAACCGCAATACCTCTTCGCGTTCACGCCAGCCGTAGATCATCATCGAGACGGCACCGATATCCATGCCGTTGGTGGCGAGGAACAGCAGGTGACTCGACATGCGATTCAGTTCCGACAACAGCATGCGCATCCACACCGCACGCGCCGGGATGTCTCCGTCGATACCGAGCAGTTTCTCGACGGCAAGACTGAAGACGAGTTCGTTGTTTAGCGGGCTCACGTAGTCCATGCGCGTGACGTTCGTTCCACCCTGCATGAACGTCAGCGCTTCTGCCTGTTTTTCCATGCCAGTATGGAGATAGCCGATGATCGGTTTACAGCGCAGCACGGTCTCGCCCTGCAACTCGAGCATCAGGCGCAGGACCCCGTGCGTGCTCGGGTGAGCGGGACCCATGTTGATGATCATCGTCTGATCTTCGTCGGGCAGGTCCGTCTGATTGGACGAGAGCTTGGCGGCTTCGGCCTCACTCATCCGCAGCACGGCTCCGACCTCGCGCATCAGTTCTCGAGCAGTCAATTCGCTACGCGGCTTGAGGCCCTGGGTAGGATCGCTGCCGGCTTCGATCGTGGCGACGATGCCGGTCGACAGCGTCGAACTCGGAGCGACTGCGACCGCTTCGGGATGTTCGAGCGCGCCTGCGTCGACGGTATCGAGTCCGATGCCGGAGGAGGGTCTGCGGGATTTCGGTGTCAGAACCTTGCTCATGTCAACTCACTCCCTTGAACTGCACCGGGATGCGACCGATCTCGTAATCCTTACGCAGCGGGTGCCCGTCCCAGTCCTCCGGCATCAGGATGCGGGTCAGGTCAGGGTGCCCTTCGAAGGCGATACCGAACATGTCGTACGCTTCGCGCTCCATGGCTTCGGTGCCCGGCCAGAGATCGAACAGCGACGGTAGTACGGGATCGACGGCCGGTACCTGGACGCGGACGCGCAGGCGTTCGTGGCGGGCGATCGACAGCAGGTTGACGACGATCTCGAAGCGTTCGGCCGTGACGCCGGCGGGCACCGCACGCTGCGGGAAGTCGAGGTAGTCGACGGCGCAGAGATCGGAACACGTCGTGAAGGTGTCGTCGAGCAACGCCTTCATCAGCTTCAGATACGTGGCCGCTGTGGCGAACACGGTCGCCTGACCGCGCGAATCACCGGTGATGTAACCGTCGGTCGCAGCCATTGCTCACCGAACCCCGAAGGCGACGGGGACGGGACGCGCGGCGACAGGGGCTTCACCGATCTCGATTTCCGCACCTCGTCCGGTCTCGGAACGGCGGCGCAGCAGTTCACCGGTTTCGATCTTGGCGTGCAACGTCTCGATGGCGTGGATCAACGTTTCCGGCGTCGGAGGGCAGCCGGGCGCGTAGACGTCGACGGGGACGACCTGGTCGACACCCTGGACGATCGCGTAGTTGTTGAACATGCCGCCCGTCGATGCGCAGACACCCATCGAGATGACCCACTTCGGTTCCATCATCTGGTCGTAGACCTGACGAAGGACCGGCGCCATCTTCTGGCTGACCCGACCGGCGACGATCATGATGTCGGCCTGACGCGGCGAGGCGCGAAAGACCTCCATACCGAAGCGCGCGAGATCATAGTGCGCTCCGCCGGCACCCATCATCTCGATGGCGCAGCAGGCAAGGCCGAACGAGGCAGGCCAAGACGAACGGGCGCGGGCCCAGTTGATCAGGCTTTCGATCTTGGAGGTAATGGCGTTGTCGGGGATGCCACCGAGCCCGTCGTCGAGGATTCCTTGCACCAAGCTCATGCAGCCACCTCGGTTCGCGTCGGATTCTCCGACGGCCGGCCTTCCGAGCCGACGCGCCGAATCGTACTGCGAACGGTGCGCTCCGCCGAAACGGCATTCTCGTCGATATCGAACCGCCTCGCAGCCTGCAGCGGACCCCAGTCGAGTGCCCCGCGGGCCACGACATAGACGAAGGCAAGGAAGAAGACAGCCGAGAAGGCGATCATCTCCCAGAACGCATACCCACCGAGCCCACCGACGGTGTCGTGGGTGATCGCATTCACGGCGTACGGGTAGAGGAAGATGATTTCGATGTCGAACATCACGAACAGCATGGCAACGATGTAGAAGCTGACCGGGAAGCGTTCCGGTGGCTCACGCGACGGAACGATGCCGCATTCGTACGGTGCCTCTTTGGCAGCCGACGGGCGACGTGGCGCCAGCAACCACGATGCTCCGCGGCTGAGCGCGCCGAAGAGCGTGGCGAGGATCAGCAGGAGAACAATCGGGAAATACTGGGACATGTCGTCAGACTCCGGCCGTTGCCTTTTCGAGCTCGCCGTGGACGTGTTCGGTGAACACGCGGTCACGACGGTGCAGCATGATGCACAGCATCAGGAATATGATCGTCCCACCAATGGTCAGCGACCGGCCGTTCTCCCGGATGCCCCCAGGATCGCGCTTCATGATGACGTAGCGCTTCGGCTGGTTCGGATCGGGAATCGCCTTCGCCGGTGCCCGACCGGGCTCGGCGATCTGCGACAGCACACCCTGCACTTCGACGAGCGAGTAGTGATCCGAATGGAAAAAGGCAACGAAATCGAGTTGCTTCTTGCCGAAGATCAACGGATATTTGGCCCCGCCTTTTTCGTAGACATTGAGCACCACGTACTGGCCAGTCGTGAAAACCTTGGCACTCTCGAGAATCGCCGAAGCTGCTGAGGACGCCTGCCCGTAGTTCGATGCGGATGTGTTCGTCTGCCGCCAGCCTTCTGCAAGCAACTCAGTCGTGTTTTTCACGCCGTCGGCACCGACGTCCTTCTTGATGACGCCAGATTCGTGGAGGTTGCCGTCGATCGAGATCTCGCCGGCGTTCTTCCACGACGGGGCAGGACCCTTCAGACCGATGGCATAGATCCACCATGCCAGGCCCATGATCGCCAGCCAGCCGGCGAGCGCCGTGACGGCGATCAGGAACCCCAGTCGCGCACCGAGATTGGTGCCGAGCAACAGGTAGACGCTGCCGCACAACACCATGAAGCCGATGAGCACGACGATGACGCCGCGGATCTCCGGCTGCCAGGTGATGGCAAGAATCGTTGCAAATGTCATTGCTCAGAGGCTCCGAACATACTCGATGACGGCTTTGAGCTGCTCTTGTGTCAGCAGATGGCCGAAGGCCGGCATGCGACCACTGCCCTGACCTTGGATCCCGTACCGCTGGCCGAGCTTCGAGCCGGCAGTGATGAAGGCGATCTGGTCTTGGACGTTGGCGAAGTGCAGCACCGTCGAAGCGTTCGTCAGGTTCGGCCCGAGCGCACCAACACCGGGCGAGGAAGGATCACCCCACGACCAACCCTTGGTGTGGCAACGTGCGCACGAGTAGGCCCCGGAGTCGAGCGACAGGTTGAACAGCGCCTCCCCTTCAGTGATCGGTTTGCCGGCAGCGGCCGCCGCATTGATCGCCGCTTTGACCGAGGTGTTGATGTCGGCCTGCTTCGTGTCCGGGAGCTGGCCACCATCGCAGACCGCCGGGTCGGTGCCACCATCGGCGAGCGAGCGGATGTCGAATGACTGCGCCGTCACCGAAGCGCAGCCGATCGGTTGGATCTGGATCGTCTTGAGGTACTCGATCAGCGTCGTGATCTGCTGATCGTTCATCGGGCCACCACCGTCGACACCCCATGGCGACATCGGCGAGAAGGGACGTCCGTAGACGAGGATGAAGCGAACCTCATCCGAGCTGAAGCGGTACAGCACCGTGTTCAACGCCGGCGCGTTCCATACGACCGACTTCGACTGGCCCGTGTTCGGGTCGATCAGGGTGTATGGAGCGTTGCCACCAGGCCCTTTCATGCCTCCATGACATCCGGCACAGTTGAACCCGCCGGCGGCTGTTGCTGCGAACAGTTGCGAACCCCAGTTCTGGAGGCGATTCTCGCTGTTGACGACAGCACCGGATTGTCTGGCCGGCTCGAGTACCCAGTAGATCGGCAGCATGACCGCGATCATGAAAAGGAACAGCACACCGAGGATCTGCACCCGTTCGAGGCGGGGACCTTCGAGTTGCTCGTCGTCGAGGTATTCCTTGCGGTTGGCCGCCAGTTCGACCTCGGCTCCGATCTCCGCCTTGTTGCTGAAGATGTTGAAGATGGCATATGTCAGGTACCCGACGACCAGCAGGACCAAGAGAATGACGGCAATACTCGTTGTTGAAACGACTGCAAGCATGTTAGTTATTTACCTCCGACGCAGTGCGGACCTTCTGCTTCTTGACCGGTCGTATTGGTACCGATCGGCGGACCGAGCACGACGATCGCCGTATCGACGGTCACGTTGTCGGCAACGATGGATACGCCGAAGCGGTCCATGCCGCGCGGCGCCGGACCAGCCTTCTTCTCGCCGACCCTGTTGTACTGCGAGCCGTGGCATGGGCATTCGAACCACTGCGACGACGGGCAGTTCGGAACGCGGCAACCGAGGTGCGGGCATTTCTGGTAGAGCGCGTTGATGCCGTTCGTCTGGCCGCTGAGTACAGCTGGCGCAGCGGCGTAGGCCTTCGAGGCTTTCGGAAGTGCGTCTTTCGGGTAGGCCGTGATCCATGTACGAGCAGCAGGGAAGTAGTAGAAGCCGCCGTTGGCGGTAATGCTGCTGACGATGTCTTCGAGCTTGCCGACGGCGACCTTCGAGCCGAAGCCTCCACCTTTTTTCGGGTAAAGGAAGGCGAGGCAGGCACCACCGAAGCTGGCGAGCGAGATACCCATCAGTGACACCATCGACACGTTGAGGAAGTGACGACGCGTCGCGCCGATGACTTCCGGATCGGGTGCCACCCACGGGACGGGTACGGTGTTGCCGGCCGGCGTGATTGCCGTGCCCGCACTGTTGCGGGCATCTGCTGCTGCCTGCTCGACCTCTTTGGACGAGCTGGCGATGGTGTCGAGTTGCGTACCGGCGCTGACGCCCCTCTTGTCGCGCTGGCGTGTTTCACGGGTGAGTGCGCCTGCCCCACGGACGTCACGCCCACGGCCGATGGTGATTGCCGCCAACGCACCGAGCACGACAACGGCTGCGATGACGATGGCAATGATTGCTCCAGAACTCATATCAATACTCCTCTCTCAATCAGCGTCGCGTCACAGGTCGAAGAAAAGGCCATCTCGCCACGGGAAGGTGAAGTTGAAACCCTCACCGCGGAAGAAGGTGCCGATCATGACGAGGACGGCCCAGAACATCAAGAAGACGGTGAAGATCGAGATCGCGAACTTGCGGTCCTCCGGCTTGTTGCTTGGGTTCTTGTCGACATAGGGGGCCAGCATCAGGCCGAAGAGGCCCATACCTGGGATAGTGACGCCGGCGACCATCGGGTGGAACATCGTGAGCAGTTCCTGCAGACCGAGGAAGTACCACGGCGCCTTCGATGGGTTTGGTGTCCTGTTGATGTTTGCCAGCTGCTGCAGCGGGGCGTTGACGAAAATCGAGAAGATCGTGATGAATGCGGTCAGCGCAAGTGCGGAGACGAATTCGGCGGCGATCAGGTGCGGCCACGTGTGCACCTTGTCGATCGGGGAGGCTTTGACCTCCTGGATCGATCCCGATTTGACGACGGTGAGCAGGCGCTGGGTATGTCCGCCCGGACCTGCTCCGACGGGGATGCCGCCGGTGCCTGTCGGCGCTGCGATGATCGATGTCGTCGGCCGCTCGGCGACGGCAACGCCGCCTCCGCCCGACGACGCGACGGCTTCTCCGCCTTCCTGGCGTGCTTTCGCGGCACGGCTGCGCTCGAGCAGCGCCGCGGGAATGCGCGAGTCGGTCGGTGCTGCCGCGGCGGGTGCCGGAACAGCGGCTTCTTCTGATTCTGCTGCGGCCTTCTGCCGTGCGGCTTCGGCCCGCTTGCGCAGGTGTTCAGGAATCTCTGTCATCGCGAGACCTCCATCAGATCATTCGCTGCGACGAGTACCAGCGGATGACGGCATGAGCAATGGGATGTGAGCGGCGTCGGAGAATGCGGTGTCGGCAACTGTTGTGTCGGGAGGTGAGGAGTGGCCATCACAGTGGTCCTGAGATTCCGCCGTCTTTGCGGACTCGCCAGAAGTGGATGGCCATGAAGATGACGATGACGAACGGCAACATCAACACGTGCAGTACGTACCAGCGCAGCAACGTGTCCCCACCGATCTCGACACCGCCAAGCAGCACGAACCGGACCTGTGTACCGAGCACCGGGGTATAGCCCATCATGTTCGTTCCGACGGTCACGGCCCACAACGCCAACTGGTCCCATGGGAGCAGATAGCCGGTGAACGACAGCAGCAGGGTGAGCATCAGCAGCACGACCCCGATGACCCAGTTGAATTCACGAGGGGGTTTGTAGGCACCGTGATAGAAGACGCGTGCCATGTGCAGGAACACGCTGAGGACCATCAGGTGCGCACCCCATCGGTGCATGTTTCGCACAAGTAATCCGAACGTCACCGATGTCTGCAGATTGGAGATGTCCTGCCAGGCGTTGGCAACCGTCGGGCGGTAGAAGAACATCAGGAAGATGCCCGTCACCGTCAGCAGGATGAAGAGGAAGAAGCTCAGACCGCCGAGGCACAGCGTGTAGCTGACCTTGACGGCGTGTCGCTTCACCTTGACAGGGTGCAGGTGGTACAGCACCGAGTTCATGATCACGTAGCTGCGGTTACGCGGGCTGTCCGTATAGCCCTTGCGGAAAATGGAACCGGGACGGAAGATCGAGTTCCATGCCTGGCTGCCCTTCATGTTGCCGGTCAGCTTGTTGGCACGGTCCTTGGCGGTCAGCCGTGGTTTGTCGTCGATGGTCTTGGCCACTTCAGGGTCTCCTAGAGTCGCATGCCGTATGCGTAGCCGTGGCTATTGGTGCGCTGGTGGGCGTCGCCGTTGGCTGACGGCGCACCAACTTTGCCGAGGACGATGACGCCCGTCGGACAACGGTCGACGCACAACGCGCAGCGGGTGCACACGTCGTCGTCGATGATGAAGATCACACTGTCGCTCGGATCGACACCCGGCTGATCGACGCCAGATGCTTCGGTCACCGAGCTAGGCGAGACCATGTGAATACATTTCCACGGGCAGATGTCGACGCATCCCTCGCACATGATGCATTCGGTCTGGTCGATGTGGATGAACTGCTTTGGTTTGACAGCCCGTGACAGGTAGTCGACGTCGACTTCGACGAGTTGGTACTCGGTCGACCAGTCAGGAAATGGTGGATTGGCATCAGTCCGTGCCATGTGTGTCCTCAGCCCTTCTTCACGAGCGGGCGCCCGAAGGTCGAGGTAGCAACGGCGGTCGTGGTCGTCCTGCCACGCTTCTGCCACCAGGTGAACATGTAGACCTGCATGCTCAGGAAGAACACGTAGATCCCTCCGACGATCGCGTCGCCGACTTGGAGATAGTTGATGTCGAATGGGAAGAACCCGCAGTTCTGGCCGCCGGTGGACGTCGCCTGGCAGTTGGCATGACCGCGCAGCAGGCCGGCAGGACCGTAGACGACCTTGTCGGCACGCCAACCGAGGCCGTTCTGCACATGTACGAGCCACTGGTGGGGAACGACGCCGTAGGCGAGGAACAGGACGAGGAACACGTACACCGAGCCGGCCATCGCCTGGCCCCACGACAGCGGCTCGCCCGGCTTGTGCCGCTTGCCGTAGAGCACGCCGAGATACATCAGACCCAGCGTGGCGATCAGTGCCGTGAGGAACGCCATATTGGCGCCGGGCCACGTTCTGATGTCCCAATCGAATGCGAGCACTCCGTTCGCCTTTCTGTGTCGATGTTTGCGTCGAGTTGTGTTTCTATGGCGGCGACATCTCGGCGTGAAGTCGATGCTGTCGGTCGTTACCGGTCTGTCGCTCTGTCGGTTACCTAGGTCGAAACGGTCGAGTCCAGGGAATTCGTGAAGCCGATCACGAGGCTAGTACCACGCCCGGTAGGTCTCACCAATCCGTTTTGATTTGTTCCCGTCGCCATGACGGCTCGGGCCGTTGCGCCCGTCGCTCAGGGATACCAGACTTCGGCTGCGAATCAACGCCGCAGTCGTGTGCCAACTGTCGCCTCCCGCGCTCATTCGATCAAATTCCCGCGAAGGGTGCTCTGGCCTCTAGATTGTTCGACCGTGACAGAGATCCCCGAGCATCTGCTCAAGCGATCCAAGGCCGCCAAGGCAAAATCGGATGGCGCCGAGGGTGAACCCGCTTCGTCGGTACCCGCGACGACGACTGCCGCTGCGACACCCGTAGCCAAGCCAGCAGCGGTTCCGGCGAAGGCCAAGGCGGTCATTGCCACGAAGCCCGTCAAGCAGGATCCCCCCTACGTCGTGGCCGCGAAGACCCGCAAGAAGATGCCGTTCTGGGCAGTCGGAGCGCTCAGCATGCTGCCGCTGTGGGGCTTTCTGTACGTCCGCGGCATGCAGCCGGACATCAAAAAGGACACAAGTCCGATGGGTGTCGGCAACGGCCTGTATTCCTCGGCCGCGTGTGCCGGCTGCCATGCCGCTGACGGCTCCGGTGGCACCGGCCGTGCGTTGTACAACGGCGAGGTGCTGTTGACCTTCCCGAAGATCGAGGATCAACTGAACTTCGTCTATACCGGCAGCGGCGCATACAGCCTCGCGGGACTCACGACCTACGGGGACCCGAATCGTGCGGGCGGCGCACATGCGTCGAGTGGCTACAACGGCGCAGCGATGCCGGCACAGGGTCAACTGACAGGCGGCTCGCTCACCGACGCGCAGATCCTCGCTGTCGTGTGTGACGAGCGATACAACCTCGGCGGAGCGATGGCCAAAGTCACGGCTGGCGATGCCACCTGGACGAAGGAATACAGCGCGTGGTGCGTTCCGACAGCGCAGAACTACCTCGATCTCGAGACCGGCACCAAGACCTTTGCGACGCTCACGGGCGTTGGGACCAAGCCACGCGCCACCGCCACCGGCTGACCGCCCCCTCCCCCCTCCAAGAAACTGAGTCCACTGGTGCACCGCCTATGGTGCAAAACGGTCCACAGAACCAGGGCCCCGGGAACTGAGTCCAACGGCGCACCGCCGGCGGTGCAAAACGGTCCAGAGAACTTTGCGCCGACTCGGTGCCGTGCCCGGCCGTGACGGCGAACACGTCGGACTTGCCGAGATGCGTGGCCGATTTTCTTTGGAAGCGACCACACTGCAAATGTGATTGATCGCAACGTCGAAGTCCTCGTTATCGGTGGCGGACCGGCAGGCGCTTCCGCTGCCTATTGGCTTGCCAAGCACGGCCATGAAGTTGCCGTTGTCGAACGCAAGATCTTCCCACGTGAGAAGGCGTGCGGAGATGGGCTGACGCCGCGAGCGGTCCATCAGCTGCACGAGATGGGCCTCGCTCATGAACTCGAGCAGTACCACCGCTACTCGGGCCTGAGGGCAATGGCTCATGGCAAGGCATTGGAACTCGAATGGCCGGCCCACCCGATCTACCCGTCGCACGGCCATGTCGTTCGACGTCGTGACCTCGACTGGGCCGTCGCCCGAAACGCCGAGTCGGCTGGGGCGACGATCCTGCAGGGTTACGAAGCGCTCGCACCGGTCGTCGACCGTGGCTTCGTGCGCGGCGCCGTCGTGCAACACAAGGGTGAGCCGACGACGGAGAAGATCACCGCCAATTACGTCGTCGTCGCCGATGGCGCCAACTCACGTTTCGGTCGGGCGCTCGGCACGTTCCGCACGCGTGAGTGGCCCTACGGCACCGCCATCCGCACGTACTGGGAATCGCCGCGTCACGCAGAACCGTGGATCGAATCGGCGCTGGACGTCAAGGACCGCAACGGCAATCCACTCCCCGGCTACGGCTGGATTTTTCCCGTCGGAGACGGCACCGTCAACATCGGCGTCGGCCTGCTCTCGACGTTCCGGGACTTCAAGTCGGTCAACACCTCCCACCTGCTGACGGAGTACGCCCATCAGGTCCGAGAGCGTTGGGAGATCGATCCCGACAACCCGACGTGTCGCGCCACCAGCGGGCGTATTCCGATGGGTGGCTCCGTCGGCCCGAAGACCGGCCCGACCTACCTCGTGATCGGCGACGCAGCCGGCAGTGTCAACCCGTTCAACGGTGAAGGTATCGACTACGCCTACGAGACGGCCCGCATGGCGGCCGACGTGATCCACGAGGCGATCGCCACCAACGACCCCGCCGCGCTCCAGCAATACTCGAAGATCATCGACGACGAGTACGGCCAGTATTTCAAGGTCGCCAGGCTGTTCGCCAGGGTGATCGGTCGCCCGCTGCTGATGCGTGAACTGACCCGTGCCGGCATGCAGAGCCGCACGCTGATGGAATGGGTCCTGCGAATCATGGCCAACCTGCTGCGCCCCGACGAACTCGGCCCGGCCGAGATCGCCTACAAGATGGCAGCCACCATCGTCCGCCTCGCCCCCAACGCCTGACAGGTCGACGGACGCTCACGAAATTCACCTGTCGGGAGAGCATTGTCCACCGACTCCGTGCCCAGCCACCGATGTCGACTAAGAGATTGCTTTGTTGCTCAGTTCGCTCAGGAGTTCGGGGCCCTTGTGGCGGATACTGCGGCCGCCGAGCGAGGTGCCGACGAACCAGACCGACAGCGCCCATGCTGCGCCTACTACGGGTATGGCGAAGACCCACGACCGCTCGCGCCATGCCAGCGTCGGCAGGATGATCGGAGCAGCGAGGATACCGACGACGATCAGCGAGCAGAAGACGTACACGCCGACGATGCAGCCTTTGCCGGTCGATGGGTTGCGCCATGCAAAGGCGTTGTCGCCGTCGCGCTGCGGAATCGGCACCCGCGGAGACACCCAGGCGCCGAGGCCGACAGCGATCAGGGCAACGGACGGCGCGAGCATGACGACCGCGATTACGCTCGGCCAATTGCCTTTCCACACGCCCAGCACGACGGCGGCGACGATGGTCGGAACCGCCAACTGCGGGAGATAGCCGAGCGAGCGTGCCCGCAGCATCGTGCGATCCGGACCGCCGACGACGACTTCGAGCCACAGCGAAGGGCTGTCGAAGCCGATGATGTTCATCGCCGGACCGACGCCGAAAACGGTGGCGATCAACGCCATGAAGGGCAACGCAGAACCGTGGAGGCGCACCGCTTGGAAGACGGTCAGCGCCGTCCCCATCACCGTGAATATCAACAGTTGTGTGCGTCGCAGCGGCGACCGCCTGAGGTAGCGGACCTCTTTGGCCACGGCAGCACCGAAGGGCGACGCAGCTGTGCCGAGCGGTGCTGCCGTGCCACCCGGAGACCCGGAGGCGACGATCCGTTCGGACTGCTGCATCATCCGCTGCGTCATCCGCCCCCAGAGCAGCAGCATCGCAGAGGCGGCGACGAGACCGGCAATGCAGAAACCGATCGAAGGGCCCCAGCGTCCAGCCCCGGCATCGAGTACCGACCGCGCCAGCCAGCCAGGCGGCAGCCACGAGAGTACGTCGACGATGCGCATCGAACGGTTACGGTGGGCGACCTCGAGAATCGGGCCGATGGCCTGTGTAGCGAGCCACACCGTGACAGCAGCCAACGCCGAAGCAAGGACGGCGACGTCCCGGCCCTTGCGACTCCGCTGCGCCCGCGCCAGACCGGCTGCGACTGTCCTGGCGATTCCGAGTCCGAGCACGAACAGCCCGATGGCGTCGGCGACGACGATCACGGCCCCGAAGTTGGCCGGCGCATATCCGATGACGACGCCGATCAGCGCGATCCCGACGGCGCACACCGCAGGGCTCGATGCTGCTCCCCCTGCCAGGATGGCCGTCAACTGCCGTGTCGTCAACGGCAACAGCACCAATCGCGTCGGATCGACGGTCTCGTCCGTGCCCCCGGCAAGCAGCGGAGCAAACGTCCAACCCACCACGATCATCGTCATGACGACGACGATGAGGGCGCGCTGCGGAATCGGGTCGTACGTCCTGGCGAGCCCGAACGTCGCCAACCCGAACAATGCCGCCAGTGAGGCCGCCACCATCGTGAGCACGAACAACGTCTTGCCCTTGCGAGCCAGCGTATTGCGGACCAATCGCCAGCGCAGCCGGACGCCGAGGCGTGCGCACTCAGCCGTCGAGAGGTGGTGTGTATCGAGTTTGCCGACGGTCTCGACGTTGCCGACGGTCTCGACGGTCTCCGCATTCTTGAAGGGTGAACCGCTCACTGCAGCCAGTCGAGGTTCGCTCCGCTCGTCGGGGTCACGCCGACGGCATCGATGAACACGTCCTCGAGGCGACGCCCGCCGCGAACGGCGTTGATCTCGCCGTATCGCACGACCTGGCCGGCAGCGATGATGGCGACGTGATCGCACAGCCGTTCGACGGTGTCCATCACATGGCTTGAAAAGACGACGGTGCCGCCGCGAGTGCGGAAGGTACGGAGTACTTCGGTGATCCCGCGGGCCGACACTGGATCGACGGATTCGAACGGCTCATCGAGGAACAGCACGTGCGGAGCGTGCAACAGCGCTGCTGCGAGGGCGATCTTCTTGCGCATCCCTGTCGAGTAGTCGGCGACGAGCACGCCGGCGTCGGCGGTGAGTCCGAGGACATCGAGGAGATCGCTGCGGCGACGGTCCACGACATCACGGTTCATGCCGCGCATCAAGCCGAGATAGGTGAGGAACTCGGCACCGCTGAGACGTTCGAAGAGCCGCAGATCATCCGGCAGCACGCCGATGACTTCTTTTGCTGCCTGCGGGTCCGGCCACACGCTGACACCGGCGATCGTCGATGATCCGGCGTCCGGCCGCAACAGACCGACAATCATTCTGATGGTCGTCGTCTTGCCTGCACCGTTCGGTCCGACGAGACCGAAGAACGATTGGCGGGGCACGGACAAGGTGATACCGGCGACGGCGACCTTCTTGCCGAATCGCTTCCACAGACCGTTCACCTCGACTGCGTAAGCCGTCTGTGGGACCGGCGATGACACCACGCCTGGCCCCATGTATGGCACGGGCGGCGGAAACAACGGTGGTGGGAACGTCTCGGCGGTCGACTGCCCCGGTGGCCTCACGAGGTGCGTTCTGCAAGCGTCACGTAATGCGTCATGTCCGACCGTCGACCGCCACGACAGCAGAGCGGTAAGCGCGCTCGATGATCTCGTCGATGATCTCCTCGGTGTGCGCCAGCCCGGGAAACAGCACCTCATAGGCCCCCGGGGCCAGTGCGACGCCTTCGGAGAGCATGGCGTGGAAGAACCTGCCGTACAGCCCTTCGTCCGTTTCCTTGGCGTCTTCGAAGTTGTGTGCTGCACCTGGGGCGAGGTGCACGCCGACGAGTGTCGCCATCACCGGGACGTCGATCTGCGCACCGGCGGCGGCGAACGCGCCGCGGAGCCCTGCACCGAGGCGCTCAGCTCGTGCACACAGTTCCTCGTAGACGTCATCGGTCAGCAGATCGAGTGACGCCAAGCCGGCAACCGTTGCCAGTGGATTGCCGGAAAGGGTCCCGGCGTGGAACACAGGTCCGAGTGGGGACAGGCACTCCATCACCTCGCGCCGGCCACCGATCGCACCGATCGGCAACCCTCCACCGATCACCTTACCGAAGCACGAGATGTCGGGCGTGATGCCGAAGTGGCCCTGTGCCCCGCCAGCACCGAGACGGAAGCCGGTGATCACCTCGTCGAAGATCAAGAGCGCGCCGACCCGGTCGCACTCGCCGCGCAACCCTTGGAGGAACTCGGCGTCCGGGGGGATCAGGCCGGCGTTGGCGGCGACCGGTTCGACGATCACGGCAGCGACGAGTTCGTCGAGCTGCGGGACGATATTGAACGGCACGACCATCGTGTCGGCGACTGCGCCCTTGGGGACGCCGGCGGTACCGGCGAGGCCGAGTGTGGCGATACCGCTGCCGCCTGCGGCGAGCAGTGCGTCCGTCGCACCGTGATAGTTGCCGGCGAACTTGACGATGCGATCGCGTCCGGTTGCGCCGCGGGCAAGGCGAACCGCTGTCATCGTCGCCTCGGTCCCGGAGTTCATCAGCCTCACGAGGTCGCAGCTGGGGACACGTTCGCGGATCGCCTCGGCGAGCTTCATCTCCCGCGGGGTCGGGGCACCGTACGACGTGCCGTCGCCAGCCGCTAAGCAGATCGCTTCGACGACCCGAGGGTGGGCATGACCGAGGATGATCGCTCCGTAACTCTGTACGAGGTCGAGGTATTCGCGTCCCTCGACATCCCAGATCGAAGCGCCCTTGGCGCGGGCCACGACGTACGGTGTGCCACCGACGGACTTGAAGGCGCGGATCGAGGAGTTCACGCCGCCGGGAATCGCCGCAAGCGAACGTTGGAACATGATGTCGTTGTCGGCAACGCCCTTACCGGTGCAGACCACTGGATCGCAGGCGGCAGCGGGACAGGAGACCTCGTCGCAGAAGCGGATCATCCGCTGACCGTCTCGGCGAACCAGCGGGCGAGGTACGTGAGGATGACCTGCGCGCCGGCTCGTTTGATGGCCGTGAGATGCTCGAAGGCAACGGCATCGTGATCGATCCAGCCGTTCGCCGCCGCCGCTTTGATCATCGCGTATTCGCCGCTGACGTGGTACGCAGCGACCGGGACGTCGACTCTGGCGCGGACCGCAGCGATGACGTCGAGGTACGCCAATGCTGGCTTGACCATCACCATGTCGGCACCCTGGGCGATGTCCGCTTCGACCTCGATCAGCGCCTCGCGGGCATTGCGCCAGTCCTGCTGATAGCCCTTGCGATGACCATTGTCGGCGATCTGCACGTCGACAGCGTCGCGGAACGGCCCGTACAGCGCAGACGCGTATTTCGCAGAGTAGGCGAGGATCGAGGTGTCGATGTGACCCGCCCCGTCGAGGCCCGCACGTATCGCGCCGACCTGACCGTCCATCATCCCGCTCGGGGCGACGACGTCGGCGCCGGCGGCCGCCTGCGCGAGCGCTGCCTTCACGTAGATGTCCAGCGTGGCGTCGTTGTCGACATGGCCATCGGCATCGACGATGCCGCAGTGGCCATGATCGGTGTATTCGTCGACGCACAGATCGGCCATCAGCACGACGTCGCCGCCGACCTCGTCACGGAGATCCCGGAGCGCCAACTGCACGATGCCGTCCGGATCGTAGGCCCCCGAACCGACAGCGTCCTTGTGCTTCGGGATGCCGAACAGAATGACCCCGGTAATACCGAGTTCACGCAGTTCGCGGACCTCTTTACGCAGGCTCTCACGAGTGTGCTGCATCACGCCGGGCAACGAATGGATCGGCTGCGGCTCGTCGATGCCCTCCCGAACAAAGAGCGGAGCAATCAAATCGGTTGCACCGACGCGCGTTTCCGCAAGCAGTTCACGCATCGCCGAGGAGGTGCGGAGCCGGCGTGGGCGCTGAGCCGGAAAGGAGGCAGCCATGGACGTCAGCCTACGCCGAGGTCAGGGAGTGCACGCTTCCCAGCACCATCGGCGACTACCCTCATACCGTGACAATTCGTGTGGAACTGACTCCTGACGAAGTCATTGTCGCCCCCGGCGACGAGGAAACGCTGACGCTCACGGTCGAGAGTTCTGACGAGGCGGCCGACACTTACGGCTTCGTCGCCACCGGACTGTCCCGTGGCTGGACGACGATCGAACCGCCGAGCCTGCGGCTGCTTCCCGGTGCCAGCGGCACGGCAACTGTGACGGTCAGGCCGCCGCGGCTGCCTTCTGTCGGAGCAGGATCGTCGTCGTTCGAAATCAAGGTCTTCCCGCTCCGCGATCCTGATTCGGAGACCACCGTCGACGGCACGTTGACGATCCTCGGCTTCGATGATCGCCTGATCCACATCGCCCAGCCGGTCCTCGCCGCCCGCCGCACAGCGCGTTACGACATCGTCTTCGACAACGTCGGCAACGTCAGGGCATCCACACGCCTGACGCTGATCGACAACACCCGGCGGCTCAAGGGGACCTTCGATCCACCGTCGCTCGGCGTCGAACCCGGCATGACCGCCACGGCGCGCCTGTCAGTCAGGACAAAGGGAGTCCGCTGGCGCAGGACCCGAACGCTGCCGTTCTCGGTGCAGGCCACGCAAGACAACCACCGGTCGACGGAGACGACAGCCAACCTCGTGCAGCACCCGGTGATCTCCACGAGGCAGACCGGGTGGTTCTTCGGCCTGCTGGCGCTCGGCGGTCTCGTCGTCGGCGGCTGGTACGGCGCAGTCAGACCGGCGATCAACCGAGCTGTCGACCGAGCAGTGGCAAAGACGGCTGTCAGTACACCCGTCACGGCGTCCAG
>Ga0123338_10000149_pt1 | contig 75114 bp, 70 predicted proteins | sample grotaG_FD_89793 | JGI IMG/M metagenome (GOLD analysis project Ga0123338, IMG submission 89793) | Glacier valley bacterial and archeal communities from Borup Fiord, Nunavut, Canada, to study Microbial Dark Matter (Phase II) -... | ecosystem: Environmental > Aquatic > Freshwater > Ice > Glacier ... | reverse complement strand
TACGCGCCTATTCCGCCGGCTATCTGGCGGGCTTTCGCGCCGAAGAATACGGCGTCGCGCTCGAACCCGGCTTCGACTTTGCCAGCCGTCGCGTAGAGGCCGCCCAGCGCCAAAAGTGCGCCAGCGACATCCGTGGCGACACCCACCGATCGCTCAACGTCACCCATGCGTTCTCTTCGCTGATGTTCCAGGCGCTCTTGCTCCCGGTGTGGGTATCCGCCTACCGTTACCGCGGCCGGGTGTACCGTTTTCTCGTCAACGGCGAGACGGGTGAAGTGGTTGGCAAGGCCCCGTGGAGCGCGCTCAAGATCGCCCTTTTCGTCTTGGCCCTCGCCGCGCTGGCCGTCGTGGTGTACGTTCTTTGGCGTCGGTGAGAGAGCGAGGAGCGACGTTGTTAGACGTGGTGGGCAAAAAGACGGTTCGGGTGGTGGCGGCGGTAGTCGAGCGCGACGGCCAATACCTCATCACGCAGCGACGAGAAGCGGCGGTCCTGGCCCTCTTGTGGGAGTTCCCCGGCGGCAAGGTCGAGCCTGGTGAAGCCGACGAAGAGGCCCTGCGTCGCGAGCTCGACGAACGTCTCGGCGCCGTCGGTGAGATCGGCAAAAAGCTCGGCGAGAAGATCCACGAATACGACGGCTACCGCGTGGCTCTGGCACTCTACGAGGCCAAGCTCGTCGGTGAGCGTCCCCTCGAAGCCCGCCGCGTCAAAGACTTCCGCTGGGTCGCCTCGTCGGAGTTCGAGCTCTATCCCTTCCCCGACGCCGACCAGCAGTCGATGGATCTTTTACTAGGCATCACCCGCTAGCCGCTTCGCTCTCTTGGCGAGCGCTCTTGCGACTCGCGTTCATTCGTCGTACGAAGCACCATGGCAAAAAAGAACGCGCAGGCAGCGACGCTGGGTGAGCTCACCGCCGGTCACGTCAAGGGCTCCGTCGAGGGCTTGCGGCGCCTGGTCTCCACGCACCCGTCGGTGCGTCACATCATCGACGTCGTCGAGCATCTGCAACGCCGTCCCTACACCACCAACGTCGTCTTCGGCGGCGAGCCCGGCACCGGCAAAGAGGGCCTGGCCCACACCATCCACGAGCTGATGCACCCCGACGGTGCCCCGCTCGTCTCCATTTCCACTTCGGGGCGCAACGAGGCGGAGCTGGCGGTCGAGCTCTTCGGTACGGCGCCGCACGCCAAAGGCGAGCGTCCCACCGACGGCGCAGTGGTCGAAGCCGACGGCGGCACGTTGGTCTTCGACGAGATCATCGGTCTCTCGCCCACGCTACAACGCCAGCTCCTCGAGCTCGTCAAGCGTGGCGCCTATCGTCGCATCGGCGAAGACAGAGAGCGCCGCGTCCAGCTCAACGTCTTCGTCATCAGCGACGGCAATTTGCTCGCCGAAGTCGCCGCCGGCCGCTTCCGCCACGACCTTTATCACAAGCTGGCGCGCCTCGATCTCACCCTGCCGCCGCTGCGTGAGCGCAACGAAGACGTCGAAGCCGCCGCAGTCTGGATGGCCCGGCGCGTCCTCTCGACGCGCGGCCTGCCGAGCGAAGTCGCGGTCGAGCCGGAGTCGGCCACGGTCGTCATCCGCAAAGACGCCATCGACGCCCTTCGCCAACACCGCTGGCCGGGCAACTTCCGCGAGCTCGAGCTCGTCGTCGAGCGCGCACTTCTGCTTTACTCCGACGGCACGCAGGTCACTGCCGCCGACATCGCCAAGGCCCTCTCCACCGGCCGCGGCTAGCTACTCGCCCTTGGGCTTCAGCGCCTTGATCGTCGCCGAGGTCTCGGCGTCGTGCGGCTTCACATGGAGCTGGCCCTTGAACGCCGGCGAGTCGATGTTCAGCACCCAGGCGATGCTGGTCCAGCCGGCCAGATGCACGCAGGCCCGGTCGACCACCACGTCGACCCATTTCGGCTTGAAGATCATCTCCGCCAGCTTCTGACCGCCAAAACCCGCCACGACCCCACCGACGATCCCCAGCATCGCTGGCAGCTTCATCCCAAGGTGCCGATCAAGCCCGCTGCCGACGATCGCAATGATCACCGCCAACATCCCCACGATGCCCAGCGTCCACGCAATCAGCCCATGAATCAGCCTCGGTGGCTTTGGCCCCGCGATGTGCGCCTTGTCCGGCCCAAGATCGAAAAACCCACGACCCTGCAAGTACCCCGACTTGGTCGGCATCTGCGCCAGCTGCTGCTTGACCACGAAATCGACGTTGAGCTCCACGCCGCCACTTTACGATATTTCGAACACGCTCTTCCTCTACTTGTCGTACCACTCCGCGCTTGTTAGCCTTTGAGCGTATGAGCCCGGATGAGATGCAAGAACGGGCGCGCTCGATGTCTCGGCAACAGTTCGAGACGGAGCACCCGTTCCCGTTCCTGTTGGTCCACGGCACCGCCGGCGCCGGCGCGTTGCCCTTTTCAACCAACGTCGCAGCGACGAGCGAGCTGACCAACCAGGCACCGCCCGAGATCTTCGCCGTCCAAAAGTCGGCGGTGAATCCTTACAGCGACCGCATCTCGATCGGCCGCGCGCGCAACTGCGACATCGTCCTCCGCGACGCGTCGGTCTCCAAGCTGCACGCGCATTTCGTCGTCGACACCAACGGCGGCGTGTCTCTCGTCGATCAGGGCTCGCGCAACGGCATCACCCTCAACGGCCGCCCGCTCAAGGGCTCCGTGCAGCTCGCCAGCGGCGACGAGCTCGTCTTCGGCAGCGTCATGGTCGAGTTTCTCGACGCTGTAGCGATCTACCAGATGTTCGCTGTCTACTAGAGCGCTACTAAAAGCGTAGCAGGGTCGCGCCCCAGCCAAACCCGGCACCGAACGCCGCCAGACACACCAACTGGCCGTCGCGGATCCGTCCGTCGCGTCGCGCTTCCTCGAGCGCCAGCGGGATCGACGCCGCAGTGGTGTTGCCCATCCGATCGATGTTCACCACCACTTTTTCCGTCGGGACAGCCAGGCCCACACGCACGTTTTCGATGATGCGCAGATTGGCCTGATGTGGCACCAGCCAGTCGACCTCGTCGAGCGCGCAGCGCTCGGCCGCCAGCACTTCGCGAATCACGGACGGCAGCTTCTCGAGCGCATGGCGAAACACGAGCCGTCCGTTCATGCGCGGAAAATGTTGTCCCGCAGCCAAGCCCTCGGCGGTGATACGCGGCATCCGGCGGCTGGAAGATCCCTCGCAACATAGCGCTTCGGCATGCGCACCGTCGCTGTGCAAGATGGTCCGCAAGATCCCTGGGCCTTCATCAGACCCAAGACCCAGCACCGCCGCGCCCGCTCCGTCGGCAAAAATCACCGCCATGTCACGTCCACGCGCGGACACGTCGAGACCGGTCGATTGCACTTCCGACGCCACCACCAGCGCATATCGATGCGCACCCGTTCGCAAAAAGGCATCGGCAGCGGCCAGGCCGTACAAAAACCCGTTGCACTGCTGCCGGATCTCCAGCGTCGCTGGCGACGGCAAACCGAGCGCATGCGCCAGCACCACACTGTTCCCCGGAAAGTCATAATCCGGCGACAGCGTCGCAAACACCACCAGCGTCACGTCGCTCGCGGGCACCCCTGACGCAGCCAGCGCCGCCCGCGCCGCCTCGATGCCCAGCGCCGCCGAGCCAACGCCAGACCCTTCCGCCACCCAGCGCCGCTCGCGAATGCCGGTACGCTCGAAGATCCACTGTTCCGAACAGTCGACCCGCGCAGCCAGCTCGGCGTTGGACACCACCCGTTCGGGAACATGACTCCCGAGCCCCAAAATTCGCGCCCGCATCCTCTCAGCCTAGCAGAGGATGGATGGCCCGACCAGGGCACGCGACGCGCCGGCCGACTACACGTCCAGGTTGCGGACGTTGAGCGCGTTCTGCTCGATAAACTCACGACGCGGCTCAACCTCTTCGCCCATCAGCGTCGAGAAAATACTCTCGGCGGCATTGATGTCGTCGGCATGCACCTCGAGCAAGGTCCGTTTGGTGGGATCCATGGTCGTCTCCCAAAGCTGCTCGGCGTTCATTTCGCCCAGGCCCTTGTAGCGGCTGATCTGCAGTCCCTTACGCCCCAGCGCATCGAGGTGCTTGCCAAGCTGGTCTACCGTCTGCAGCACCAGCCGCGCGTCCCCGTCGCTGAACACCAACGCATACGGCCCCGGCGCCGAACCCAGCTCCGCGCTCAGGCGGGCCAGCTCCTCGTACTCCGGCGAATCCAGGAACTGAAAGTCGAGGACGGTGTGCTTGCGCGCTCCGCCATACCGCGCCGGAAACACGATCTTCCAGCCGCCATGCTCGGCATCGTTGGCCAGCTCCGCGTCGGAGAGACTGATCCCCGCTTTGGCCGCAAGAAGATGTGCGTCCACGCGCTTGATGGCTGCCCGCGTCGAGACTTCGTCGCGCAAGACGTCCTTGGTCAGTTGCCCAGCGCGCAAAAACCCGTCGATGATTCGGGCGTCGTACTTCTTCTCGAGCAGCGTCAACACTTGCTGATACCTGAGCGCGCGCTTGCCGAGCGTGCGCAGCTGGGCGCCCTCGATCTTGCCGGAGCCCGTCTCCAGCACCACTTCGTCGACGGCGGTGTCGAGAAGGTAATCCTCCAACGCCTGCTCGTTCTTGAGGTACTGCTCCTTCTTGCCGCGCTTGACCTTGAACAGCGGCGGCTGCGCGATGAACAAGTGATGCAAGATCACATCGGCGACCTCGCGCTTGATGATCTCCGGATACTGCCGATAAAAGAACGTCAGCAACAACGTCCGGATGTGACTCCCGTCGACGTCGGCGTCCGTCATGATGATGATCTTGTGGTAGCGGAGCTTGTTGGGATCGCGGTCTTCGCCGACGCCGCACCCAAGCGCGGTAATCAACGTAGCGATGAGCTCCGACCCCAACATCTTGTCGAGGCGCGCTTTTTCGACGTTCAAGATCTTACCGCGCAACGGCAAAATCGCTTGGAACTGCGAATCGCGCCCCTGCTTGGCTGAGCCGCCTGCCGAATCTCCCTCGACGATGAACAGCTCGGCCTTGGATGGATCGCGCTCGCGACAATCGGCCAGCTTACCCGGCAGCGACGACGAATCGAGGGCGCCCTTGCGCTGCACCATGTCGCGCGCCTTACGAGCCGCCTCACGCGCACGCGCCGCCAGAAGCCCCTTGGATACCACCAGGCGCGCTTCTTTCGGATGTTCCTCCAGCCAAGCCGCCAGCCGGTCGTTCATCACCTGGGCGACGATGCCGGTGACCTCGGAGCTCACCAGCTTGTCTTTCGGCTGGTTGGAAAACTTGGGATCCGGATGCTTGATGCTGACGATCGCCGTCAGACCCTCGGAAAGATCCGAGCCCGACAGACCCTGCTTGACGTCCTTCAGCAGGCCCTTTTCCGTCGCGTACGCATTCACGGTACGCGTCAGCGCCTGCCGAAATCCGGTCAGGTGCGCGCCGCCGTCTTTGTTGCGGATGTTGTTGGTGAAGCAATAAATGTTTTCCGAATACGAGTCGTTCCACTGAATCGCCACTTCGACCTCGATACCGTCTTTGGTATCGATGAGATGAATCGGCTTTTCGTGGATCAGCGTCTTCGACTGATTCAGATCTTCGACGAACGACGCCAGGCCACCGGCAAACTTGAACTCGGCCTTCTTGTCGCTGCGCTCGTCGACGATGGCGATCGAAAGCCCGCGGTTCAGATAGCCGAGCTCGCGCATGCGCTGCGCCAAGATGTCGTAGCTGAACTCGGTGATCTTGAAGACTTCTGCGTCGGGCTTGAAGGTGATCTTCGTCCCCGAATGCCGATCGGTCACACCGGTCTGCTTGAACTCGGTGAACGGATCGCCGCGACGGAACTCCTGGTAATACACCTTGCCGGCTTTGCGGATCTCGAGCTTGACCCACTCCGACAACGCGTTGACCACGGACACGCCGACGCCGTGCAGACCGCCCGAGACTTTGTAGCTGCCCTTGTCGAACTTACCGCCGGCGTGCAGCACGGTCATGATGACTTCTGGCGCCGGCCGGTTCTCCGTCTTGTGGATGTCGACCGGCATACCGCGGCCGTTGTCCTCGACGGTGACCGAGCTGTCGAAGTGAATGATGATGTCGATGTGATCGCAATGACCGGCGAGCGCCTCGTCGACCGAGTTGTCCACGACCTCGTAGACCATGTGGTGTAGGCCAGTGCCGTCGTCGGTGTCGCCGATGTACATTCCGGGCCGCTTGCGCACGGCCTCGAGGCCTTTCAAGACCGTGATCTTGTCGGCGTTGTAATCGTCAGAAGACGGATTCGGATTCAGGTCGGCGTCGATTTGGCTCATCAGAATGGGGCTCTCGTGACTCCGGTCCGCGTACGTTCCAGAGCCTCCGGGTTCTACCATTCGGATCGGTCCTTCTCAACCGATTTCACTCAAGAATTCACTGAAATAGCCGCCCCTCCAACACGTTGAAATCTCGACGCAGAAGAGGGTCCTGGCGGAGGTGTACGAAGTCCGGATGCGTGGTCGTGATGAACACCTGGCAACCGAGCGTTTCGAGGCGCTCTTGCAGGTGCGAAAACAGCTGTAAATTCCGCTGGGCGTCGAGCTCGGAGCTGACATCGTCGAGGAGCAGCACCGGCGCGTCACCGAGCGTCGCCGTGAGCTGCTCGATCTCGGAAATCTTCAGCGACAGCACCAGCGCCCGCAGCTGGCCCTGCGAGCCAAACGTCCCCGCGTCCCGGCCCTCGAGGACAAAGCCAATATCGTCGGTGTGCGGCCCCGACGAAGTCGCTCCGCGCGCCAGATCTTTACGCGCGTCCTCACGCAGCTTCGACGCCAGCTCCGCCTTCAAATCCTCGTCGCTGTCACCGCTCACTCGACTCACGTACTCCATGGTCAGCGACAGCCCCGCGGTCACCACCCGATAGGTCTCCTGGACGCGCGGTGCCAGCGCCAAGATCATAGAGCGCCGTCGCACATACAGCGGAACCGCGGCTTCGCACAGCTGCTGGTCATAGACCTCGAGAAGCTCTGGCCGGGCCCCAGGCGCGCGCAACACGGCATTACGGGACTTGAGCACGCGCTCGTATTTCTGCGCCTCCTCGAGGTACTGGGGCGAAGCATTGAACACCGCCCGATCCAGAAATCTCCGTCTAGCCGTCGGCGATCCACGCGGCAGCCGAAGGTCATCCGAGGCAAACAAGACGACATTGAACCCGCCAAAATACTGCGCCGCCCGCGCACTTTTTCCGTCGACGCGCGCCAGCTTTTGCCCCGGCCGCAGCTCGACCTCGAGCAGCCGATGCAGCCCCAACCGCTCCACCCGCGCCCGCACCCGCGCCGTCGCACAGCCAAAGCGCAACAGCTCGTCGGTCCGCCCCGCCCTGAACGATCTCAGAGTACCCAGCAGATACACGGCTTCGATGAGGTTGGTTTTACCCTGCCCATTGGGCCCGGCGATGACGTTGAAACGGGGATGGGGCTCGACGAGGACTTCGGTGAGGTTGCGAAAGTCGCGCGCCTCGAGTGCCTCGACGAGCACGAAGGCTAGCTCAGATGCGCATCGGCATGACGACGCCGAGATATCCTTTGCCGCCCGCCGAATCCATCGGCCGCACCAGGCCCGGATCGAGCTCTCCGTTCAGCTCGAGCTTGACCTCGTCGCCTTCCATCTCGGCCAGCAGATCGATGAAATACTTGGCGTTGAAGCCGATGGACAGGGCCGCGCCGTCGTAGCCCACGTCGAGCTCTTCGTGCGCCTCACCGAGGTCGGGATTGTCACTGGCGACGCGCAAGGTGCCCTTCGACAGCGATAGCTTGATGCCCCAGGTCTTGTCGGAGCTCATCAGCGAAATGCGCCGCAAAGAATCGAGCATGATCACGCGCGGACAGATGGCGATCTTCTCGTTTTCCTTCGGAATGACCTGCTCGTAAGGCGGGAACTGGGCCTCGATCAGCTTCACCGACAGGGCCACGTCCTTGTGCCGCAGGAACAGATTGCCGCCCTGCACGGCCAGCTCGACTTTGCCGTCGGCGTGCTCGAGCGCGCGCCGGACTTCGACGAGGCCTTTACGCGGGATGATGATGCCGGTCGTCAACACCGGCCCACCCTCGAGAGGCCGCTCGATGCGCGACAGCCGATGGCCATCGGTCGACACCATGCGGCCCTCGACGCCGTCGCACTCGAACAAGACGCCGTTCAGGTGATAGCGCGTCTCGTCGGTGGAGATGCTGAAAAACGTCTTGGAGATCATGTCGCGCAGCGTCGCGGCGTCGACCTTGCCGAACTTCACCTCGCGGTGATTGGGCAACTTGGGAAAGTCGCGATCGGACATGCCGACGACTTTGTACTCGACCTTGCCGACGCGAATCTCGGCGTAGTTGTTCTCGGTCCGCTTGACGGTGAGCTCACTGCCGGGCAGCGACTTCACGATGTCGTGCAGATGCTTGGCACCGATGGTGAGCCCGCCTTCGGACACGACCTTGCACGGCAACTCCGACGTGACGGTCACGCCGAGATCGGTGGCAGCGACGAGCAGCTTGTCTTTGCCGTCGGTGCGTAGAAGCACGTTGGCCAAAATAGGCATGGTGCTCTTGCGGTCTGCGATCCCTTGCGCGAGGTACAAACCCTCGAGCAAAGCGGCCTTGTCGATCTTGAGCTCCATCTTGTGTCTCGCCTCTCTCTGTGATCTTAGAAGAAGGATCTTACAAGATCAGTAATAGTAATAAGGCCTGTGTGATCATGCATAACCGACCAAGCCTCCTGAAATCGTTGCCGAAACACCTGTGTGTAGAACCGTAGGGGGGATCTGGACAACTCCCGGCTTACCCACAGATGACTTCTACCCACATTTACTCCACAGCGACCATCCCCAACCTACACACACCCCATAAAGACACATCAAAACCAGGCGGAGACTACCAACTAGTCTCACATGAGACTACTGCGAAAGATGCCGTTCGAGCTCTTCCACGATGTGTCGCGTCTTGGGATCGCTCTGGACGAGCTTTTCGATCTTCCGGCACGCAGACAGCACCGTCGTGTGATCCTTGCCTCCAAAGCGCTGCCCGAGGTCTGGATACGATGACTTGACGAGCTTGCGCGCCAGGTACATCGCGATCTGTCGAGGCCAGGCGATGGCCTGGTGGCGCTTGGGCGACTTCAGATCCGCCATCTTCACGTTGAAGTAGCTGGCCACTTCCTTCTGCACCGCCTCGACGGTGAGCGAATGTGAGGCCTGCGTGAGGAAGTTTTTCAGCGTCTCTTTGGCGAACTCGGTGGTGATCTGCTGATCTTGCAGCGACGCGAACGCCGCCACGCGCAACAGCAATCCCTCGAGCTCACGCACGTTGGACTTGATGTTGGTTGCCAGATACGTCGCCACCTCGTCGGGCAGCGGAATGTCGTCGACCTCGGCCTTCTTCTTCAAGATGGCGATGCGCGTCTCGAGCTCGGGCGGCTGGATGTCGGCGATGAGCCCGTTCTGAAACCGCGAGCGCAGCCGGTCCTCGAGATCGGGGATCTCGTGCGGATATTTGTCGGCGGTGAGCACGATCTGTCGCTGGCCTTCGAAGAGCGCGTTGAAGGTATGGAAGAACTCCTCCTGCGTGCGGTCTTTGCCCGCGAGAAACTGGATGTCGTCCATCAAGAGCACGTCGCAGCGCTCGCGATATTTCTGACGGAATTCATCGATCTTGCCGTTGCGGATGCAGGTGATGAACTCGTTGATGAAGGCTTCGGTCTTGATGTAGACGATGCGCCAGTTGGGATGCGTCTCGCGCAGCCGATGCCCGATGGCGTGCACCAGGTGGGTCTTACCGAGGCCGACACCGCCGTAAATGAAGAGCGGATTGTACTTCGAGGCAGGCACCTCAGCGACGGCACGCGAGGCCGCATGCGCCAGCTGATTCGACGGACCGACGACGAAGGCATCGAAGGTGTACTTGGCCAGCAGGTCCGGGCTGACCTCGGTCTTCGGGGCAGCGACGGGCGGCGTGGTAGGCACCGACGGAATCGACGCCGGCCGCGCATCATGCTCGTTCAGCTCGAAGACGATTTGATATTCGACCTCGGTCTGGGTCCGGAGGGCGTCGAGCACGATGTCCTGGTAGTTGTCCTGGAACCAGTCCTTGATCCACTTGCTCGGCGCGGTCAGCGTGATGCGCTGGCCCTCCACCGACTTGCAAGCGATCGGGCGCAACCACATCTCGAAATTGTGGGGCTTGATACGCCCCTCCAGGGTGCCCAGGGCACGTTCCCAGAGGTCTTGCGCCATGGTCGCTCCCGTGTCGCTGCCTACGAAGTCAGACAATAGTTCTCCACAAGTTATCCACATCTGTGGATAACCGAGATATACAGGTTTCTATGGTTAGTATTTGCAAACGGGCGTGGCTGGTAAATGCCCGTTCTAGTTGGCGAACTCGTCGCCGCTCTGCGTTAGTCCTAGCTTGTGTGCCCCCCTGTGAATCCCGCCTCGTTTCGCCGCGCTCGGCACCAAGCCAAGTGATCGTTTAACAAGGGCCTTTCGACGTGGCAAGCGGAAAAACACCCCGTTTTTCAAGCCTGCGGATCCTTGTGGAAAAAATATCCGGCCGCCCTTCGCGCACTGAAAGTCTGCTTAAAAAAGCATCACGCAGGTGTCATCAGCACCAACCTCCGTTTACGCAACCAGCACCCAAATCCTTCTGCATTTCGATCTGTTGACAGCTTGGAGCTTGGTTGCTATGGATCGCCTCCCTCGGGCTACTAGGAGCGCCGAGAATTTCCAGGAGATCGTCGTGAAGCGCACGTACCAGCCGCACAACAAGCGCCGCAAGCGCACCCACGGTTTTCGCAAACGCATGCACACCAAGGGCGGCCGCCTCACCCTTCAGCGTCGTCGTCGCAAGGGTCGTCGCAAGCTGACCGTGGTCACCGCCAAGAAGTAAGTCGGTGATGCAGTCTCCGTAAGTCACGTCATGCGCAACCACTTTCCCAAGCAAGTGCGACTGCGCAAGCGTTCGGAGTTTCAAGCCGTCCAGCAACGTGGCCGCAAGCTGACCACCGAGAGCTTCCTGGTCTTCACCTCCGCCATCCCGATTTCTGCCCCGACTTCGACGGCGTCGACCACCGATCCAAAGGTGTCGGCGCCGCTGTGTCGTCTCGGCGTCACCGTGTCGAAAAAAGTGGGCATCGCGGTGGTACGAAATCGCGTAAAACGCCTGGTGCGGGAAGCATTCCGCCACCGTAAGACGTTGTTTCCGAAAGGGCTCCAGATCGTGTTCGTTGCCAAAGCGGCTGCGGCCACCATTGGGCTCAGTGAGGTCGAACGAGAGATGGAGCGCATATGCAAAAGATTGTAGGCGCGCTCCTCATCGGGCTGGTTCGCATCTACCAGCTGCTCGTCTCGCCGGTCTTCGTCGCGCTCGGCGTCCGTTGTCGGTTTTATCCAAGCTGCTCGGCCTATGCAGCCGAGAGCGTGCAGCACTTTGGCCCGGTGCGCGGAAGTCTGAAAGCGCTCGGGCGTCTCTGTCGTTGTCACCCGCTCCACCCAGGCGGATACGACCCCGTTTTGCCACCGTCGCCGCCTGCAGGAGATCGCTGAACCATGAACAAGCGCGTGCTGTACACGATGTTGATCGGTGTTGGCCTCCTTCTGTTGTACACGCAGTTCAAGCAGAAGCCGGCCTTGGCCACCGAAGCCCCACCCGCGGTCAAGATCACGCCGGCGGTTGCACCCACCGACGGCAAGCCGGCGGATGCAAAACCGACTGACGCCAAAGCCACTGACGCCAAAGCCGATCCCAAGGCGCCCGTCGTGGCCCCGAAGCCACCGAACCCGGAAGAACCCAAGCCTGCGGAGATCGTCGATCCCATCGCGCAGCCGCAGCTCTACGACGCCAAGCTCACCACGTACGGCGGCGTCCTCACGGCCTGGACTCTCCTCGATCCGCAGTTCCAAGAGCCCACCCCCGACGACAAACGCAAGTCGCAGCCGATCAACCTGGTGCGCCGTCCGTTGCCCGCCGATGTCATGTTCCCCGCGTGCGCGACCTGCACGCCCATGTTCGAGGCACCCGCCGGCGCAGCCTGGAGCCGCACCCAGGTGGGCGACGAGCTGGTCTACACCTGGGAGAACGACCGTGCCCGTGTCGAAAAGCGCTACCAGGCCGTCCCCGGCACCTATCAGCTCCGCCTGCGCTACACCCTCGAGAACAAGACGGATGAGCCGGCCAACTACTGGCAAAAAGCCGTGGTGCGTGGTTACCACGACCCGCACATCGGCGCCCCCGGCATGTTCAGTCCGCCGGTCATGATGACCTCTGGTGTCTGCGACGTGAACGGCAAGCTCAAGAACGGCGACTTTGCATCCTTGCTGAAGGCCACCGACGAAAAGGCCAAGGGCATCGCCGGCGTCGAGGAGCGTGGTGGCGTGCGCTGGGTCGGCATCGACGAGAAATATTTCGTGATCGCCGTGGCGCTCGGCGTCGCGCCCGAGGGCGAAGAGCGTGTCTGCAACCTCTCCGCGACCGCCGACGGCATCATCACCGTCGGTGCGCTTGGCACCGCGCGGGTCGTCCCGCCGCACGCCAAGGGCGAAGGCGAAGTGGCCATCTATCTTGGTCCCAAGCAGCTCCACCAGCTCGACCGCGTCGAGGTCGCTGGCAAGGGCGCCAAGCTGGCCTCGGCTATCGATTTCGGCTTCACCGAGATCATCGCCCGCCCGATGCTAGCCGTCCTAAAAGCGATCCACTATGTCGTCCCCAACTGGGGCGTGGCCATCATCATTCTGACCATCCTCATCAAGCTGGTCACGTTCTACCCGTCGCAGAAGAGCATGAAGTCGATGCGCGAGATGGCCAAGCTCAAGCCCGAGCTCGACAAGCTCAAGGCCAAGCACGGCGACGATCGCAACGGCTTCGCACAGGCCCAGATGAAGCTCTTCAAAGAGCGCAACGTCAGCCCGTTTGGCGGCTGCCTGCCGATGGCGTTGCAGTTCCCGATCTACATCGCGCTCTACTCGATGCTGCGCAACTCCGTCGAGCTCTATCGCTCGCCGTTCATCCCCGGCTGGATCGGCGACCTCACCGCTTCTGACCCGTATTTCATCACCCCGCTCGTCACGGGCGCCTTCATGTTCCTGCAGCAGCGCCTCACCCCGACGCCGCCGGATCCGCAGCAGAAGATGCTCATGTACCTCATGCCGGTCATGTTCACCGCCTTCACGGTCTTCTTGCCGTCGGGGCTCACCATCTATATTCTCACCAACACGCTTTTGACGATGGCACAGCAGTACCTCGTCAACCGCGGCGACACCAACAGCAAGACCCTGGCGAAAGCGTAAGAGGCCCCTTCCATGGACCAAGCAACCGCGGTTCTCGACAAACTCCTGACTCTCGCCGGCCTCGAATCTCGCATCGAGGGCACCGAAGATGACGAGCACATCTCGCTCGTGATCCACGGCCCTGATACCGGCCTCATCATCGGCAAGAAGGGCCAGACCCTCGACGCCATCCAGCACCTGGTCAACAAGATCGTCAGCCACGGCAAGGGTGAGGGTGAGGGCAAGCCCATCCACCTTGACTCCGAAGGCTACCGTGCCCGTCGCGCCGAGGCCCTCATCGAGCTCGCCAACCGGCTTGCCGAAAAAGCCCGCAAGACCGGTCGTCCCGTCGCTGCCGATCCCATGAGCGCCGCTGATCGCCGCATCATTCACGTGACCCTCGCCGAGGTCGAGGGCGTCACGACGCGCTCCGAAGGGGAAGGCGTGCACCGTCATCTCATCGTCGTACCCACCGGCGCTCCAGCCGCCGCCGAGTAACACCCGCCCCAGCTCTCGTCGCTGGCCAGACCGCCCCAACACCTGCCAAATACCTAATGGACACCATCGCCGCAATCGCCACGCAGGTCGGCGGCAGCATCGGCGTGGTCCGCATTTCGGGGCCCGCAGCAGAGAGCATCGTGGCCCGGCTGGTCGTCGGCTGGCCGCGTGGCAAGGCCCAGAGCCACAAGCTCTGTCTCGGTCAAGTGACCGATCCCATCTCTGGCGAAGTCGTCGACGAAGTCCTGGCCTGCGTGATGCGCGGGCCACACTCCTACACCGGCGACGACGTCGCCGAGCTACAGGGTCATGGCGGCCCACGCGTTCTCGCCCGCGTGCTCGAGGCGGTGTTGCATGCGGGAGCCCGACAGGCCGAGCCCGGCGAATTCACCCGCCGAGCGTTCGAAAATGGCCGCATCGATTTGTCGCGTGCCGAGGCTGTCGCCGAACTCATCGCCGCCCGGACCGATCGCGCCGCCCGCGCTGCCCAGTCCATGTTGAGCGGCAAGCTGGAAGGCGAGGTCCGCGCCGCTCGACGAGATCTGGTGGTGTTGTTGGCCGAGGTGGAAGGTCCGCTCGATTTCCCCGACGAGCAGCTCGACTCGGGCCGCGCCGTCGACGGAAATCTACGTGCCCTGGCCACCAGGCTCGAAGAGTTGGCTCGTAGCTGGCGACGTTTTTCGAACGAGCGCGCCGACGTGGTCTTGGTCGGCCGGGCCAATGCTGGCAAGTCGAGCCTGTTCAATGCGCTCGTCGGTGAAGAGCTGGCCTTGGTCGATCCGGCACCAGGCACCACCCGGGACGCACTGTCGGCTGAGCTGGAGCTGGGCGGCCAGATCGTGAAGCTCTGGGACACGGCTGGCGAACGCGAGGAGCTGGCCGGCCTCGAGCTACGTGGTGTGGAGATTGGCCGTCGGCGTCGAGCCCAGGCCAGCGTCGGCATCCTGGTCGTCGACGGCACAACCGGTCTCGATCCGCTCGATCGGACGCTGTGGGCGGATCTGCCAGCCGACCGCCTGCTGGTATGGAGCAAGCGCGATTTGCCGGGCTGGACAGCGCCCGAGAGCGAGGTTCTCGACGGCGGCGAGGTCGTGGTCACCTCCGTCACCGACGGTGAAGCCGGGCTTGCCGACTTAAAAAGGGCGCTCGCCAGCCGTCTCTCCGACGGAGACGAAGACAGCAACCGACCGCAGATCAGCCAGCGTCACCGCACCGCGCTGCTCCAAGCAGCCATGGCCCTACAGCAGGCCGCTGCCCTTCTTGCCGACGACGATTCCGGCGAACGGGCCGCGCTCGAAGCCCGCTCCGCCCTTCATCACCTCGGCCTCATCACGGGCGAGACCGTCGACACCGAAGTGCTCGACGCGATCTTCCAGCGCTTTTGCATCGGCAAATAGCGAAAGTCAGAAGGTCGCCAGGTGCGCGACCAGCTCGCCGAGCTCTCCGTCAGGGCGCGACGCTGCAGCCGACGATGCACTGATGTACGGCAGCGTGCCCCAGATCCGTACGCCACCAAGCTCGCCAATCAAGGACGGCGTGCGTGCTTCCTCGGGGCCTCGGCTTCGAGCGTCAGTGGCTTCGGAGAACACCACACCGACGATAGAAAGACCTCGTTGACGGGCGGCTTCGATGGTCAAGAGCGTGTGATTGATCGTCCCCAGCGATGGGCGCGCCACGATCAAGAGAGGCAGGTCGAGCATCGCGGCCAGGCTGGCCATCGAGCAGTTACCGCTGATCGGGACCAACAAGCCGCCCGCCCCCTCGACGAGCGCGACGTCGAAGTCGCGCATGGTGGCGAAGGCCGCCTTCACCCCGTCGAGCGTGAGCGACACGCCCTCCGCCTCGGCCGCCACCATGGGTGCCGCCGGCATCGTCAGTCGGTGGGGTCGGATCAGTCCCAGGGATCGCGGATCACCCGACGCATGTTGCAGGCGCTCGGCATCGTCACCCGCGCCCGTCTCGAACGGCTTCATCACCGCCACCCGTCGTCCGCACCGTCGCAGCGACGCCGCCAGCACGCAGCTCACGGTGGTCTTGCCGACGCCGGTGTCCGTCGCTGTGACGAAAAGACCGCGCAGAGTTACGCCCCGCAGACCGCGACGATCGAAGCCCGCGTCGACTCTACTAGCCGGACCAGCTCGTCGGCAGTGATCGACAGCGGCGGCATCAACACCACCACCGAACCGAGTGGCCGCAACATCACGCCACGCCGACGTAGATCAACGCAGACCTTGGCCCCCATCGTTTCTTCGTAGAGATAAGGCACCAGTGGCGGATGCGGAATGCCGCGATCTCGGACGAGCTCGATCCCCACCATGAGACCGCACTGCCGCACGTCGCCGACATGGCTCAACGGCGCAATGTGTGCGTCGAGGAGGCGACGCAGCTCGGCAATGCGCGTCGCCGTCCTTTCCAGGACTTGCTCCTCCTCGAAGAGACGCAAGGAAGCCAGTCCCACCGCGCAGGCCAGCGGGTTGCCAGTGTATGTATGTCCATGAAAGAACGTACGTTTCGAGGCAAATGGCCCGAGAAATGCCTGGTACACCCGCTCGTTGGCCAGCGTGGCCGCCAGAGGCAGGTAGCCGCCCGAAATCCCCTTGGCCAAACACAGCAGATCGGGCGCGACCTGTTCTTGCTGGCAGGCGAACATCGTCCCCGTTCGTCCAAACCCGGTCGCTACTTCATCGCAAATGAGCAATACGCCATGGGCATCGCAGAGCTGCCGCGCGCGGGCCAAGAAGCCGGGAGGCTGAAGCAGCATGCCGGCCGCACCTTGGACCAAAGGCTCGACAATGAACGCGGCCAGCTCCGGCCCGTGCTGGGCAAAAGCGGCCTCTAGTGCTTCCAGCGTCGGCGGAATGTGCGTCGCCCCGAACAGCATGGGTCGAAAGATGGAGTGAAACAGCTCCATTCCGCCCACGGAGACCGCGCCGACGGTGTCGCCATGATAGGCGTCGATGAGTGCCAGAAAGCGTGTTCGGGTCTCCGAACCCTTCTGGCGGTGGAACTGAAAGGCCATCTTCAGCGCCACCTCGACCGCTGTCGAGCCAGAGTCTGAGTAAAAGACTCTCGTGAGACCGGCTGGCGCGACCTCGACCAGCTTGGCGGCAAGCTCAATCGACGGGACATTGCTGAGGCCGAGCAACGTCGTGTGAGCCACCTTGTCGAGCTGGACGCGCAGCGCCTCATCCAGCTTGGGATGGCGATGTCCATGGACGTTGGTCCAGAGCGACGAAATCCCGTCGAGATAGCGTTGCCCCGCGGTGTCGATGAGCTCGTTGCCCTCCGCCCGGTCGATGATGAGCGGCGCAGTCCACTCCTGCATCTGAGTAAATGGATGCCAGACATGCGCTTGGTCGAGCTCGGCCAGCAAGCCGGGGTGGACGGACATGGGGTGGTCGGTGGTCATCGCCGGATCTCGGCCAGGGCTTCGAAGGCTTGCCGCGCTTGGGTCTCAGTGAGAGTCGCCATCAAGGAAAGCCGCAACCGCGAGGTCCCAACGGGCACGGTCGGTGGCCGAATGCCGTGTACGAAGACCCCGCGTTCGGCCAACCCACGGGACATCGCCATGGCCTTCACTGGGTCTCCGCCGGTGACCCCCAGCGGCAGAATGTGGCTCGGCGCTGACGGCAGGGCCCATCCAACCCTTGATAGTTCCACGTGGAACAATTCGACCCAGCGATGGAGGGCTGCGCGCCGTTCCTGACCGACCGGCCCACGGATGAGGGCCAGGGCGGCCCGCAAGGCGCCGACCACGGGAACCGGCAGCGCAGTGGTGAAAACAAAGCTGCGTGCCCGATTGATGAGCCAATCGACCAAGACTTGGCTTCCGGCCACGAACGCGCCGAACACTCCGAATGCTTTGCCAAGAGGCCCAATGAGCACGTCGGGACCGAGGCCCTCGGTCAACCCACGACCCAGAGGTCCCATGGCGCCGATGCCGTGCGCATCATCCACGATCAAGATGGCATCGTGGCGGCGCGCGAGCTCAGCCAGGCCCGCCAGGGGCGCGCGGTCGCCGTCCATGCTGAACAACGATTCGGTCACCACCAGCTTGCGACCTGTCCCTGACCTGGCGCGAAGGCGCGACTCCAGATCCGCCAGATCCAGATGGCGGTAGATGGAGGTCTCCGCCCGCGCCAGTCGGCATCCATCAATGATCGAAGCGTGATTGAGGGCGTCAGAAAAGATCACATCGCCGGGTCCGGCCAAAGCCGTCAGGACCCCGATGTTCGCTTGGTACCCCGAGTTGAAAAGGAGGGCTGCTTCCACGCCAAGCCAGTTTGCCAGCTCGGTCTCGAACACCCGATGAGGGGCGAGGTTTCCGGCGATGAGCCGGGAGGCACCGGCACCTACGCCAGCCTCGCTCATCGCATTTGCGGCACCTTGCACCAGCGCCGGGTCGCCGGCCAACCCCAGGTAATTGTTGCTGGATAGGTTGACGACCGGCACGCCGTTCAAGACCATGACCGGATTTTGCCGCCCGTCCAGCTGGGGCAACGAGCGCCGCAAACCAGCTTCGTCTAGCGCCGCCAATCCCTCCGCCAGACTCTCCAAAAACCGATGATTCACAGGCTGACCTCAGGTCCCGTGCGGCGTTGCTCGGTTAAATACCGATGGGTATTCGCCCTGGTCGCAGGTGGCCAGTCGGGCGCAGGTGGCCAGTCGGGCGCTGTGGCCGCGCTGTGTGGACGGCTTATTCATGCACGGACCTTAGCCCAACCCTGACGTTTTGGAAGACTCTGTTCCACGTGGAACAACCCGGATCCCCGCCAGTCGACGCACCACCCGACCGATCTCGTAACGCTCCTCCGGCAGCAGCACACAGCCCACTGGCGCCAGCAGAGCCGGAGCATCCGCGGTCAGCATGGCAACCACCACGCCCCCTGGATTGACCCAGTGAACGCCGCGCAGGATCCAGTCTGGCGGATCCCAGGTCGCACGTGAGACCGCCACATCATAGAGGCGCTTGCCGCGCAGCTCCTCTTCCCGTCCGCGCAAAAACTCCATGCCCAACCGCAGCTGCAGATCGACTGCCTGCTGAAAGGCGATCTTCTTCTGGATCGACTCCACCGAAGTCAGCTTCCAGGTCGGTCGCGCCAGCCGCACCACCAAGCCCGGAAAGCCACCACCCGACCCCAGATCGACCATGCCGTGCTCGCCGGGAATGGCCTCGAGCGACTCCAGATAGGCGACGACGGCGAGGCTGTCCAACAGATGGCGCTCGACGATCTGGCGCGGCTCGGTCACCGCGGTGAGGTTGATCTTCTCGTTCCATTGCAGAAGGAGCGCCACCAGCCGGTCCAGACGGCCGAGCGTATTGTCGTCGAGCGGCACACGAAGGCGCGTCGCCTCGGCTGCCAGATGTGCCAGATTTGCTGGGTCCACGGCGGCCCAGTATAGTCGCCGCCCACAGCCATGTCCTTCCTAGACGAAGCCCAGCTGCAAGTGCTGGCAAAACCAATCCTCGCTTCGGTCACCCAGTCCTCCACCGCATCCAGTGTCGTACGGTTGGCGGGTGGGGCCTCGTTGCGGCGCTACTATCGGGTGAGCGGCGACGGCAGCCCGTCCAGCATGCTGATCATGGAAACCGGCGAAACCGGCGCGCCGGGACACTCCGACGAAGCAGTGTCTGGTGCGACGCCCACCGAGATGCCGTTCGTCAATGTGCAGCGTTATCTCAGCAAGGGTGCGGCCCCGGTGCCCACCATCTATCTACATGATCTGGAGCATGGGCTCCTCTATCTGGAAGATCTCGGCGACATCACCTTCGAGTCCCGAGTGGTCGATAGCTCCGACTCGGTTCGGCGTGACTACTATCGACTTGCCATCGATATTTTGGTCCGCATGCAGCGCTGGACCAGCGCGGAGCGGGATGAAAGCTGCATCGCGTTCGGCCGCGGGTTCGATGCCAAGCTCCTCGAGTGGGAGCTCGACCACTTTCGCGAGTATGGGCTCGATGCGCGCGACCTGACTTTGGCAGTGGAGGCGCGGCGTGAGTTTGATGTCGCTGCCAAGCAGATAGCCGAGGAGATTGCCGGCTGGCCGCGCTTGTTCGTGCATCGCGATTATCAGAGCCGCAACCTCATGGTGCAGGACGATCCGAGAGGTCCGCGTCTCCGCGTCATCGACTTCCAAGACGCACTCCTCGGTAGCGACGTCTACGATCTGGTGGGCCTCTTGCGCGACAGCTACGTACCGCTCTCTTCGTCGCTGGTGCGTGAGCTGGTTGGCTATCATGCGGCCGCCAGTGGCCACGATGCGGCGGCCTTTGCGCGTCGGTTTTACCTGCAGACCGTGCAACGGAAGCTCAAGGATGCAGGCCGCTTCGTGTTCATCGAGCAGGTGAAAAAGCTGCCCGGATTCATGCAGCACATTCCCCGCACACTGGGCTACGTGACCGAGGCGTTTGACGAGCTCGGCGACCATCCCGCCGCCAGCCGCCTGCGCCAAGCGCTGCGAACCGTCCTGCCCACGTTATAGCTACTTAGCATTGGAAATGATTGGCATATTGACCTGATCAAACCACGATCCAGGCCGTGAGGCGGCATACACTACGCCGTGGCGTCAGCTTGATTTTTGCGCAGTGCGTAGTAGCATTGGCGAATTCATGGGCATCAACCCCATTCCATTTGGCAAATACGAGCTCATCACTCGTCTCGCCGCGGGTGGAATGGCCGAGATCTTCTTGGCCCGCACGCGCTCGATTCAGGGCTTCGAGAAGTACCTGGTCATCAAGAAGATCCTCCGCAATCGCACCAACGATCCAGAGTTCGTCCGCATGTTTCTCGACGAGGCGCGGGTGGCGGCGACGCTCGATCATCCCAACATCGTCCAGATCTACGACGTCGGCAGCGTCGACAGCGAGTACTTCATCGCCATGGAATATCTGCGCGGCCACAACCTCATCGAGATTGTGCGGGCAGGTGCCAAGCTAGGTTACGCCAAGCCGCCGCTCGAGCATGTGCTGTCGGTGATGTCGGGTGTCTGCGCCGGCTTGCACCACGCGCACGAGAAGCGTGACTATCAAGGACGGGCGATGGAGATCGTCCATCGCGACGTCACGCCGCAGAATGTCGTGGTCAGCTTCGACGGAGCGGTCAAGGTCGTCGACTTCGGCATCGCCAAGGCCGCGACGCGCGAAGTGGAGACGCTGGCCGGCACGCTGAAGGGCAAGATCGGCTACATGTCCCCCGAGCAGTGTCGGGGTTTGGCCGTCGACCGTCGCAGCGACGTGTTTGCCTGCGGCATCATCTTGTACGAGCTCACCACCGGTAAGCGCCTGTATCACGAGCGGTCGGATTTCGAGACGCTGAAGAAGATCATCGAAGGCCCCGTACCGTCGCCGCGCGATATCTTGCCGTTCTATCCGGCGGCGCTGAACGCCATCGTGGTGCGCTGTCTGCAGAAGGAAGCGGACGACCGTTATCAGTCAGCGCGCGATCTGCACAGCGACCTCGACGCGTTCTCGCGCGACAACCAGCTCGTCACCGGGACGGTGCCGCTGGCGCAGTACATGGAGCGCGTGTTTGCCGATGAGCTGGCGGCGCACAAGAGCTCGGATCCGTCGGGGCTGGTGTTCTCGTCGCAGACGTCGACGTCGACGACTAGCCCGTCGTATCTCGGCGAGGCGTCGCGACGCTCGAGCGACATCGATGTGCCGCTGCTCAAGGCGCGGCGCCAGCATGTCTTGACGCGGGCGATTCAGGGCACGGTCGCGGTGTTGTTGCTGTGTACGGGCGGTTTGTTTGTCTATTGGCGCACCCGGCCAGACAAGGTCGTCGTCGCTGCGCCGCCGGTGGTGGCGCCGGTCGTGGCTGGTTCGCCAGCGATTGCGCCTGCGCCTATCCCGGTGCCGCCCCCCATCGTCCCGGCGCCAAGCGCTGCGGCTGCCGTCGCTGCGCCGGTGCCTCGTGCGCCTGGTGCGCCTGGTGTGGCGTTGCCGCGCGTGCCGGCCAAGCCCGGTGACGCGCACATCACCGTGTTTTCTGAGCCGCGCTGCGAGGTCTTGATCGACGGTTCTCCGTCGGGGCAGACCCCGCTTGTCGACCTGGCCGTGCCCGCTGGCAAGCACACCGTCATCCTCCTTAATTCTTCGGCCGGCATCAAAGACACCCAGCGCCTCAATCTGTCGACGGGCCAGCTATGGACCCGCTCATTCCATTGGGAAAACGGCAAGATGACCATGACCAACGGCCTGTCGCCCAAAATGTCGGGAGTCGGGTCCGCGCCAGAGCCTGCCGTCGCTGCCGCGGAGCCGAAGAAAGAGGCACCGACGGTCAAGCCCAAGGCGGTCGAAGGCGCCGCGTCCGCCCCAGCCGCCAAGGTGACGCCGGCGCCGATCATGCCGCCAAGCGCGACGCCAGTCGTCGCTGCAGCGCCGTCCAACCAGGCCCGCACCGTCGCTGGCTTCGTGCTCGACGCCCAGCGGCTGAGCGGCTCGCCGCCCCATTTGCCCAACCATGTGACCGAGCACGAGTCCGGCCGCAAGCTGAGCGGAACCTACAAGGTGTGCGTCAACAAAGACGGCCAAGTGTATGACGTGACCACCGTGGCCTCGATCTCGGGCGGGGACGCGGCCATCATGGAAACGATTCGTCAGTGGAAATACAAGCCACAGACCGGAAATGTCTGCGGAAGCAAGGTCCTGACTTTCCAGATTCCTTAATCTCGTACCAGCCTTGACCGAGGAGGGGACGGCGGCTACAGTTTGTCGCTCGGCACTCCCAAGGTGTGAATTGGCCAAACAAAGCCTGCTGTTGGTAGACGGAGATTCGAAGAGTCTTCGCGTGTTGGAGGTCAGCCTCAAAAAGGCTGGCTTCAACGTCACCACGGCGATCCACGGCCTGGATGCGTTGGCCAAGGTCGAAACCTCGGCGCCCGATCTCATTATTTCCGACACCAAGATGCCGGAGATGGACGGCTTCGAGCTGGTATCGAGGCTCAAGAGCCACACCGACTGGTCGCAGATCCCGTTCATTTTCCTGACGGCGCAATCCGACGTCGAGGACAAGATCCGTGGTCTTGAGCTCGGCGTCGAGGATTACCTCACCAAGCCCATCTACATCAAAGAGATCATCACCCGCGTCAAGTCGTCGCTGGCCAAGAAAGAGCGGCAGTCGCTCGAGGATTCACGACGCGAATCGCGGACCAAGTTTGCCGGCGAGCTGGCCGATATGGCGGTCGTCGATCTCATCCAGACCATCGAGATCAGCCGCAAATCGGGCGTCATTCATTTCAAGAATCCCGACGGCAAGCGGGGAGCGATCTATTTCCGCAGCGGCAAGGTGATCGACGCCGAGCTCGGGCGGCTCACCGACGCCGACGCCGTCTATCGCCTGCTGGTGTGGTCGGAGGGCGAGTTCGAGGTCGAGTTCAAGAACGTCCGGCGCAAGGACGTGATCGAGCTGTCGTCGCAGGCGTTGTTGATGGAGGGCATGCGGCGCGTCGACGAGTGGGGTCGACTGTGCGAGCAGTTGCCGCCGCTCGGGACCATCTTCGAGCTCGACTACAAAGAGCTGTCGGAGCGGCTGGCCGAGATTCCCGACGAGATCAACGGGATCTTGCGGCTGTTCGACGGACGCCGCACGCTGATGCAGGTCGTCGACGACAGTGACTTTGCCGATCTCGAGGCGCTCAACGTCATCTCCAAGCTGTATTTCGAAGGCCTCATCTATCGGTCGGAGCGCGACTCGAAGGACGAGGACGACGGGGACGATGACAGCGACGACGATGACGGCGACGACCACGAGGCCGAAGCGCCTTCATCCGGTGGCGAGCTCGACGGCTGGTTGGCTGAGTCGCCGGGCACCGCCGCAGCGACGGCGCCAGTCGGCGAGAAGAAAGACGCGCCGGCGGGTTGGGGCCACAATTTTGACGACGTGACCGTGGTCGATGCGCCGAAGCACGGCGCAGAAGCGCCCCGTCACGAGCCGCTCTCCAAGCTCGAGCCGGCGCCGCCGCCGCCGCCCTCGCCGGCAATTCCCGTCGAGCCGGCGCAGTTCGACGACGCCGAGACCGTGCAGCGGCCGGCCGCCAGTGGCGAGCGTCGCGAAGAGGCGGTCGTGTTGCAGTTTCCGTCGGGGCAGCCGAGCAGCATGCAGGCCCAGGCACTGGCGCGCGTGGTGCTCCGCAAGGTGCCAGCACCGCAACCGCAGCCCGGACTCTCGCCCAACGATCTGTTGCAGCCCGTCGCTGGTGTCTCGGACAAAGCGACCACCAATGAGCCGGCGCTGGACAACGCGCCACCCGTGGTGGTGTCGCAGAGTCTGATCCAAGACCTTTCACGGGCGCGGCCGGGCGCGGTCGAGGCGCAGTCGGAGTTCGATTCTGCGGTGCCCACGCCGTTGCCGACTCCGCTGCCGGCGCTGGAAGATGGCAGCGGCTTCGACGACGAGCCGGCCCCCTTGCGTCGTCGAGCTCTGGCCGAAAAGCCAGAGAAGCGCGAGACCGACACTGAGCAAGACCAGCAGGAGGAGGATGACGGCTTTGACCGCATCCCCACGCGCGGCGGGCTCAAGATGGCGGCGGGGGTGGTCGCCGTCGGAATTGTCGTCGCTGTGGCGCTTGCATTTGGCACTGGCGGCAAGAAAACGAACGAGAAGGACAAGGCCGACAAAGCCGGCGATAAGGCTGTGGTTGCTGCGCCGGCTTCTGCGCCGGCTCCCGCTCCCACGACCCCAACCCCTGCGCCGGGCGAAGTGGCGGCAGCTCCGGCCGTGGCTGCGCCGGTGCCGGGCGTCGAGAACCCGGTTCCCGTCGCTGCACCAGGGACCGCGCCAGCTCCGGCTGTGGCTGTCAACCCGGCGAATCCCGTCGCAGCGAATCCCGCCAATCCAGCTGCAACGCCGCCGGTCGCTGTCGTACCTGCTACGCCACCGACGCCACCGACGGCGGTCCCCCCGGTGAATCCAGCCACTCCGCCTGCGGCGGCCGTCCCTGCACCGGTGGGCGACGAAGAAGCCGAGTTCAAGGCGCTCATCGCCGAGGGTCGGGCGCTCAATCTCAAAGGCCAGTCGAAGAAGGCTGGTGTGGTGCTGGAAAAAGCGCTCACCCTGCGGCCGAACAGCGACGAGGCGTTGGTGTTGTTGGCCAAGAGCCAGAACGATCGTGGCGCGCTCCAGAAAGCGCTGGCGACGGCGAGCCTGGCCGTGGCCACCAATCCGAACAACGCCGACGGCTATCTGGTGATCGGCACCGTCCAGCAGCAGCAGGACCATTTTCCCGAGGCCCGCACGGCCTACCAGACGTACCTCAAGCTGGCGCCCAAGGGCGAATACGCGAGCGAGATCCGTTCGATCCTGCCGACGCTGAAGTAAGCATGTTGGTGTTGGGCATCGAGTCGTCGTGCGACGAGACCGCCGCTGCACTCGTCGAGGATGGGGTCCGTGTCCGCGGCGAAGCGGTGTGGTCCCAGGTGTCGTTGCATGCCGAGTATGGCGGCGTTGTGCCGGAGCTGGCGTCGCGGGCGCATGTGGTGAGCATCATTCCGGTGTTGCAGGAAGCCCTTGGCTCGGCAGGCCTGACCCTTGACGATGTCGACGCGGTGGCGGTCACACGTGGCCCAGGTCTCGTCGGTGCGCTGCTGGTCGGCGTGCAGGCGGCGAAAGCGCTGTCCTACGCGCGCAGGCTGCCCCTCGTCGGTGTAAACCATCTGGAGGGTCATCTGGCGGCGGTGTATCTCGACAATCCCAACCCGCCTCCGCTGCCGCACCTGGCGCTGCTGGTGTCGGGGGGGAACTCGGTGCTGCTCGTCGTCGAGGATCATGGAACACATCGCGTGCTGGGGGACACGCGCGATGACGCCGCCGGCGAAGCCTTCGACAAAGTGGGCAAGCTGTTGGGGCTCGGTTATCCAGGCGGGGCGCAGATCGATGCGCTGGCAGCGACGGGAAATCCGGCCGCGGTCAACCTGCCGCGTGCCATGCGCGGGCGCGGGCTCGACTTCAGCTTCTCCGGGCTCAAGACTGCGGTGTCGCAATACGTACAGAAGCATGGCCTGCCGACGGGCCAGGCCCTGGCCGATCTATGCGCCAGCTTTCAAGCCGCCGTCGTCGACCAGCTGGCACACAAGACGAGCCTGGCACTCGACGAAACGGGTCTTTCGACGCTGGTGGTCGCTGGCGGCGTCGCTTGCAATCGCGGTCTCCGGGCGGCCTTGGAGACGGAGATGGCCCAGCGCGGCGGCACCCTGCACGCACCCCGTCCGCGCCACTGCACCGACAACGCCGCGATGATCGCCGCCGCCGGCTATCACCATCTCCGACGCGGCGAGCGCGCCGATCTGCGCCTCAACGCCGTCGCCAGCCTGCCGCTTTAGCCATGGCCTCCGACGCCCGCGCCCTCCTCGACAAATACGGCTTCCGCGCCAAGAAGAGCTGGGGTCAGAATTTTCTCATCGACGACAACGCCTACCGACACATCGTCGAAGCCACCTTGGTCGAGCCGGGCGACTGGGCGATCGAGGTTGGTGCCGGCCTCGGTACGCTGACCTCGCGATTGGCCGAAAAGGCGCCCCTCGTCGTTGCTGTCGAGCGTGATCGCGACATGGTCGCGGTGCTGCGTGGCGAGCTTGGCGACAATCCCAAGGTGGTGATCGAGGAGGCCAACGCGCTGACCTTCGACTATATCGAAGCAGCCAAGGCCTTGCCGCGTGCGCCTGCCGTCGTCGGCAATTTGCCGTATCAGATTGCGTCGCAGATCCTGTTTCGGTTGTTGCCGGCGCGGCGGTCGGTGAGTCGGATCGTGGTCATGCTGCAGAAAGAAATGGTCGACCGGATCTTGGCGCCGCCGGATGCCGAGGCGTACGGCGCGCTGTCGGTGATGATGCAGATGTACGGGCAGGTGGAGCTGGTGTGCAAAGTCGGCCGCGGCAGCTTTTTGCCGGCGCCCAATGTCGACTCGGCGGTGCTGCGGCTGACGCCATTCGCTGATGGGGCCACGCGGGCCCCGTCGAGCGACCTCGACTGGTTCAGTGTGGTGGTGCATGCGGCCTTCAATCAGCGACGAAAGACGCTGCGCAATGCGCTGTCGGTGAAGGTGCCCAAAGAGGCCGTCGATGCCGGCTTGAAAGCCGCCGACATCGACGGACAGCGACGGGGAGAGACCCTCTCGGTGGCCGAGTTTGCGAGGCTGGCCGAGGTGCTGCGTGCCTGAGCTGCCCGAGGTGGAGAGCGTGGTGCGCAGCCTGCAGCCGCGGCTCGTCGGAAAACGCATCGGCAGCGCCTGGATCTCGAAGCTCAAGTTGCGCGCGGCGGGTGGGATCGCGCTTCGCAATCTGGTTGGACGACGGGTCGAGGTGTTGCGGCGGCGGGGCAAGTTCATCGTCGCTGAGCTGTCGGAAGGTGGGGCGATTGTGGCCCATCTCGGCATGTCCGGGCAGCTCACGTTTGCGGTACCCACCGACGCGCTGAGGAAGCATACGCATGTCCGACTGGGCCTCGGCGACGCGCTCGAGCTGCGCTATGTCGACCCGCGGCGTTTCGGTTTCGTCGCCGCATACCATCACGAGGCGGATTGTCCGTCGCTGCGGTCGCTCGGCCTCGATCCATTCGATCCCGGGTTTACCGTCGAGTGGCTGACCGGGCGGATGGCTGCCACGAAGCGTGATCTGAAGGCGTTCTTGCTCGATCAGACGGAGATTGCGGGCCTGGGGAACATCTATGTGTGTGAGGCGCTGTTTCGCGCCAAGCTCCATCCGTCGACGCCAGCGTCCAGCGTCGGCCAGGTTGGGCCTCTGCACGAAGCCATTCGCGAGATCCTGACGCAGGCCATCGCCAATCGAGGGACTAGCTTTTCCGACTATGTCGACGCCGACGGGCAAGCCGGCACCAACCAGTTGTCGCTGGCGGTGTATGGCCGAGAAGCTGAATCATGTCGAGCATGTAAGAAGAAGGTCGAGCGTCTGGTGCAGAGCGGACGCAGCACGTTTTTCTGCGCGCGTTGTCAGCCGCTGTCCCGCCAGCGACGGCGGTAGCAAAAGCCTTCCGCAGCCAGATCCTTTGAGGCTGAGCCGCGTTAGTAGCTCCGAGGGCTAACAAAGTGGCTTGGCTTCAGCTACGATCGCGCAATTCCGACGCTTGGCCGCCCAGGCCGAGGCCAAGGGGTGCGTGGGTGCGGGACGACTCGGACGAGTCGCTGATGCTTCGGTATCGCGACGGAGACGTGAGGGCCTTCGAGGTGCTGGTGAACCGGCATCGGCGGCCTATATTCAACTTCGTCCTGCGCTTCGTTCGCGACACTGCCGTCGCTGAAGACATGATGCAGGAGACCTTTCTGCGCCTGGTCAAGAGCGCAGACTCCTACGAGAGACAGGCCAAGTTCACGACGTGGCTCTACACGATTGCGCGCAACCTGTGCGTCGACCAATCGCGCCGCGCCAAACATCGGCGGGCCCAGTCGCTCGACGCCCCGGTGGGAGACGAGGAAGGTATGGCGCTGGTGGAGATGGTGGCTGCGGAGCAGATTGGGCAGGACCGCCGCGCCATCTCGAAAGAATTGGCCGGCAAGATGAAGACGGCGATCGAGGCGTTGCCCGACGAGCAGCGGGAGATCTTCTTGCTGCGCGAGGTGAGCGACTTACAGTTCAACGAGATCGCTGAGATTGTTGGAGTACCTGAAAATACAGTGAAAAGCCGGATGCGGTATGCCCTCGAAAAGCTCCGTGAGGCGCTTGGGGAATATCAGGATCTGGCGAAAGCGGCACAGTCATGACCACAACCAATACACAGAATGGCTCGGCGGAATCGGGCGGCATGTGCGAGCAGGCGCTCGACTATGCGTACGACGAGCTGACAGGAGAGGCCAAAGCGGCGTTCGAGCGGCATTTGCCGACGTGCGCGCGCTGTCAGGCGGAGGTGGCATCGTTCGGGCGGGTGCGTGGGGCTGTGCGGGCGGTGATGCCGCTGGTCGAGCCGCCGCCAGCATCGGCGCAGATGGGCTCGTTGCATGCGCAGTTGATGCATGCGGCGGCACAGCGACGGCCGGCGGGCAAGGTGTTGTCGTTTGGCGGGCGTGTGAAGAAGGTGGTGTTGCATCCTGCGTTTGCGATGGCGGCTTCGTTCGTGTTCGTCGCTGGCGCGGTCGGCTTGATGTGGTCGCACAATCAGCTGGTGACACCTGTGGCAACGCCTGCGGCCGAGTCCTCTGTGGCCCCTCAGCCTGTCGTTGCGGCGGCCCCGGCTCCGCCTCCGACAGGGGTTCCGGCCGGGACAACGACTCCGTCTTCTGACCCGAGTCCGACGCACGCCAGTCCCGTGGCGGGCAACAAAGAAGCAGCGGGCAGGTATGACTACAAACCCGAGCCGAAAGTGGCCGCGGTCAAGCTCGACTGGCTGAGCAGCCGAGACACGAGCAAGGATAAGGGCGGCAACGAAGCTCTCAAGACGGCGCACAAGGGCAAGGGTGCCGACGCGCCGATGGATACCCGGTTGGATGCGAGCGGCGGCGGTGGCCGAAAGTCGGTCGCGGCGCCTACCACGGTGGCCAAGCCGTCGCCGAAGTATCGCAGCGGCCAGCCCAACAACGACTCCTATGCGCTCGAGCTGGCCGACGGCAAGAAGCTCCGTGTGACCGAAGAGAAGCCGGCAGAAAAGAACGTAGAGCGCCCCAAGGTCAGCAACAGCGACGATACGGTGGGCGGCGCGGCGGCCCTTGGTCGTAGCCAGTCGGGAGAGGGCCTCACCGCCGAGCAGCAACGGCCGGGTGCGGGGCAGGGCAGCTGGAACGGTCAGGTGCGCAATTTCAACAACTCGTCCAACTCGGCGGGCGCGAAGCCAAGCTCGACGCGTGGCGATTCGCAGCAGGGGTATTACGGCGCTGGCAAGGCGGCGCAGGGTCCAGCGCCGACGGCGGCGCCTGCTGCGCAGCCGACCATGCCTCCCCCGGCGGCGACTGCGCCTGCCGAACCAGGGGCGCAGACTGCGACCACGAAGCAGCGCAGCCTCAGGGAAAATCAGTCGCAAGGGATCGAGCAGAGCACGGACAGCTCGCGTCGCAAGGCGGATGAGCTGGCGCGATCGGGTCGCTGCGACGACGCAGAGAAGGTCTATCGGTCACTGGAGAAGAACAGCGCCTTCCGTGTCTCCGTCGCTGAGCGGCTCAATCTGGTGCACTGCAAGAGCCAGGCGGGTCAGTTTCAGCGCGCGCAGGACGAGATCGATTCGCTCAAAGTCCAGAAGCGCGACTCGAATCAGCTCATCGAGCGGGAGCAAGAGTTCCTCGATAAATCGCGGGCGCGGCGGGCGCCGATGCCGCAGCAGGCTTCGCCGTATGTCGATGCGCCGGCCCCGGCGCCGAAGAGCCCAGCGGTTCAGGCCGAGGCACCAGCTCCGGCTCCCGTGCAGTCTTCACCGTCGAAGAAGTCCAAGCGCGCAGCCGACACTGCAGCCGACAAAGCGGCGTATTGATTGTTGCCTGGAACCCTGAGAGGGTTCCGCTGCGCTACGGGGCTTACAGCAGCTGGAGCTGGGCGCGATCGTCGGGGACGTCGTGCCAGCGGTCGAAGCCGGGGACCAGGTCCGCAACAAAATCCCACGGCCAGCTTCTGCGGGCTTCGGGCGGGAGGGCGCGATAGCGGCCGATGTAGGCGCGCAAGAAGGCGCGCGTCGACGGGTTGAGATAGCCGCCGCCGCGCGCGGTCAAGTCGCCGAACTCCAGACGATAGCGCTGGGCGATGATTTGCCAGAGCTCGTCGCGGCGGACCTTGGCGAGGATGGAGGCCGCGGCCACTGCAACGTGTCGCGATTCTCCGTCGTTGAGTGCTTCGAGGTGCGGAAAGCGCGCGGTCAGCGGCGAAAAGAGATTTTTGCCGTCGCAGATGATGCGCCGCGAGATGGGGGCGCGATTGAGCATGCCGTGAGCGCGCTCTTGTTCGAGGCGATTGAGGCCGTGGTAGCGACAGCGACGGTCGATCTCGGCCACGTCGATCACCGTGATCTCGAAGTGGTCGGCAGCATCGAGAATGATCGGCACCAGCGACGAGCGAAGCGCATGGGCATCGGCGCCGGCGAAACGCTTGGAGTCGGCGATGCCGGCTTTGGTCAGGGCTGCTGACTTGCGTGGGCGGAGGGCTACGCAAGCCATGACCATCGGGCCCAAGACCGGACCGCGGCCTGCTTCGTCGACGCCGATGGTGAGCTCGCTCATGATCTAGGGCCCGGAGGCCGCGACGGCGAACAGCGCGAGCGGCGCCAGTACACGCTCTTCGAGGTCGAATCGGGCCAGCTCAGCCTCGGCGCGGGCCCGCAAAATGCGGCTTTCCAGCTCCGCGAACGCTTGGTGGGCCTCGGCGCCGAGCGGGACGATGAGCTCGGCGTCCAGCGACTCGTTCACCCAGGGAGCGTCGCGATCGAGAGCGCGTCGGATCGCCGTCTCCTCGACGGGTAGCTTGGGTAGGACCCGGGTGAAGAAATCGTCGACGCGGCCACCGCGCAGAAAGCCGCGTACGAAGGCGCGGAACTGCTGGTGAACATGGGCGCCTTCCGTCGCTGCGCGGCGCACGGGCAGTGACGAAGCGATGCGGTCGAGCTCGGCTTCGACGCGATCACGCGAGGCTTGCAAGACCGCGCCAAGACGCTCATCGATGAGCTGAAGCAGGAAGTCTCGATCGGCGGGAGCGGCCTGGTTGTTCCCGAAGACCCAGGAGCGCGGTCGGACAAAATCGACGACCTCTTGCGCGCAGGCTGCGCTCATCTCGTCGGTGGCGGTGATGAGACGTGAGCGCTCGGTGCGGAGAAAGTCACGCTCGAAGATGACCGCGTCGGCGCGCAGGAGCTGGTAGGCGCGGTCGAGTGGGCCCGTGCGGTCGGCGTCGACGAGCGGTTGCACCAGCCCACGAGCGCGCGACAAGAGACCAGCGAGCCGAGCGCGGGCGGCGTCGGCCTGGATCTTGCGGGCGCGGGAGAAAAAGCGCTCTTCGAGAGCGGCGAGGAGCGCCGGATGGTTGGCCTTGGCGAGGCGCGCTTCGTCGACGGGAGACTGCCGGCGGGCAAGGAGGACCTCGCGGGCGGAGTAGGGCACCACCGTTTCCAGAATGTCGCCGAGGGCTTCGGTGACGTGGCGGATGATCTGCGCTTGCTCGGCCGGCTCACAGCGGTCGATCTTGTTGAGCACCGCCAGGATCTTTTTGCCGTCGCCGGCGATGGTCGAGAGGGTGGCGCCTTCGGACGCTTTGGCGGCCTGGTCGACGGAGAAGAGCCACACCACGGCGTCGGCCTCGCTGATGAAGCGGCGCGCGGTCTCTTCGTGCTCGGGGTGGATCGAGTTGAGGCCGGGCGTGTCGACGACGTGGACGCGCTGCAAGGTCTCGAGCGGGTAGAGGACCTCCACCACGCGGATGCGCTGGGCCTCTTCGGCGCCCAGGCCGCGCAACAGCGACGGTACTTCGGCCCACAAGACATCGCGTGAGGTGCCGTCGAGGTAGACCACGCGGCCTTTGGCCTCGGCGCCGTATTTCAAGACGTTGATGGTGGCGGTGGTCGGCGTGATGCCCATCGGCGCGACTTCTTCGCCGAGCAGCGCATTGACGAAGCTCGACTTGCCGGCGTTGAACTCGCCCATGACCGTGACCAACAGAGGGCGCTCCAGCGTTTCGAGGAGACGCACGGCCTCGGGCGCGAGTGCCGCCAGCTCCGGCACCGACGACAAATAAGCATGGATGCGGTGGAGCAGGGGGTAGAGCTCTTTGGGCGGCGTGATGCGGCGATAGAGTTGGCGCAGTTGATCGCGGGCGCGGGTGTCGTCGAGAGATACCGACGCTGCCGACGCGAGAAAGCCGCGTGCGTCGTTGCCTTCGCGTCTGGCGAGCTCGGCGCGGGCCAGGAGCGCCTCCAGCGTGTCAGATGCCGGACCGATCAGCTGTTGGGCCCGGGCCAGATCGCCGGATTCGGCTGCGGCCAGCGACGCGGCGGCGAGCGCGTCGGCATGGGTCGGGTTGTGCTCCAGGAGCACGGCGGCATACGCAGCGGCGCGGCGGGGTTGGCCGGCGCGGAGCGCGGTGCGGAGCGCTTCTTCGACGACGGAGGTGCGGTCGAACAAGAGCCGGACCTGGCCGTCAGCGGACGCGGTGGAGACGAGCGCGCGATCGAACGCGCCGAGCGCAGCGTCGAAGGAACCGGCGGCTGAGTTGATGCGGCCCAGTGCCACCAAGAGGTCGGGGCGATCCGGGGCGTGACCGAGCGCGACCAAGATCTCGGCCTGGGCCTCGACGGGGCGACCGGCGGCGAGCGCGGCTTGGGACGACTGCAGTCGCGCTTCGACCTCGAGCACGCCACCACCCTTTGCGGCTTCTTCGAGGCGGGCGCGGGCCTCGGTGACGCGTCCGAGCTTGAGATAGACCTCACCGAGCGTCAGGCTGGCAAGCTGCAGCGGCGGACTGTGGGAGACGGCCTTTTCGAGCGCCGCGCGGGCCGGCTCGAGCTCGCGTGTTCCCGTCGCTGCGAGATAGAGCGCGCGGCCGAGAAGGGCCCAGGTTTCGGCGTCGTCTGGCAGCGAGGCCGCCGCCTTGCGGAGCTCGCGGATGGCTTTGTCGAGACGGCGCTCGGCCAGATAGACTGCGCCTAGACCACGATAGACCTCGCCGCGGACGGCGCCGTCGCCGACACCCGCATCGAGGGCCTCGCGATATTCTTCTTCGGCGGGCGCCCACTGCTGTCGTCGACGGTAAAGCTCGCCAAGCGCGATGTGCGGCTCGGCAAAACCCGACTTGACCGCCGCGGCGCGACCCAGGGCCTCGAGAGCCAGCTCATCGTCGCCACGACGCGCATAGGCCACGCCGAGGAGGTAGCTGGCGCGCGGATGATCGGGACGCAGCTCGCAGGCGAGCCCGAGCTCATAGATTGCGGCGTCGAGATCGGCCCGTTCGAGGTAGGCGGCGCCGAGCTCGACATGAGCCCGGACGTCGTCCGACCCGATCAGGTCGCCGAGCTGGCCGGCGAGTTGGTCGAGTCGGTCGAAGATGCCCACAGCTTGTCCCTGAGACCCAAAAGGCGACGCTCGATTTCGCCCAGCCGGCTGAGCTGGTCGTCGACGTCACGGTCGCGTTCGGCGACATCGACTCCGTGCGCGCGACGCTCGGCCAAGGCGCGGTCGAGCACCTCCGAGATGCCGCGATGCAAGGTGTCGCCAGCCGCCGTCACGAAGTCGGCCAGGCGTGCTTGAAACTCCTCCACGATCTGCTCGAAGCGCGGCCGCACGATTGCCACCGCTTGATCGACCACGTCGGGCAGGCTGGCCTTGGCCTGGGTTTTGACCACGCCTGCCATCCGCTCCCGCACGACGACGGCAATGATCGGAGCCGCCAAGGTGAGCAGACCACCGACGAGAGAATTGACGAACAAGAACACGCCGGTGCCGAGCGCGCCGAGCGCGAACACGCCCACGTCGTACTTCAAGGTGTCGACCTCGACGTTGATGTGCGCGTCGGGCGGGCCGAGCTCGCGGGTCAACGTCGCCATGGCCGAGGCGACGTCTTCGTTGGTGACGGCGATGATCTCCTCGGCCAACCGCTCGAGGAGCCCAGCGATCTTGTCGCCCTCTTCCTCGGCCCACTGCTTCCAGACGTCCTCGAGGAACGGCTGCAGATATTTCTTGAGGTCTTCAGCGTCGGCGCGGTCGATCTCGCGCGGCAATCGCTCGAGCAGCTCTTGCTTGAACTCATCGAGATCGAGCCGCATCGAGGCCTTGATGGCCTCCGCCTCGGCGCGAATGCGGGAATGATGGGCGCGTAGATGGGCCTGCGCCCCGTCGAGCTGGATGCGCACCTTGCCGATACGCTCTTCGAGCTCTTCGAGGCCGAGCAGGAGCGAGCGCTTCTTGATGCCGAGATTTTGCCGCAAATAGGAGGTGGTCCGCAGGCCATCAGCGACGCCATTGTCGAGGAGGATGCGACCGCGGTCTTCGGTCAGATAGCGCGACAAATACTGGCGCAGTGGGGCCAGGCCCGAAGCCAGTTGCTGCGCCGGATCCGTCGACAGCGCGCGCTTGGCCGACACCGGGAACAAGATGGGCTCGGGGATGACCTTGCCGAGATTCTCACGACAGTAGGCCAGGGCCTCGTCGCGCTCCTCGGGCGTCAACAGATCGATCTTACCGACGACGAAGATCAGCCGATCGCGCGAGCGTCGCAAGATGCGCGTCTCCAAAAACGCGCGCTCCGACTGCTTCAGGACCTGGGCGCCGTCGAGCAGAAACAGCACGGCGTCGGCGCGGGGAATGTAGCCGTAGGTGATCTCCGCCCGCTGCTCGTTGATGTCGTTGACGCCGGGCGTATCGACGAGCGTCACCCGGTTGGTGAGGATCTCGGCAGGCCAGCCGATCTGGACATATTTGACGTGGGCGGCTTCTTTGCCCTCGATGGTGACCCAGTCGCCGAGCATCTTGGGGTCGACCGAGCGCTCGCTGCCGTCGGTGAGGAAGGCCGTGGCAGTGGGTGTCGGCGCCCACACCAGGTGGTTGATGGTGGCGGTGGTGGGCGTGATCCCGGCCGGCAAGATGGCCGCGCCGCACAGCGCGTTCACGAAGGTGGACTTGCCGTGGTTGAACTCGCCGAGGACGACCAGCGTGAAGCGCTCCTCCTCGAGCTTGGGAACCCGGATGAGCTCGAGGTCCTTGGCCAGCGACGTCAACCCGACTTCGGTGGCAAGGCCAGCCGTGGCCAGCAGCGCACCCTGCAGCGACTCTTTGATGAGGAGATGATCCCCAGACAACAGACTGTCGCTCATTACAGCACCCCGGCCACTTTCTCGTCGCATTCGCCGGGCGACATCCCGCCAGGCTCACGCAGCATGCCGCGATAGTAGCTGCTCTCGGCGAAGAGCTTGAGTGCGCGCAGGCGACGGCGCAGCACGGGAAATTTGGCCAGGACGTCTGCTGCCGGCGACGCACCGGCGGCTTCGTCGAGCGCCGCAACCAGCGACTCCGCACTGGCTGTCTGGGCCTCGAGCGGCAACAGACGTTTTTGCAGCGACGAGGCACTCACGACGAGGCTGCGCGCACACAAGAGACCCGCACGATCCGCCGTGACGTCGCCGCGTAGCGCCCAGGAATCGAGCGCCAGCCGGGCCGGCGCGACGATCCAGCGGACGAAGGCCGCAGCCTGATGATGCAGATAATGGTGCGCCGAACGAAACAGCACATGGCCGTTTTGGATCCGGCCCAGCTCCGAGCCCAGCGTCTCCAGCAGCTCTTCCTGCGCCAACCGGCCGACCAGCGCCGCAGTGATCACGATCACCGGCTCGTCATCGCTGCCAAAGGTGCCGACCTCACCCGCCAGCGCGCCTTCTACCACCAGCACCGCCGGCTCGGCCACATGCAGCGCCGCGGCGGCTTTCTCGATCGCCGCTTTCACTGCCGGCTGCGAGCTCTCCGTCGCCCGCAACTCGGTGCGCTCCTGTTTCCACAATCCTGACGCCGACTCGAGCGCCATGCGCACCGGACGCCGATCGAGGTTCTTGCGAAAGCGCACGTCGCCGGCATAGGCATACGCCGCACCCTCGCGCGACTGGGCCTGCTGCTTGCCCTTCCGTCGCTCGACGTAACGCTGAAAGTCCAGGTCGATCTTGGCCAGGAGCTTGGGCATCGCTATTTCTGCGCCTTGTAGCCGGCGATCCACTTGCGCGTGGTCCGGGCGGCGATTTCGTAAGAGTCGCGCAGTTGCTCCATCATGTATTTCTCGATGCGGCCGCCGAGGAGTGGGATGGAGACCTTGACGTCGCCCTTGAACTCGCGACGACAGCGCGCGCCACCGTCGAGCGGCGAGACGGTGTACATCCCGCGCATCTGGAAGCGATCTTTGAACATGCTGGTCTCGATGACGACTTCCATGGCGTTGTCGGCCCACACCAGGCGATTTTTCTCGGTGTAGTCGCTGCCTTTGACGACCGCCTGCAACCAGCCGGGGATGGGCGTGGTGGGCTCGATGTGCGTCCAGCGGACGAAGACCTTACCGTCGTCCTCTTGCTTCACCACTTCGCGTTTTTTCATCTTCAAGTCGCGATACATCTCGACGTTGAACGGTTCCGACAGGAAGATCTTCCAGTAGGTCGGGACGTCGATGTCGTAGTCGTGGGCAAACTGAAAGTTCATCTGGACCTCGGCGCGACGGTAGCGCGAAAAGTGACGCGGCGCTAGGCGGGCCAGAGGCCAGCGGCGCGGAACCAGCGGGGCACGAGATACAAGCCGCGCGCCCGCTGTTTGGTGGTGCCGGCCGCGGTCTCGACCAACCAGCCGTCTCGCCACATGGCACGCCAGGCGGCATCGTCGAACTCACGCAGTCCGAGACCACGGATGAAGTGATCGTTGCCGCGTTCTTCGACGAAGACGAACAAGATCCGCCGACACTTTTCGAGCGGGTTGGAGCTTCGTGAGACGACGCCGAGCTTGACCCGCTCGAGGACATCGCCGCCTTGCACCGGCACGCTCTTGATCTCGGCCTCGGGATGATCGCTGCGCTTGCCGGCCATGCGTCCGCCCATCAGCATGCGCTCCACCCCGTCGCCGACGCGGCCTTTGTGGCCACGGGCGCCGCTGGTCGAGATCCGCACACCGACGAGGGCGCGGGCCCGTTGTAACAGATCATCGAGTGTCGTCTCCGGCAGCCGATATTCGCTCTCCGGCACGCGTCGTCCCAACGCCCGCGCCACCGCCAACAGCGCCTCGCCACGACCTGGAAACGGCCGACTTTGCACCGCCGAAAACGCGCGCAAAAGGTCGCCGTCATGCTCCGCCAGATGCGACAAAAAGCCGTCTTGATCTTGCGCAATCAGCGACGACAGATCACCATCCGCAAGCCGCCCGCGCAGCGCCAGCCATCGCCGTCCCTCGTCGGCGGAAAACGCGGCGGCGATGCGCGAAACGACGTCCACGCCCCAGCCTAAATGACGTCTCTCGTTCGAGAGCAGGAATAAATCGCCCGCGGACGTTTCAACCGACTTCGGTTGCGTCGGCGACTCGGGCGCGTTAGCGTGAAGGCATGGCGTCTAGAAAGCCGGTCATCCTCGTCGCGGACGACGATCCGCAGATCCTCACCATGTTGAGCATCCGTCTCTCCAAGCGGGGCTATCAGGTGGTGGAAGCCTCCGATGGCCTGCAGACGCTCAAAAAGGCGCGTTCGGAGAAGCCGGATCTGGTGCTTCTCGACGTCATGATGCCGGGCAAGAACGGCTGGGAAGTCGCCAAGGAGCTGCGCTCCGACGAGGCGCTGCGGTCGATTGGCATCGTGATGCTGACCGCCATCGGCGAGCGCGTCAACGAGATGACCTCGCCGCTCTACGGCGCCGACGCCTACGTGGACAAGCCGTTCGAGTTCGCCGATCTCGAAGCCAAGATCAAGCGCGTGCTTGAAGAACGCGGCGTCAGCCTCGCCACCTGAGCTGTTGAGGCAGTTGCTGGCGCGCTTGCCGCCGGTGATTCTTGCCCGTCGGGAGCTGTCGGGATTGTTGTGGGGTGCGGGGATTCCCGCGCCGGCTCAGGGTCGGCAGGCGTATCTCGGGACGCTCGGTCGCACCACGCGTCTCCTCGATCGTTGCGCCGAGATTCTCGACGCTGCCGAGCTGCGTGGGATCCGTCTGATGCCGTACAAAGGTGCGGCGCTGGTCGACCTCTACTACGGCGACCGGGGCCTGCGTGGGCTTGGTGATCTGGATCTTCTCGTCGAGCCGGCGCAGCTCGACGACGCGATCTCGTTGCTGGAATCGCTCGGGTTTCGCCGTCGCTATGCAGGCCAAGCCCGGTTCACGCCGCGGCATGCGCATGATGTCGCTCTCGACGACATCCGCGATCCCGACTGCGCGGTCGAGCTGCACTATCGGCTGTTTCATGATCTCGCGGGCGATCCCACCCTCGCACGCATCTTCGATCGCGCAGTTCGCCGCCCGATCTTGGGTGGCGCTCGTCTGGTGCCGGCACCGGCCGATCACCTGTTTGCCGTCGCTGTGCATGCAGCGGGTCACTCGTTTGGCGAACATCCCGGCTGGGTGGTCGACGCGCGTTTGTTGTGGGCCGAGGCTGGGGTCGAAGAGGCGCGCACCGAGGCCCATCGGCGTGGCTATGGGCCGGCCTTCGACGTCGCTATGTTCTTGCTGTCGACGATCTTTCCGGAGATTTCGGCGCCGCTAGGGCTCGCCGACCGCGCCCGCCTCGGCTTGTTGCGACGGATCTCGCCGTCGCCCATGGCGGCGCCGGTGCGTGGTTTGCCGTCGCTGTTGACGCGCGCCATCTTGACCCGAAGACCAATCGACGCAGTCTGGGAAATCGTCCGCAAGCTCGGCCTGCGAGTGACCGAGCTCGGCGAGTCTAGACGGCGTTGACGGCGGGCGTGGTCTTGTTGCGGCCGAACAGAAAATAGATGAGCGTGCCGAGCGCCACGACGCCACAGATGTTGAGCAAGGCGTCGACGGCGAGTAGGCCATGTGGGCCATAGGTGTGGTGAAAGCGCGTGTCGATGAAGCCGGTGTAGGCGATGGCGGCATTGCCCGCCGAGGTAAATAGCGTGTACTGCGTCGACGCGGCGGCGCCGGCTTTGCCCACAGCCTCGAGGACCATCGCCGAAAAGGCCGCGTAACAGAAGCCCGCCACGAACATGTACACGCTGACCCCGACGGCATAAGTGATCGGCGTGACCGGCGCCAGCATCATCGCCAGGCCGACCGCAGCCGTCATCGCCCCCGACAGGAGATATGCGATACGCCGGTTCATGCGGTCGCAGATGTAGCCGCCGATGAGCGAGCCACCGGCGGTCAGAAGGCCATTCATCCAGCCGTTGACGAACTCCACCATGCCCGGCGAAGCGTGATAATCCTCGGCGAGGCCACTGAAGTAGTTGAGGAGAGCCGCAGTCCCGACCGGCGACAAACAGATGAGGATGCCGGTCCAGCCCGGCCGCGATCGGGCCACGCTCCAGACATCGCGGCCCATGCTGCCGAACAGCTCTGCCGCCGAACGTTTGATGCGTGGGGGCTCGATGATGAACAGCGCCGCCAGCGACGGGACAATCATCATGAGGGCCAGCGTGAGGCCAAGCTGCCATGGCGCCACGCCCAGCGACGTCAGGCGCAAGGCGACATAGGTCCCGAGCGCGCCACCGCCGAGGTTGCCGGCATTCATCCAGCCACCGGCCTGGCCGCGTAGCTCATTGGGCAAGGTGCTCGCCAGAAGGCCGCCGTTGCAGCTACCGATGAGCCCAGAGATGGCTTGTCCAGCGACGACAAGCGACAAAAACGCGAGCTGATTTTGCGGTAACGGCATGCACAACGCCGTCGCCAAACAAGCCGCGCCGAGAAACGTCACCAGCACCAGCCAGGTGCGCCGCCGTGGCCCCAGGTCGACGATGGGCGCGTAGAGAAACTGCAAGATCGGCGGAATCATCGTTGCCAGGCCAAACCAGCCGATCTTCTCGACGGAGATGCCCGCGTGGCGCGTCAGGTACGGCATGGTGGTGCCCGCAAAGCCACCCACGATCCCGAACGGGATGTAGGTGATGCCGAACATCCAGGTCGGCGCATGCCGGTTGGTAGGATCAGACGTCATTGTCTCCGCCCTCTGGGTGCGCGATGATGCCCCATCCCGTGGCCGACGACGACAAAAAGGGCGTATCGCGCCGCGAGCTTCTGACCTTCTGGCGTCGTCCGCTCGACGAGGCGGTCAAGGGCATGAACAAGGCCGTGCAGTCCGCAACAACGTCGTCGGTGGCTACGCCAACGCTGGCCAAACAAGCGCCGCTCCGGCCGCCGGGCATGATGCACGAGCTCATGCTCCGCAACACCTGCATGCGTTGCGGCAAGTGCATCGAGATCTGCCCAGCCGAGGCCATTTCTCCGCTCGGTCCCGAGTGGGGACGGCTTGCCGAAACCCCCGCCATCGACGCCAGAAAGCAGCCGTGCGTCTTGTGCGAAGGCCTGCAATGCACCCATGTGTGCCCGTCGGGCGCGCTGATCCCGGTGTACACCCCCGGCGACGTCGTCATGGGTACCGCTGTCGTCGACGAAAGCCGCTGCTTGCCGTACGGCGGTCTGGCCTGCGACCAGTGCCTCAAGGCTTGCCCCATCCCCGGCGCTCTCGTCGCTGATGCGCAAGGTCGCCCGTCGGTGGTCGAAGATCTCTGCGTCGGCTGTGGACTCTGCGAGCAGCACTGCCCGACGGAGCCGACCAGCATCCGTGTCCGGCCGAGAAACTAGCTACTTGGCCGGACCGGCGAGAGCCTGAACGTTTTCGATGCCTTTTTTCAAGTAGGCATCGGCCACCTTCATCGCCTGCTCTCCGTCGCGGGAGGCAATGGCTTTGAGGAGGTCCTTCTGGTGCTTGCGCAACGCCGGTGGCGCCGCATTGAACTGCGCGAAGAACGGCGAGTAGTTCACCACCGCGGGCCGGATGGTGTTGATGAGCAGCTTCATGACCGCGTTGCGGGACGCGTTGCACAGCGCAATGTAGAAGTCGAAGTCGAGCTTGAGCAACTCACCGACCTCCAGCGACGGATCCGCCGATTTGTCGACGAGCGCCTCGAGCGCCTTGAGATCCTCGGGCGTGGCCCGCTCAGCCGCCAGCCGCGCGCTCTCGCGGCCGAACCAGCGACGGAACTCGAGCACGTCGATGAGCACGGCCAGGTTCGGCGTCCCCGCACCTGAAATCAGGTGCGAGATCAGCTCGACGCCAGCGGTCTGCATGAAGTCCAGCACGCGCGTGCCGTCGCCTTGGCGGGTCTTGACGAGACCCATGTGCTCCAGCGACTTGATGGCTTCACGCAGCGACGCGCGGTTGACCCCGAGCTCCTCGGCCAGCTTGCGCTCGGGCGGCAGCTTGTCGCCCACGGCATAGTGACCCTGCAGGATGAGAGTGCGGAGTTGCTGGACGATCTCCTCGGCGACGCGAGGCTTTCCGACCGGTCGAAGCATTTGGATCGTGCGAATGTATCCGAGTGGATCTCGGAAATCCACTGCGGACAGCTTGCTGTCGACGAGCCGGTCCCATAGAATAGAAGGCCGATGTCGAGAAGTGCGCATTCAAGATCTGGATTTCGCCTCCGCTTGACCCTTGGCGTGGGTCTGGCTGCGGGTGTTTTGCAGTCGGGTTGTACCAACCTCGGCGCAGGGTCTTCTGGCATCGGTAGCGTCGGTGAGGCGAGGCCGGCCATGGGCGCGTTGGTGCGAGCCGAGGTGGCCTGGGTCCGGCGCAACGGAGGCCCGCTCACGTCGGAGACGCAGGTTCAGTTTGCTCGCTATCGCCCAGCAGCGGCGGTCGAGGTCCCCCGGCTTCTCGGCGTCGCCGACTTCGAGCGCATCCCGCTCGATACGTGTGAAGCGCGCGATGTGGCCGCCGAGCTCGACGAAGCGCTGGCTGCCTCGCACGTCGAGGTGAGCCTGCTCGACGCGGGCCGGCTCGAGCTGCGCCAGGCGCAGCGGGTGTCGGAGCTATCGCCCACGCACTATCCTGAGGTGGTGCCGAGCGTGGCCGGCATGGTCTATGTCGGTGCCGAGGTTCCGCTGCAGCTCGGCGGCAACTATCAGCTTCTCGGCGACGGCGGCCTCGATGTCGGGCCGTTGTCTGCCAGCGCCGTCGCGCCGCGTGCCTTTCCGCAGTTGGCTTCGACCCCGATCGAGCGTCGCGCCGAGGAGTTGGTCGTCCGCTGGACCGGCGGCAGCGACGACGAACCGGCCTTGGTCGAGGTCAAGGGCTCCACCCGTGTGGTCCGTTGCCGCGCCCGTGACGACGGCGAGCTGGCCATCCGTCGCGCGCTCTACGACACGCTTCCCGACGGTGCGGTCACGCTGAGCGTCACCCGCCGCACGCGCGCCCCGCTGTTGGCGCCCGGCATTGGCGAGGGCACGCTCTCGATTATCTTGCGCGACGAAGCCTCGGTCACACGATGACCCTCGACCAGCGACGTCACCCCCGCCGGGCAATCGAGCTGGCGGTGGTGGTCACTGACGCGGCTGATCGCGTCCACGGCCAGATCGTCTTTGACACCCAAGATGTCTCGCTGGGCGGCGCCTTCGTGCGATCGGATCTGCTGTTCGAGATCGGCGAAGAGCTGGCCCTGGCCTTCGAGCTGCCAACTGGGCAGCGCATCGTCGCCCGCGGCAAGGTGGTCCGCGTGGCCCGTGATGCCCCCGACGAAGGACAGCCGGCCGGCATGGGCATCCAGTTCGTGGCGTTGTCGGACTCGGATCGCTCGGCGATCTTGGCCCTCACCCACCACGCCTAAGCCAGGCTAACTGGGCTTACTTCTTCCGGAAACGGTCGAAGATGCCCGACTTTCCCTTGTCGCGTCGCATGTTGAGCACGCGGATCTCGCGCTCGGCCTCGACCAGGCGTTCGTCGTACTCCACGGCCTTTTTGAAGCTGGCCAGCGCGCGGTCGATGTCCTTGTCTTCCTTGTAGATCATGCCGAGAAAGAAGAATGCGCGGGCACAGCGGGGCGACAGCTTGGTTGCCTCGATGAGCTTCGGCTTGGCGTCGGCGTAGCTGATGAGCTGGGTGCAAACCCTGGCCCAAGTGAGGTAGGCAAGATGCTCGCCTTCTTCGGGATTGCCGGCGACCGCGGCCTCCAGCTCGACGATGGCCTGCTTGAAGTTGTTCTGGCGCACCAAGAGCTCACCGCGCCGGAAAGACATCTCGGCCTCGAGAAGCTTCATGGCTTTGCCGTGCGCTTTGTTGTCCTCGACGCTGGAGCTGCTCATCGACTTGACGTAGTCGGCGCGGCGTTTGTCGTCGGTGAGCGTGGAGTAGGCTTCACTGACGCGGCGAAAAATCTTCTCGACCTCGGCGCGCAGGGCGGTGAGGCCCAATGTCCCCAGCCGATCGGGATGGAACCGCTTGGCCGCCTCGAAATAGGCGGCTTTGATGTCTTCGCGTCCAGCGCTCTGGGGCACGCCGAGCACCTGGAAGAGGTTCTCTTTGTCGACGACCTTGGACTTGGATTCGATCTCGCGGCGAATGGATTCCGAGCCCACCGGCAGTGGTGTCGCTCCGGAGACTTCCCGACGCACCGACTGGGGCGTCAGCATCGACGGCCTGACGACCGATTGCGGCGTGCCCGGGCTCAACGGGTTGGAAATGGTGGGCATGCTGGGGTTGGTGGGGATGCCGAAAGCAGGCGACGACCGGCTCGGTGTCGGCGTGGGTGACGGCAGCGGCGAGTGTTCGGCCTTGCGTCGCAGACGCGGCACTTCGTTGGCGTTGCGGACAGTCAAGGAGTCGGTGATGTACAGCGCATAAAGCACGGCGTGAACGGCCTGCTGGGCGAGCCCCGCCCCGTCGACCAGATCGGGCAACGCCCAAAACCCCTGGCGCAGAAGGGCGACGACCTGTTTTTCCTCGGGGCCAAAGCCATAACGGGTGACGCCCGTGTCGTCGAGAGTGCACTGGACGGCCTTGCCGTCGAGCAAGAACAGTCCACCGGAGAGCCGGTCGGCATCCCAGGCTGACCGTACGCCTTGGTAGATTGCCCGGGCCGGATGGACCCGCAGCGATTCGTTGTCGTGGATGCCGAGCTGGTGGTCGCCGACCGAGAAGCTGAAGCGGCCTTCGTTCAGAAAAAACAGTCGGTGCAGCTTGCGTCGCACCTGGGCTTTCAGCGCCAGCTTGACCTGGTCAGAGGTGGCCAGCTTTTGCTGAATGAGCCATTCGCCGTAGCGGTAGCCTTGGGGCGGGGGAGCAGTCAGCGTTTGACGGTGAGTTCCCTCGTCGATGAAGCCCATCTCGACCATCACCCGACCGAGCGGCTCGGCCGATCCGGGCAGGTGAACAGCGACGGGAAAGCCATCTCGGAAGTGGACCTCGTGGCGGCCCACCCGGGTCTCGAGTCGCAAGGAGCCGGTCGCCTGGTTTTGATGGAGTTGCTGGAGCAGGCCCGGTAGTGGCTCGTCCTCGAGCCGGCCCTGCATCATGACGTCGCTCATGTCCGCTGCCCCCACCATCTGGCCAGGTAGGCCAGCGCGCCGATCACGACGGCGGCCACCGCGATCCCGGCGGCGATTGGGTCTGCATCCAAGCGTGGCAACGTCATAACCAGAATACGAGTGTGACCCCGGTTTCGCCGGGGCGTCACGCAAAAAAGTGAGCCGAGCGAGCTGTGCGCGGAAGGCTGACGCTCAATAAAAGTCAGGGGAAGGGAGGTCGCACTCAAACGGGGGAGAAAGAGGCGACCGAAGGCCAGGAAGGCGAAAAAAACGGGGGCGTTACGTGAGCTCTGACTTACTTGACGATACGGTCGCCGGCGTAGGCGGAAGGAACGGTGGCCGATCCGCCGTTGATGGTGAACGACCAGCTGCCTTTGCCTTCGGCGATGCGATCCGACTGGTAGTCGACGGCCGGGCGCTTCATCGAGGTATCGTAGAGCTTGCCGTTGACGGTGCTGAGGACGACGTTGTCGAGGGTGATGGCCTTGATCTGGTTCTCGACCTGCTGCGCGACGAGGCCGAGGGCGCCTTCGCACAGGGTCTGGACGTCGGCGGCGTTGATGACGTTGTTGACGCCGTCGGAGATATCCTGGGCGAAGGTGGCGCAGGGAACCAGGTTGACGAGCGCCGAGGTGAGGTCGGTGGCGCCGCCGAACTGCACGAAGAGGAGCGGGCCAGCGGCCGAGAGCATCATCTCGCCGATGGGCAGCTTGAAGGTGCCGCCGGGGATGGAGATGTCGGCGTCAGCGACGGGGGCGTTGGTGTGCGGCAGGATAGTGCCGTTGACCTTGGCGTAGGCATTGGCCTTGGCCGCAGCCGAGAACAACACGGTGGTCTTGGCACCGAGATAGGTGAAGTCCACCGAGGTCAGCTGGTGCTCCATGACCGAGACGTTGTCGTGGTTGGGCACGCCGACGGTGAGGTAGTCGTGGATATTGACCTGCTTGGACAGCTCGGCGATGCCTTGGATGATGGTGGCCACCTGGTCGGCGACGGGATAGCCCTGGTACAGATTCTTGATGATGAGGTCGTCGAGCGCGCCCGTCAGCGCCTTCTTCAGGAAGCTCGGGACTTTGTTGAGGATGTCGGAGAGGTACGGGATGCTCGCGCCGGCGAGGATGGTGTAGATGGCGTCGCCAGGGTGATCGTGGAGCTCGGACAGGCCGCCGAGCGCCGGGCCGGTGATGCCGGGGAGAACGCCGCCTTGGGTGAAGTCGAGCAGCGACTTGACGTCGTAGACACCGTCGTACTTGGCGACGGGCGCGGCGGGCATGTTGGGATCGGGAGTGCCCGGGTCGATGGTCGGAGGTGTGCCAGGATCGTGCGAACCAGGGTTGGTCGGATTGTTGTCGCCGCCAGGTCCCGTGGTGGTGGGTGCCGAGTTGCAGCCAGTCAGGACTGCAAAGGCAGTCAGAGTGGCGAAGGCGCTCATCTTAAAGGTGGTCCGCATTGGTGTTCCTCCCGTTTGTGACATTGCGTCAATGCACCCGCGATGCCAATTGGATCCAATGTAGGCATCTAGTAAATTCAACTAGTTATGTAGACTGCAACGTCCGGTGGGCGGCCGCTGGCGTCCGTTGTCGCCAGGTCAGGAGATGTAGGTGGGGCCAGCGCACCCTAGCCGGGTGCCTTTTGGCAGAGTAGGCTCCGCGAAATGCCCGGCATTGGCCTCATCACCAATTTGAAATCGCGGGCCAACCTCAAAGACCCCGGTCGATCGCGTCGACTCGGCTATCTCATCGGCAGTCATGGCCGCGCCCAGGCGACCGGCAGCCTCGGGGACCTTGAGCGGACTTGCCAGGAATTCGCGCGCGAGCGCATCGACGTCCTCGGCATCTCCGGCGGTGACGGCACCCTGCACCACACGCTCACGGCGATGATCCGGGCCTACGGCGACCAGCCCCTACCCAGCATCGCCATCTTGCGCGGCGGCACCATGAACACGGTCGCCAACGCGCTCGGAATCGTCGGGGACACCCGTGATTTGTTGTTCGAGCTCGTCGACAAACAGCGCCAAGGTGTGGCCTTGCCGACCTTCGACAAAGCCGTCTTGCAGATCGGCAACCGCTACGGCTTCATCTTCGGCAACGGCATCATCTACAACTTTCTCCACGAGTATTATGCGCGCGGCAATCCCTCGCCAGCGACGGCGACGCGGCTGATCCTGGCTGCCGTCGGCTCCACCGTCGTCAAGGGCCCACTGTCCCAGCGGATCTATCGGCGCTTTCGGGCGCGGGTCACGGCCGACGGTGAACGCTGGGCCTGCGAGGACTACGTGACAGTCGCCGCCGCGGTCGTCGACCAGATCGGCCTTGGATTCAAGCCATTTTACCGCTGCAACGAAGACCCGCGCGGCTTTGCCCTGCTTGGCATCCACACCAACGCGCTCGGCTTTGCCGTGGAGCTACCCAACATCCTGGCGGCGCGGCCCATGCGCAAGGACAAGGCCATCGACGCCGTCGCCCACGAGGTGGTCTTCGAGCCGCTCGATGGCCCCCTCGAGTACATCATCGACGGCGATACGTACCGGGAAGAGGGACCGTTGACCCTCAAGACCGGGCCCACCCTGCGCTTCGTGCGCCTGACAGGGGACGCGGTGGGGCATGATGACCTCATCACGCTCGACCCAAGTTCTGATACGATGCTGGCGTGAGCCTTTTCCGAGAGGGTGGCGAGTGAGCTCTTCGTTCCCAATGCGTGAGCTCCGTGTGCGCTTCTCCGGCGACACCAACATCGGGATGAAGCGGCAGCACAACGAGGACAGTCTGTTCCTGCCGGAGAATGACCGCGTCGCCATCGTCGCTGACGGCATGGGCGGACACGCGTCGGGCGAGGTGGCGTCCAAGATGGCCGTCGAGCTCGTGGCGCAGCATTTCCGCGATACCTCCGAGGACATCGAGCTCACCTGGCCGTACAAGATCGACCACGGCGACGGCTACGAGACCAATCGGCTGATCAACGCCATCAAGCTCGCCAATCTCCGGATCTATGAGAAGGCACAGCAGGACGACAAGTGTCACGGCATGGGCACCACGGTGGTGGCTACCCTTTTTCTCGACGACAAAGTGTGGATTGCGCATGTCGGCGACAGTCGGGTGTACCGGCTGCGCGGGGGAGAGATGACCCAGCTCACCGAGGACCACTCGCTGCTCAACGACTACATCCGTATGAAGAAGATGACGGCTGAAGAAGCGGGAAAGTTTCCGCACAAGAACGTCATCGTGCGGGCGCTCGGCATGAAGGAGTCGGTGCAGGTCGACGTGCTCGCCGACAGCTTTCGGTTGGGGGACATCTATCTCATGTGCTCGGACGGCCTGTCGGGCATGATCACCGACGAGGATCTGGGCCAGATCTTGACCGAGGAGAACGACCTCGATGACGCCTGTGAGCGGCTCATCTCCGTCGCCAATCAGAATGGCGGCGTGGACAACATCACCGCGGTGTTGGCGAGACTCGAACGGCTTTAGTCTTTGGCGCCGCGGGCTCCCGAGACGACGGCGTGTGGGGTGACGATGACGTCGCTGAGGTGGCCTTCGGCGCGCGCGCCTGGCCAGACCACGACCCGCTTCAACGACGCGCCGGCAGCGACGACGGCGTTGCTGCCGACGACGCAGAGCGGGCCCACGCTGGCGCCGCGTTCGACGACGGCGTTGGGGCCGATGCGTACCAGCTCGTCGACGGTGCCGTCAATTTTGGCCGTGACATCAATGCCGACGAGCGGGCCTGGTGGATGGGTGAGGCTCGCTTTGCCGGAGAGGGCGTTCCAGTTGCCTTCGAGATAGCGATGCGGCGTGGAGTGTTCTTGAAAGTAGCCGTCGTAGACCACGGCGCCGAGGCGGTCTCCGTCGCTAAGCGCGGGTAGGTACGCCTGGCGGATGGAGTCCGATTCGCCTTGGGCTGGCAGGCGATCGAGGAGTCTTGGCGCGATGACGTGGACGCCGGTGAACATGGTGGCGAGGGCCGGCTGACCCCGGTCGAGGATGCCGGTGATGCGGTTGCCGTCGACGTGGATGGCGCCCCAGCGCTGGGCATCGGGGACCTGGCGGACGACCATGGTGGCGGCGTCGTCGTCGCGGTGGTGCTGGGCGACGAGCGCCTGGAGATCTGTATCGATGAGGATCTTGCCGTTCATGACCACGAAGCTTTGTTTGCCGCCGTCGGTGAGCCAGTCGCCCATGCGGCGGAGCCCACCGCCGGTGCCGAGGAGGATCTCTTCGTGGGAGTAGACGAGCTTGGCGCCGTACGCGCTGCCGTCGCCGAGCGCGGCCTCGATGAGGTCGCCGCGGTGAAAGAGGTTGATGGCCACGTCGGTGATGCCGTGGCCGACGAGGTGGGCGAGCGCAAAGCGGATGAGCGGGATGTCGCAGACCGGCAAGAGCGGCTTGGGTCGCTCGTCGGAGAGGGCGCCGAGGCGCGAGCCGAGTCCGGCGGCGAGGATGATGGCGCGATGCTGAGTCACAGTGGCCTTTCCAAGGAGACGAAGCGGCGGTCGACGGTCGTGCCGGCAACGCGGGCGTAGAAGTCTTTGGGGCCGACCCAGGAGATGACGCCACCGTCGGGAAGGCCGCGTACGTCGAGCAGGCAACGCAACAAGAGGGCCTCGCCCAGGCCGCGGCCGCGATGCGCCGGATCGGTGCCGGCTGGGCCGAACCAGCCGAGCCCTTGGTTGTTGCCGTCGGCGGCGGCGAAGGCGACAGGTGCGCCGTCGCTGTGGAAGGCGGCATGGACGGCACGGCGCGGGCCGTCGAGCGCACGGCCGACCTCGAAAGCCCACACCGACGCAAACGCGCGTTCTACATAGTCGAGTAAGGCTTTTCGGTCCGCCGGTTCGACGCGGCGAATGGCATACCCAAGGTCTTCAGCCCGGGCATCGGCCGCTTGCGAGCGGGCTTCGGAGACGAGCGGATTGCCGACCAGTGGCGCGCGCAGATTCTCGACCTCGCCCACCTGCCGAAAACCCACGCTGGCGGCAAAGGCTCTCCCGTCGCTGTAGCCGGTGTCGAGACCGGGGCTCAGGTAATTGCCCGGATGATCCCAGAGCCGCAAGGCTTTGCCCGAAGTGGCCGTAGCCGCGTCTTCGATGAGCTGCCGACCGAGACCGCGCCGTCGGTGACTGGGTGCAACGGCCAGTAGCTTGATCCATCGACCAGCCTGAGCCATCACCGCCAGCAGCGCGCTGTCTTCGACCACACCGACGAGGCGACTGGCGCGGGGATCGGCTCCAAAGAGCTTTTCGTCCATCACAGGGGCCAATCGATCAAGCGGCAGCGACGCGACGAGCAGTCGGCGAGCAGCGTCGTGGTGGTGCTCAGAGAGTGGACCGAGGACAAAAGCCATCGAACGTCAGATCGTACGCGGCGGGATGCAGTTCTGCTAGATTCCGGACCATGCGTTTGGCCGTGCTTGGAACGGGTTATGTGGGTCTCGTCGCTGGCGCCGGATTTTCCGATTTCGGCAACGATGTCTGGTGCGTCGATATCGACGAGGGCAAGGTCGAGCGGCTGCGTCGCGGCGAGTTGCCCATCTATGAGCCGGGCCTCGAGCCCTTGGTCAGGCGCAATGTAGCCGAGCAGCGGCTGCGGTTCACGACCAAGATTGCCGAAGCCGTCCACGGTGCCGACGTGGTCTTCATCGCCGTCGGGACGCCGTCGGCGCATGACGGCTCGGCCGACCTCTCGCAGGTGGTGGCCGCCGCACGCGAGATCGGCCTGGCCCTCGCCGACAATCCGTTCACGGTCGTCGTCACCAAGAGCACCGTTCCCGTCGGGACCAGCGAAAAAGTAACGGCGGCGATTGCGGCCGTGACCAAGCAGCCGTTCGCGGTGGCATCGAACCCGGAGTTCCTCAAAGAGGGCGACGCGGTCAATGACTTCATGAAGCCGGACCGGGTGATCATCGGTACCAGCGACGATAGAGCCGCCGAGATCTTGAAGAGTCTGTATGCGCCGTTCGTGCGCACCAACGATCGCGTGCTGCACCTGGATGCCCGTTCGGCCGAGCTCACCAAGTACGCCGCCAATGCCTATCTGGCGACGCGCATTTCGTTCATGAACGACATCGCCAACCTGTGCGAGCGCGTCGGTGCCGACGTGGAAATGGTGCGGCGGGGCATGGGCATGGATCCGCGCATCGGGCCCAAGTTCTTGTTTCCCGGCATCGGTTACGGCGGCTCCTGCTTTCCGAAAGACGTCAAAGCGGCGATGCACACCGCGCGGGAGTCGGGCGGGCAGCTCGAGATTCTGGAAGCGGTGCATCGGGTCAACGAGCGCCAAAAAGCGGTGCTGGCGGACAAGATGTTGCGGCACTTTGGCAACGATCTAAGCGGCAAGGTGATCGGCCTGTGGGGCCTCGCCTTCAAGCCTGGCACCGACGACGTGCGCGAGGCGCCGTCCCTGACCATCATTGATCACTTGCTGGCTGCCGGCGCGACCATCCAGGCCCACGATCCCGTCGCCCACGAAGGCATTCACGCGATCTACGGCGACCGCATCAAGCTGTGCGACCAGGTGTACGACGCTGCCACCGGCGTCGACGCGCTGGGCCTGTGCACCGAGTGGCACCAGTTTCGCCGGCCCGACTTTCGCAGGCTCAAGGGTCTGATGCGGGGCAATGCGCTCTTCGACGGGCGCAATGTGTGGGAGCCCAAGGAGCTGCGCGCACTCGGCTTCCATTACGCGGGCATCGGGCGCTGAGCGGTCCTATACTGATCGGGTGTCCGTTGAGCTGACCACCCTGCCGACTGTCGCGCTCGACCGGACGCGCCCGGCATCCAAGGACCTGGATTGGCTGCCGCCGTCGTTCAAAGCGCTGCGTTGGACCGTCGCTGGCACGTTGTGGACGGGCATGGCCACGCTGCTCATCGCCGTGTTTTTGATGAGCCGACATGGGTTCATCTGGGTCTACGCCAAGGGCATCGCACTGTTGTTTGCGGGCGGGCTCTATGCCGGCGATCGGGCGGCGCGCGCTGTGGTGCGACGGCGATTGGTGGCGCTTTCGCATGGCGATGTGGCGCTGGAGCGACTCGGCCAAGAGGCCGACGGCGAGCTGGTCCACGTGCGCGGCAAGGTGCGCGCCGGCCAGACCCTGCCGTCTATTTTCGGCGGGGCGCCGGTGGTCTTGCGACGGGTGCTGGTGCATTACGATGGCGGTCGCTGGGTCAACGAGTCAGGCTGCGACTTCTGGCTCGTCGGTGCCGACGGAGAAGCGGTCTTGGTCGAGGTCTCCAACGCGCGCCTCATCTCGGGTGAGCCGTCGCTGGTCAAGGTCTCGGGCGAAATCCTCGACGCTGCCTATGCCTTGACCCAAGAGGCCAGCATGCGGGTGCCGACCGATCGCAACCTCAAGATCCATCCGCGCAACCCCGTGACGGCCGGCGAAGTGGTGATTAGCGACGGAGATGAAGTCGAAGTGGTCGGCTACAAGAGCCGTACGGTGGACATGACGATCGAGGCGCGCATGGAGCGCGAGACGCCGATGCGGGTTACGTTGCGGGCGGGGAAAGAGCTTCCGCTGCTGGTGTCTCCAAAGCGCTGATCGCTCGCGCCCGTCGCAGAGCGGCGCGAAGGCCAATCCCAGACAAGATCGATCCGCCGACGAGCAGCACCAGCACGCTCAGGAAATACGGATCCGGCTTGCCCTCGATGTCGATCCAGTCGAGGCCCCACCAGTCGATGCGCAGCCGGTTCCACGCCTCGGTGAGGTCGGCCGGGGCGATGCGTTCGTTACGCCACGGCGCATCGCGGGCGAGGTCGGGGGTTTGCGTGACGTAGTGTTTCAGCATCCACCACTGACCGGCGATGGGCGAGAAGCTCGGGATGTAGTGGCCGTGCGTCAGGTTTTCCTGAAACCAGCCGGGCGCGCCCGTCTGATCTTTGACGGCGATGAGCGCGCGGATGTAGTGGTCCCAGTAGAAGCTCGAGCCGAGCAGCTGGACGGCGATGCCACCAGCGACGAGAAAACCGACCGCCCAGCGACGGATCCTCTGGCGGCCACGTTGCAGGGCCTCGGGAAGCCAGGGGAACATCAGCAAGATGGAGATGGGCATGAGCGCCACCAAGTGACGCGGGCCCCAGCAATAGTCGGCATGCCAGTGACGGAACTTGGCGTTGAACAAGACGACCATGGCCGACAGCGAAACCAGAAAAACCGTCTCGGCGCGGCGGCGACGGAAGGCGGTCGCGGCGCCGAGCACGCCGAGGATCACCACCGGCGCATATAGAAAGACGCTCTTCCCCGACGACAGAAAGAAGCCGTACACGCCGGCCACGAGGTCGCCGGAGAAGATGCCCTCTTTGATCTGGTAGCCGCTGTCGAAGTACGAGCCGGTCTTGAGCCGGTTGTGCCAGACGGCGACCATCATCAGCTCGACGAAGGCTGCCACACCGACGAGAGACCGCAACAACAGGCTGCGGATCTGACCGCGCTGTTGCCACAGCAAATAGCCGATACAGATCGGCAAAATCAGCACATAGACCAGCTTGGCGTTGCACAGAATGCCGGCCGCCAGACCCAGCCAGCCGAGGCCGCCCACCGTCGGTGATTCGGCCTGCGCCAGCGTTCGTTCCACCAGCCACAGAAGGGCCAGGGTCTGCAGCGCCTCGGAATAGGGCGCGCGGGCATAGACGAACATCATCGTCGCAAAGCCGCCGATAAATGTACCGCCGAGCGCCCAACCGGGGCTGGTCCGTCGACGACGAAGCAGCACGTAGAGCAAGGTACAGGCGCCGGCCATGAGCAGCGTCGGCGAGACATGCGACGCCAGCGCGAAGATGGGCCTCTCGGGGATCTTGGGGAGCTTGTGGACGAGCTTGAAGGTGAGATAGCTCGGGATCATGGCGATGACATTGCCGAGGGGAAACACGCCGTAGCGGCGCCCTTCGCGGATGGCGTAGAACCACGGCGGACCAGCGGTCAGCTTGACGTCGAGGACCTGATCGTCGACGAGGCGCTGGGTGGTATCGTACGTGACATGGGCGTCGGCCCACGGCGGCTCGCGGCTGGTCAGCAGCAAGAAGAGCAGCGAAAACAGAAGGAAGATCCGATGCGTCACGCGGACGCACAGTAACATGATAGCTTCGCATCCTCGTGAAGCTCGCAGCGACGCTGCGTGGGACGACGTTTACGTTCCGCGACCTCAATGACGTCATGGCCAAGGCCAATGAGGAGAAATCCGGCGATCGGCTGGCTGGCGTGGCGGCTTCGTCGGCGCAAGAGCGCGTGGCGGCCAAGCTGGTGCTGGCGGAAACCCGGCTCGAGGAGCTGCGCGAGCATCCGGCGGTGCCGTACGAGAAAGACGCCATCACCCGGCTCATTCAGGACAACCTGAACCTGCCGGTGTACCAGAGCATCCGGTCCTGGACGGTGGCGCAGCTGCGGGAGCATGTCCTCGACAGCCGGGTGACCGGGCCGGATCTGTTGCGTCTGTCGCGCGGGCTCACCAGCGAGATGATCGCCGCCTGCGCCAAGATCATGTCCAACCTCGATCTCATGATCGGGGCGCGCAAGATCCGCGTCGTGGTGCACGCCAACAACACGCTGGGCCTCGAGGGACGGCTGTCGTTTCGCCTGCAGCCGAACCATCCGGCCGACGATCTCGACGGCATCTTGGCCTCGACCAAAGAGGGGCTCAGCTTCGGCTCCGGCGACGCGGTCATTGGCGTCAATCCCGTCACCGACAACCCCGAGCAGACGCGCCGCATCCTCGATGCGACGCACGATTTTCTGCGCGAATGGAAAGTCCCGACGCAGAACTGCTGTCTGGCGCATGTGACGACGCAGATGCGCGCGCTCCAAGACGGCGCCAAGCTCGATCTTATGTTCCAGTCGATTGCGGGCACCGAAAAGGCGCTGAAATCTTTCGGCACGTCGCTGTCGATGCTGCACGAGGCCTGGGACATGACCAAAAAACTTGGTCAGGCGACGGGGCCCAACGTCATGTATTTCGAGACCGGCCAGGGCTCGGCGCTGTCGGCCGATGCGCACGAAGGTGTCGATCAGCAGACGCTCGAGGCGCGCAACTATGGCCTGGCGCGACAGTACGCGCCGTTTTTGGTCAACACCGTCGTCGGCTTCATCGGGCCCGAATATCTCTTCGATGCGCGGCAGATCACGCGTGCCGGCCTCGAAGATCATTTCTGCGGCAAGCTCCATGGTCTACCGATGGGGTGTGACGCTTGTTACACCAACCACGCCGATGCTGACCAAAACGACCTGGAAAATCTCGAAGTGCTGCTGGCCAACGCCGGCTGCAACTTCTTCATGGGATTGCCCATGGGCGACGACGTGATGCTCAATTACCAGTCGACCAGCTTCCATGACGACGCCGCGCTACGTGACCTCACGCACACCCGGCCGGCGCCCGAATTCGAGCGCTGGCTCGAGGAGCTGGGGCTCATGGAAGATGGACGGCTGACAGCGCGCGCTGGCGACGCGAGTGTCTTCGGGTGATATCATCGCAGGATGATGAGGCTCTTGGTTGGCCTTGCCTTGGGGCTCTGGTGCTTGGTTTCCGCGACGGCAAAGGCAGACGAGGCACCAGATAGGGTCGAGCTCGCCAGAGCGCATCTCCGCGCCGGCATCGCTTACTACGACGACGGTAAGTACGACGACGCGCTCAAGGAAATGCAGGTCGCCTACGCGCTCAAGGCCGTGCCGGATCTGCAATACAACATCGCCCAGTGCTTCGAGCGTTTGGGTCGGTATGAAGAGGCTGCGGGTGCCTACGAGACCTATGTGAGCGGTCGGCCAAATGCCGCAGACAGCAACTCGGTGCGGGCGCGTATTGGCAATCTGCGCGAGCGGGCCAAAACAGGAGTGGGAGCAGCTCCCGTCGAGAAAGTGGTCTTCAAGACCATCATCGTGTACCGCGCCGAGCCGCCGGCACCAGGTCGCGCAGCGCGATTTGCCGCCGGTGGCTTGTGGGCGCTGGCTGCGGTCGGAGCTGCCTCCGGCATCGCCTTTGCCGTGCTGGCCAAGCAGTCGGCCGACACCGTGACTGCCGGCGGCAATGTCGACATGCCGCCAAGCTTCGGCAATCAGCGGGCCACGCAGGAGAGCGGCAAGACCTCGGTCATCGTCTCGGGCGTCAGCTTCGGCATTGCTGGCCTTGCGGCTTTGGGCGGAGCGGGCTTGTGGATCCTGGGGCGCAAGATCGACAAAGAAGCGCCCAAGTTGACCTTCGCGCCGTCGCTGGGGCCGACCTATGCCGGTCTTGGCGTCGGCGGGAGGTTCTGATGCGCGCGAGGCTCATCGCCGTGCTCGTCGCGTCGGTCGTCGCATCTGGTTGCTACGCGCCCAACCCACCATCGGGCGCCTACGAATGCGCCAGCGACGGCGCTTGCCCCACGTCGCAGAGCTGCGTGTGCGGAATGTGTGTCCGCAATCCCAAAGACGCCGTCTGCAATCTCAAGATCGAAACGTCGAGCGCGTCGCTCTCGGTCGTCGAACATCAGGCGTTTCCGATCACGGTGACCGCGCTCTACGACAAGAGCGATCCGGCGTCGGTGGCGCTCGGCTATGAGGGCACCGTGTCGCTGTCGTTCGAGCTCGTCGACGGCTCGAAGTGGGCCGATGTGACCCCTGCGACGCTGAAGCTACAAAACGGCACGGCCACCACCATGGTGAGCCTCAACCGCGAGACCGCGCCGCCCCAGACGCCGCACCTCGTAGGCCGATTGCAATCGCAGCGTTTTCCGTCGAGCGCGGTCGTGGTGACCGCGCCTCCACTGGTCCGCGATATCACACCGATCGTGGCCCCGCTGACCCTCTTTCAGAAGTTCGGCTGGGTACAGTACCTCGTCGCTTTTCCGTCGCTGCGCCGCGATGCTGACCGCTATCGCATGTATTTCTCCGGCATCGACAGCCAGTCGGCGTTGTCACTCGGAGTGGCGACCTCGACCGACGGCAAGACCTTCACGCCGACCGCCGCGCCGATCTTGGTGGGCGTACCCAAGCCAGCAATGAAGACGGATCCCCCGCTCAAGGCCCTCGCCGCTCCCCAATCCTACGAGGTCGACGGCGTCACCCAGCTCGTGTTCAGCGAGTCGGTGGAGCTGACCACCGAGAGCAATGGCATCGTGATCAAACGGTCGACATCCACCGACGGCCTGACGGCTTTTTCGACGCCGGTGCCACTCATCACCTGCGCCGACGGACCGGACTTTTGTCGGGGCCGGGCCAGCTTCGGAACGGTCATCCAAGATCCGGACAACGCCGACGGGCGGCTGATGTATTTCGTCGGCCAGTCTACCGGCCTCAATATCGCGGCGATTGGCCTCGCCCGATCTCTCGACGGTGGCAAGACATTCGTAGTCGAGCCCTCGCCGGTGCTCAACGGCGACCTCGGCGGCGAGGCGGTTCTGGCGTCCCCTCAGGTCGTCGTCGAGGGCTCGGTCTACAAGATGTGGTACTCGTTCGTGCGCGCCCGCGACTTCGGCACCCAGTGCAATCTGGCGGTTGGCTATGCCACCTCCAACGACGGCGTGTACTGGGTCCGTTCGCCGTCGAATTCACCGATGGCCACGATCGAAGGTGCGTCGGGAGGCGGCTGGGATTCCACCAACACCGCCTTCTATGTCTCGAGCGTCCTGCCAGCGGTTACAGGCCAGGGATACGAGCTGTACTACACCGCTGCCAAACAAGATTTCTTCTTGGGTTGCGTGCCGAACGGGGTCGGCCGGGCGACGCGACCGTAGCGTCGGCCACGCCAGTCGTGGTACGACAACCGGGATGCCTCCGGTCATCGACCGCCAGCGGGTGGCTGAGCTCGTCCGCGCCGCGCTTGGCGGTGAGACGCTCGCGCCCGATCCGTCGCAGTCGGTGTTGTTGCGGCCGGATCGCGGCGTCAACCTCGGCACGCCTTACGACACCGACGCCATGAAGGCCATGCTGGCCGTCACCCCAGCGCGCATCGCCGTCGGACGCACCGGCTCACGCTACCGCACCAACACCCTGTTGCGCTTTCGGGCCGATCACGCCGCCGCCAAGGACGCCGTGTTCTCCGAGGTCGACGAGAAACTGGTCGCGCGACTCGGCTTACTCGAGGTCGACACCCGCGCCACCAACAAGCGCCATTTCCTCGAGCGCCCCGACGCTGGTCGCGCTCTCTCCGACGCCGGACGGGAGCGCGTCACCAGTCAGTGCATCAAGCAGCCGCAAGTGCAGCTGTGCTATGGCGACGGACTGTCGGCAGCGGCGATCAATATCAACCTCGAGAGCTTTCACGGCGCCTTGACCAAAGAGCTCGTCGCCCGCGGCCTCCGGCTCGGCACCCCGATCTTCGTCCGTCGCTCGCGCGTCAAGGTCATGGACGAGATCGCGCGTCTCGTCGACGCGGAGGCCTGCGTCTTCGTGTGCGGCGAGCGTCCGGGCCTTGGCTTTTCCGACTCGATGAGCGCCTATTACATCTTCCGACCGGCAAGCGGGGCCACCGACGCCGACCGCGAGGTGCTCTCCAACATCAACCCGCGCGGCTTCGAGCCAGTGCGCGCGGCGACGGCAGTGGCCGAAGCCTGTCAGCGCATCCTGCGCGACAAGAAGTCCGGCGTGGTGCTGGGATGACGATCTGTGAGGGGACGAGGACGATATGATCGCGGAGCGTGAGGCTGTGCCGAACAGCGAAGCCGGAGGTCCGGAACCCTCTCAGGGTTCCGGGTCATGACGGAAGCAAGGTTTACGTGCCCGGTTTGCGGGTTTGCCGGTTTGCACGAGCCGCATGTCGACCCGGTGGGCTCGCCGACCTATTCCATTTGCCCTTGCTGCGGGACCCATTTTGGCGCCGACGACGTCGAGAAGACCCACGCCGACCTCCGCCACGACTGGATCGTCGGCGGGCTGGAATGGTGGAGTCAGAACGAGCCGGCGCCGTCGGAGTGGAACGGACGCAAGCAGCTCGAGACGGCTGGTCACGCCGCTGATTTGGCAGGCGCTGCGCCCAACTGATGGCTGAGCGAGGCCAAGGCCTGGTGGATCTCCAGGCGCTGCCAGCGTCGGTGCTGGCCGTGCGGGTGATCGCCCACGCCGACGAGCAGCTGGTGTCGCAGTGGGGGTTGTCTCAAGATCGGCGCGCAGTCGGCCTCATCACCTGCACCTCCGACGACGCGCTGTTCGTCGCTCTCGACGAGGGCACCAAGGCCGCCGAGGTCGAGGTGGTCTACGCCAAGAGTTTCTATGCCGGATCGTCGTACCCGTCGGGGCCGCTGTCGGGCGAAGCGATTGGCGTCTTTGCCGCGGCCGATCCCGACGAGATCCGCGCCGCGCTCGACGCCTGTTGTCTGTGCCTCGAGAAAGACGCCTTTTTCTATGCCGCAGATGCGCTCGGCAAGCTGTCCTTTTTTCCGCATGTGATCCGGCAGACCGGTCGTTATTTGTCGAAGCTGGCAGGCATCGAGCCCGGCGAGCCGATGGCCTATCTGATCGCGCCACCGCTCGAGTCCATGGTCGCCCTCGACGCCGCGCTCAAGTCGGCGCCAGTCGAGCTCAAAAAATGGTTCGGTCCCCCGTCGGAAACCAACTTTGGAGGTGGCTGGCTGGCGGGAGATCTGCCGTCGCTGGAAGCTGCCGCACGCGCCTTTGCGGCTGCCGTCGTCGACGTCGTTCGTGCGCCCAAAGATCAGGCCCGCGACGCCCGATCAGCCGGCGACGCGCTTGGAGCCGGCCCGTCGGCACCAGGCGTCACCGGCCGCTTTCGGGTCCTCAGCACGGGTGAACAACTGGCCCAGAAGCCAGAGCATCTGACTCACCTCCGCGACGACCAATCCCTCGTGGACAAGACCCATCCGCGCATCGTCCTGCGTGGCAAGCTCGATACATTGCAGGGCCTCATCCTCGATGCCCAGTGTGCCGCCGATGCTGACGGCGCCCGTGGTCTCGTCGGTGAGCTGGGTGAGGCCCTCGAGCTCACCCGCGCCGTCATCGGCGCCGAGGTCACCGGGCGCCCGCTGCCCGCCTGGACTCTAGGCGGCCTCGAAGCCCCGCAGCTTCGCCACGCGTCCCACCACACCTTCGAGCTCTATGGCGTGCCGTTCATGTATCCGTCGGTGCGGCAGGGCCCGGTGGTGCCCAAGCTGGCCATCGCCCGGGCCTACGCGCGTGAAGCCGAAATCGCGCTGATCGCGGCCTTTCCCGACCCGGCAGCGATGGACGGCCGGCCGGACCTGACGTTGTGTCTCAACCGTTTGTCGTCGGCGCTCTACCTCATGACCGTCAAGTACCTGGCCGGCCGATATGGAGGCCACGATCAAAAGGGCCCGGTGAAAGGTTGGCAGCCGCCCAAAGAAGCGCCTACAGTCGGTAAATCTAGATGAGCCTCGCGCATCTATGAAGTGGTCGCGCACACGGCAGGCGGAAAAGCTCGCCAAGCTTTACGACGCCGAAGTGCTGCCCATCTGGGGCAAGCGCTTCGGCCGCATGATGATGCGCGAGCTGACGTTGCCGCCCAAGGCCATGGTCCTCGACGTGGTCTGCTCGACGGGCTGGGCGTCGCTGGAGATCTTGCGCAAGATGGACGAGCAGGGTCGCATCATCGCCATCGACCCCAGGCCGCCCATGCTCGACGAGGCGCGCATCAAAGCGGGGCCGCTATCGGGCAAGCGCATCTTTTTTCGGTCGGAGAGCGCGCTGCCGAAGCTCTCCTTCGCCGACGACGTCTACGATCTGGTCGTCTGCAACGCGCAATTACAAGAATTCGACGATCCCGAGCAGGCCATCTACGATTTCGCCCGCGTCGCAAAACCGGGTGGCCAGGTCATCGCCACCATGCCGCTGGCGGGGTCGTACCGGGAGTTTTTCGACATCTTCCGCGAGGTCCTCACCAAGCTCGATCGCACCGACGCCATCGACGCGCTCGATGCCTACCTGACCCGCTTTCCGCCGCTCGATCAAGCCAAGGCGTGGTTCGAAGACGCGGGCCTGGCCGATGTGCAGACCGACTACGACACCTTCACGCTGCTCTTCAAGTCGAGCCGCGAGTTTTTCTTTGCGCCGCTCATCGAGTACGGCCCGCTCGCCGACTGGAAGGCCATCGCCGGCAAGGGCGAGGAGATGCAGAAGGTGTTCTGGGACTGCAAAGAGGCCATCGACGCCTATTTTGCGGGCAGCACGTTTGCCGTCACCATCGAGGCCGCCTGCCTCCGCGGCCGCAAGGTCGCCGACGGCCAGCCGCCCGTCCACGCGGCAGACGAATCGGCCGAGTCCACCGAAGACACGCCCATCACCGGCGAGCACGAGCTCAAGACCGGCGAAATCGAGATCATGGATCTGGCGCGCCGCGAGCTCGAAGCCGGCGATGACGACGACGATGATGAGCTGCTATAAAGCAGCATGGCCGACCGGCAGACCTACGAGGCACTGGCCTCGGAAATCCTAGAACACGACCGTCGCTACCACGTCGACAACAACCCCAGCATCGCCGACGGCGAGTACGACAAGCTCTACCAGCGCCTGCGTGGCATCGAGGCCGAGCATCCCGACTGGGTCGTCACCTGGTCGCCGACCCAGCGCGTCGGCCATGCCCCGGTGTCCGGCTTTGCCAAGGTGGAGCGGCAAGTGCCGATGCTGTCGCTCGACAACACCTACGACGAGGCCGAGCTGACCGCGTTTCATGAGCGCGTGAAAAAAGGCCTCGGCGGCGCCGAGCCGGCCTACGTGGTCGAGCCCAAGATCGACGGCATCGGCATCGAGCTCAAGTATGTGGACGGCGAGTTTCAGCTCGGCGCCACCCGCGGCGACGGCGTCATCGGCGAAGACGTCACGTCCAACCTCCGCGCCATCCGCGCCCTGCCGTTGCGCCTCAAAGAGCCGGTCACCGTCGACGTGCGTGGCGAAGTGTACATGGAGCGCGCCGCCTTCGAGAAGATCAACGCCGAGCGCATCGCCAACGGCGAAGAGCCGTGGAAAAACCCCCGCAACTCGACCGGCGGCGGCCTCAAGCTCCAAGATCCGCGCGAGTCGGCCAAGCGGCCCATGCGCGTCTTCACCTACGAAGTGGTCACCAACATCGACCTGCCGGCGCGCACCCACTTCGAGCTGCTCGACTGGATGAAGAAGCAGGGCCTGCCGGTGTCCACCGACGCCAGCCGCGTCACGTCGCTTCCAGCCCTGCTGGAAGCCGTGGCCAACTGGTCGGCGCGCCGACTCACGCTGCCGTATGCCGTCGACGGTGTGGTGGTCAAGGTCGACTCCATCTCGCAGCGACGAGAGCTCGGCGCCACGGCCCGCGCTCCACGCTGGGCCATCGCCTACAAATTCCCGGCGGAGCAGGCCACCACCAAGCTCCTCGAAGTCGAAATCAACGTCGGTCGCACCGGCGCCATCACCCCGCTTGGCCACTTCGAGCCCGTCGAGCTCGGCGGCACAACCGTCAAGCGCGCCAGCTTCTTCAACTGGAACCAGATCAACCGTCTCGGCGTCGCGGTCGGCGACCGGGTGCTCATCGAAAAGGCCGGCGAGATCATCCCTTACGTCATCACCGTCGTCGAACGCGGCGCCGATCGACGCGAGGTCCCCGAGCCCACCGAATGCCCGAGCTGCGGCGGGCCACTCAGCCGCCCCGATGGCCAGGTTGCGATCTACTGCACCAACACGTTCGGTTGCCCCGTCCAGCGTGCCCGCTCCATCGAGTTCTTCTGCAACCGCGACGCCATGAACATGGAGAACCTCGGCCCGTCGCTGGTGGTGCAGCTCGTCGAAAATGGCCTGGTCTCCGACGTGGCCGATCTGTTCGATCTGACCGTCGAAAAAGTCGCCGCCCTCGAGCGCATGGGCAAAAAGAGCGCCGAAAACGTGGTCAAGGCCATCGCCACCGCCAAGGCCAACGCCACGCTGAGCCGCCTCATGACTGGCCTCGGCATCCCTGGTATCGGCGAAGTGTGGGCGCGCGCCGTCGCTGAGCACTACCAGACCTTCACGGCGGTCCTGGCCGCCAGTCCCGAGGAGATGCACGCCGCGCTGACCGGCTTACACGGCTTCGGTGACGAGCGCGCCAAGACCATCACCCAGTTCTTCGCCGAGCCGCGCAACCGCGTGGTCCTCGACAAACTGGTCGCGCGCGGCATTACGCCCAGCGAGCCCAAGATCGTCCGCACCGGGCCCTTGGCTGGCATCCATCTGTGCGTGACCGGCACGCTGTCGCGCCCGCGCGGCGACATCCAGGACGACATCGAGAAAGCCGGCGGCATCTTCGACAAGAGCGTCAAGAAGGGCACGGCCTATCTCGTCGCTGGCGCCGACGTCGGCGCTACCAAGCTCAAGGACGCTGAGAAAAAAGGGACCCGCGTCATCGACGAAGCCGCGCTCGAAACGCTCTTGCGTGGCGAGAGCCTCGGCTGATCATGCCCGACGACAAGAGCGACAAGCCCGAGAAGACCGACGCTGAGCAGGCGCTGGCCGGCACCGAGCGGCGTCTCGCCGAGGTCATCGGTGGCCTCATGGAATTCTGGGGCTTCAAAGCCGCCATGGGCCGCTTGTGGACGGTCTTGTATCTGTCGCCCGATGCACTGTCGGCAGCCGAGCTCGGCGAGCGGCTGGTGATGTCGACGGGAGCCGTCTCGATGGGTCTCACCGAGTTGCAGAAATGGGGCGTGGTCAAGAAGGCCTGGCAGCCCGGTGAGCGTCGCGACTTCTACGAGGCCGAGACCAGCATCTGGAAGATGGTCTCGCGGGTCTTTCGGGAGCGCGAGCTGACCTTCGTGCGCGATGCAATAGACGCCTTCGAGTCGTCGCTCAAGCTGTTGTCGCAGGCGCAGAAAAAGGCGACGTCGGAGGAGAAACGGCGTCTCAAGTTCATCGAAGCGCGGCTCAAGACCCTGTTGACCCTCTCTCGAATCGGCGAGGGCCTGATCAACATGTTGGTGGCCGGCGCCCCCGTCGACCCCAAGCCGTTGAAGAGCTTTTTCGAGTCGGAATAGCGCAAAAATCTCCGCCTTATGGCAACGGGCTACGTCGCATGGTAGTTTCGCCGCACCAATGCCGAAGGTGATCTTTCACGACTCTGAAGGCGTGGACAAGACCGTCACCCTCGCCGCCGATCCGGTGCTGATCGGTCGTGCGTCGGAGTGTCAGATCCAGACGCAGGACGCCATGGTTTCGCGGCGTCACGCGCGCATCATCTGGGACGGCAATTATTGGATCGAGGACCTCGGCAGCTCCAACGGCGTCTACGTCGGTCACGAACGCGTCCAGCGGGCCCCGTTTCGCATCGGCGACACCGTCACGTGCGGAAGCCTGGTGCTAAAGATGCAACCCGACACCGCGCCGCGCACCGCTTCTATGCCGGGGACGGGTACTCCGCCGATGGGCGCCACGACGCTGCCGCCGCCGATGGCGGTGACCGCGCCGCCAGCCTACGGCGGGGGGGCGCCGCTTGGGCCACCGCCAGGAAACTTCGGGGCGCCGCCGCCGATGGCACCACCAGGCGGGGGCAACTTCGGGCCGCCACCGCCGGGGTTCAGCTATGGACCACCGCCGGGTGCGCAGCTTGGACCGCCGCCGGTGCTAGGGCCATCAGGTGGCCTGAGTGCTCCGCCAATGTCCCCGCCACCGCCCATGTCCGCGCCGCCTGCAGCACCCGCACCGACCATGGCGCGGCCGGTGGCCCGTGCCGAGCCGGATGTCCCTCCCGGGCCGAGTGCCGCCGAGCTGGAGCAGGAAAAACGTCGCCGCGCCGACGCCGAGAAGGCTCTGCTCGACGCCGAAGAGCGCGTCAAGGCCGCCGAAGCGCGCGCCACTGAGGCGGAGACTGCCGCCAAGGAAGCGCTCTTGCTCCGTCGCAAGGTCGACCAGCTCGGCGCCGATCTGCGGCGGCTTCGTGGTGGCGCGGCGCCCGATCCCGGAGACAACGATCGCGACGCCCGTCTCCAGGCCGAAGTGGAGCGCGACCAGCTCAAGCTCACCGTCGCTGAGCTAGAACGTAAAGTCGGCGGGGGCGGTGGAAATGCCGAAGAAGCCGACAAGCTTCGTCGCCAGGTCGATCAGCTGAACGCCGAGGTTCGTCGTCTGCGTGGCGGCCAGAGCAATTCCGGCGACGCCCAGCGCATCGCCGAGTTGACCGCGGAGCTGTCCAAGGTCCAGGCCGCTGCGTCGAGTGGGGGCGGCAAGCTGAGCGCGCAGGCCGCGGACACCGTGGTGTTGCTGGGCGACTCTCTGGCCGAGCTACGCGGCAGCCTGCGCGCGGCAAACGACGAAGCCACCCTCCTCACCGCGCCCAAAGAGTCGGTCGAGGTCATTTCCGACGCTCTCCGTTCTGCCGCTGAGCAGCTCGAGGCTGCCCGCGAAAAGCTCCGCTCGCTGGCCAAGATGGTTGGCGTCGGCTAGTCGTAACGTTCGATAACCCCGCCAAGTCGATTGCTTTTCCTCGGTTAACGCAAAGCGTAAAAAGATCCTTTTTCCGGGTTGACACAGCGCGTCGCAGGGCCCACTTTTGCACACATGACGGACTTTGACCTACCCTGGTGCCCTTTTGTGCCGCGGTGCGTTGAGTCTTTCGCCAAGGAGGGTCCCATGTCGCGCCTGTTTGCGTTGTCGTCGGTGGTCTTGACGCTCTCTGCTTGTTCGTCGCCGAGCCCGGCACCGGCCACCATCAACCTCCAGTTGCCGATCTCCGTCAGCGCCGCTGCCGTTGATTCCAAGAGCAGCATCGAGGTCAGCGCCAAAGGCGGCCTCCGCACGGAGGCCAAGCCCCTCAACTTCGACCTGCACGCCGTCACGCTCACCGCGCATACCGGCGAGCATCCGCGCCTCGACCAGCTCGTGGTCCCGCTCGGCGACGCCAATGTCGCCGCCGACGCGCTCCCGCCCAATGGCCTTCAGCTCCGCGATCTCTCGTTACACATTGCCGATCCGGTCGCGCTCGAGGTTGTCCACGTCGAGGCCCAAGCCATCGAGCTCCGCGCCCACACCGCGCTCATGCTGTCGTGGTCGATGGTTCTGGCAGACGGCAAAGTCTACAAGCTGGGCGATGTGCCGACCGCGCCCCTCGACCTAGACGTGGTCGTCACCGACGACGGAATCGCGCCTTTGACCACCATCAGCGCCCACTGCGCGGGCAGTTGCTGGGTGCTCGGCGGGGTTGGCGAGCTTCGCGATGCCAGCCTCTATCTCGAGGCTGCGGCGTCGGTGGTTCCGCTGCGATAGTGTGCTAGCTTGAGGGCGATGAGACTTCCGGGGGGAATGTCGGTCATCGTTGGCGTCATGCTGACGATGGGGCTGGCCGCGTGCGGCTCGTCGAATGCTGCCGACGCAGGCGTCGACGACATGGCGGTGCCGACTTCCGTCGAGATCTTCGACCTGGCCCGCATCCGGCCCGACTTTCAGAGCACCGACCTGTCGTGCTACCTGCACACATTTCCGGGCTTCTTCGGCAGCGAGGTTGACGAGCGGTCCGACGACTGCTCTTGCGGTTGCATCATCGACTCCTTCGATGGCCAACAGCTCAATCCGCTGTGGGGCCAGCCGATGGCCGGTGTGGTCAGTTACACGCCGACCAACATGGGGCTTGCTGTCGGCGCTTTCTCCGTCGGTGACGGCGGCGTGGGCGTGGCCGGGCTCAGCTCGCTCAATACCGTGGCGCCGTTTTACCTCGAGGGTGATTTCGACGTGCGCGTCGACTATCGGCTCACCGGTGAGCCGCCCGCCGACGGTCACGCCATCTTGAAGGCGCTGTCGCCGAACAATTCGACCATCTACTCGTACAGCATCGAGCGTCAGCGGTCGCCGGCTGCCGTCGACGAATATGCCGCACGTCTCAACGGCATTCCCGCCGTGACACAGACGACGACGGCCATGGCGGGCACGCTGCGGCTGGTGCGCGTCGGCGCCACCATTTCAGCCTGGGCCGACGGACAAAAGGTCTCGCAATACGTCAGCGCCACCGGCGAGCGCCTGGCGATCTTCCTGACCACCGCCGCCACCACCGACGGCTGTGCGACCAGCAGCGGCTCCGTCGACGGAGGCTCCTGCGTCATGACCGTGGTCTGGCGCAATCTCGTGCTCGACAAGGGCCGTCTGGTCGACCGACCGTAGGCTCTAGAGGTTGGCAGTAAAGGCCAAGATCGCCTCTGGCCAACCAGCCTCCTCAGCGACGGCGAGCTCGGCGCCGGCAACGGTCCGCAACAACGCGCGACCAGACCCAAGCTCCGCCACGACGATCAAGGTCGGCAGACGCAGCGACGGCAAGATCCGCCCACCGACAACAGAAGGCTGCAATAGCACCAGTGCCGCCACTCTCGCGGGCCGCCGAGCCGCCAGCTGCACAGCCACTTCCTGCCCGACGACAATCGCTGACGGCACCCCGGCCTCGTCGAGAACTGTCGCCGCCATGGGCTCGTCTACCAACGCGTCTGGCACCCCAGGCAGATACAAGACCCGATGCTGCGAGGCCAATCGGCCGATGGCTGCCTCGGAGAACGGATGCAACAGCAACATCGCAGGCCCTTCGCCGCAGGAAGACCAATTCACAGCGCAGCTGGACTCTCGCGCGCCGGTTCGGAAAAAAGCGCGCCGTCGTCGAGGCGCAGCGCGGTCAGGCTACCGCCCCACACGCAGCCAGTGTCGAGGCCGATCTCGTGTGCGCCCCGATGCAGTCCGAGCTGCGACCAGTGGCCGAACAGCACCGTCACATCCAGGCTTCGTCGCTGGGGCGCACTGAACCATGGCACCAAACCCTTCGGTGCATCGGCTGGTGAGCCGTCATAGTCGGCCGGTCCACCGTCGCTGTCGCGCAACATCCGCAAGCGAGTCAATGCCGCCAGTGACTCGGAGCGCTTGTCGCCCAGCAACGACACCGCGTCGGGACCGGCGAGGACCGCCTCGAGCCGGCGCGCCTCGGACTCTGCCTCTGCCGTCGACCAGCGGGGCAGAAGGCCAGCATGCACCATCAGCCAATCGCCTTCGCGATACAAGAGCGGGCGTCGTCGCAACCAGTCGATGAGGATCCGCCGATCGGGTGCCACCAACACCTCGTCGAGGGTGTCGCGCCGCTTGGCGCCATAGACATTGAGTGCCCGCCCGAGGAGGTGCACGTCGTGGTTGCCAAGGACCACCGTCGCCCGTTCGCCAAGACCCGAGACATAGCGGAGGACCTCCAGCGATCGCGGCCCACGGTTGACCAGATCGCCGACCAGCCACAGCCGATCTCCGTCGGAGAACTTCGCCGCCGACAACAGAGCCCGCAGGGTTTGGTAGCAGCCTTGCACGTCGCCGACCACATACGTGGCCATCTCAGCCTCGGGGACGGGCCTTGCGCGGCGGGGCGTGACCGACGGCAGACCGATGGGGCGGGCGTCGCACCGGCGCACGCGGCTCAGGTGGCACGAGACACTCGGGGGCATGACCGATGAGGTCGGCGCGATCGGCCTGGATGAGCGCTTCGCGCACCAGCTCGTGTTGCTCCGGGTTCCAGTAGAGCAAGAGGGCCTTTTGCAGCTTTTTCTCGCGCAGCCCGCGCGCCGTGTAGGTCGGCTTCATCGTCGTGGGGTCGAGGCCGGAGTAATACATCGTCGCTGCCAGCGACATCGGCGTCGGGATAAAGTCCTGCACCTGGCGCGGCCGGATGCCCTTGCCCTTCAGGTAAAGCGCGAGCTCGATCATGTCGTGCAGCGTCGAGCCCGGATGGCCGCTGATGAAGTACGGCACCAAATATTGGTCTTTGCCCGCCGACTCCGAGGCGCAACGAAACTGTTCGGTGAACCGATCGTAGCTCTCGATGCTCGGTTTCTTCATGAGCTGGAGCGTGTCTTTGGAGACGTGCTCGGGCGCGACCGAGAGCTGCCCACCAACGTGATAGCGGGTCAGATCAGCCAGGTATTCCTGGCCGCGTTCGCCGTCGACGACCAGATCGGTGCGCACGCCGGATGCGATGTGAACATGGCGGATGCCCTCTTCCTGCCGCACCCGCTTCATGAGGTCGATGAGCGGCCCGTGATCGGTCTTGAGATGGTCGCAGATGCCGGGGTGGACACACGACAGGCGACGGCACTTGGACTCGTATTTCTCGTCCTCGCACTTCATGTTGTACATGTTGGCCGTCGGGCCGCCGAGATCGGACACCACGCCGCGGAAGTCGTCCATGCGCCGCATGGCACGCAGCTCGCGCATCACGCTGTCGGCGGAGCGGTTCTGGATGATGCGGCCCTCGTGCTCGGTGATGGAGCAGAAGGTGCAGCCGCCAAAGCAGCCACGCATGATGACCAGCGAGTGCTTCACCGTCTCGAAAGCCGGTACCGGCGCGTCTTTGTACATCGGGTGCGGCATGCGGTTGAACGGCAGATCGTAAAGCTCGTCCATCTCCGACGTTTCGAGCGGAAATGCGGGCGGATTGAAATACACACCGGCGCTCTTGGCCGAGTCGCGCTGCAACAGCGGGCGCGCGTTGTGCGGGTTGGTCTCGTAGTGGAGCATGCGCGAGGCGAGCGCATACTTGCTCTTGTCGGCGCGGACCTCCCCGAGCGTGGGCATGACCAAGACGCGCCCGTCGCTGACGGTCTCCGACGGATAGGAGGCATAGGCCTCGGCGTCGACGGCGCTCATCGGCCGCGCAGTGCCGCGGATGTCCTTTAGCTGATCGATGGTCTCGCCGCCGTTGAGCCGCCGGGCGATCTCCCACACGGGCCGCTCGCCCATGCCGAAGACCAAAAGATCTGCCTTGGAGTCGAGCAAGATCGAGCGCCGAACCGAGTCGGACCAGTAGTCGTAGTGGGCAATCCGTCGCAGCGACGCCTCGATGCCACCGACGACAATCGGCACGCCGGGGTAGGCTTCCTTGGCGCGGTTGGTGTAGACGATCGTCGCCCGATCGGGCCGCATGTCGCGTGCGCCGCCGGGCGAATACTGATCTTCACCGCGATTTTTCTTCTGGGCGGTGAGCCGGTTGAGCATCGAGTCCATGTTGCCGGCGGCGATGCCGAAAAACAGGCGCGGCCGACCCAGGGCCCGGAAGGCATCGATCGAACGCCAGTCGGGCTGCGAGATGATGCCGACCTTGAAGCCGCGTCCCTCGAGAAACCGGGCGATGAGGGGCGGCCCAAACGCGGGATGATCGACGTAGGCGTCGCCGGAAATGATGATGATGTCGAGCTCGGTCCAGCCACGCGCCTTGACGTCGGCGGCGCTGACCGGCAAGAATGCGTGCTCGTGGCGACGCGGGCGAAGAGGGACTAGCTGCGACATCTGCGTCGAGTGTAGCAGGCCGGGTTCACTCTGGCGTCTTTCCCTCTGCGCGCAGCTTGGTGCACGCGGCACACGGACACGACGCCCGCATCTCGCGGAAGTTGTAGATGCCGGTCGAGTGTCCGTCGGACCAGTCGACATTGATGGCGTACTGACCGACGAGCTTGATGCCGCGGGCGCGGACGGTGTCGGGCACTTTGACCGGATCGAGCAGAGGCCGGCCAGTCATCTCCTCGATGCACGAGGCACAGCGGCAACGCAAGCGCAGCTCGCGGGCGGGGTAGACCGTCTCGTGGCCATCTTCCCAGGTGAAGGCGATGGTCGAGCGGAGCAGGCCCACGATCTCGGTTGGCATCGGCATGGACGGCTTATGGCACAGCCTTTGGCCGGCGGAAAGCGAGTATGCTGCGCGGCATGCCTCTGCCGTCGGTGCGCCTGCGAAAAGACCTCAGCCTGCATATCGCGGCCGGCCATCCGTGGGTGTATGCCGATGCCCTGGCGGCGCCAGCGTCGGCAGCGACGGGCGCGGTGGTGGATGTGCTCGGTGTCGACGGCCGCTTTGTCGCGCGTGGGCTGTGGGACGGTGAATCCCCCATCGCGGTGCGGATCTACACGGGCGATGCCGGCGAAGCAGTCGACGACGCGCTGGTGCGACGGCGTCTGTCGGCAGCACTTGCAGCCCGCGTGGGAGCGTTCGACGAGACCACTACCGACTGTTTTCGCTGGTGCAACGGCGAGGGGGACTCACTGCCGGGTGTGGTGGTCGACGTCTACGCGCGGACGGCGGTGGTTCGCTTCGACGGGGAGGCGGCGCGTGCGCTCAAGAGCGGAGTGATCGCCGCGTTGCCGTCGCTGCGCCCGCTCGATCAGATCTACGAGCGCTCGCGTGGAGCGCGTGGCGAGGTGCTGTGGGGCACCGAGCCGCCGCGGCCAGTCGAGGTCAAGGAGCATGGGGCCCGCTTCGGGGTCGACGTGCACAGTGGCCAAAAGACAGGGTTTTTCTTGGATCAGCGCGAGAACCGGCGACTCCTCGGCGGCTTTGCCGGGGGGCTCGATGTCGTGAACCTCTTTGGCTACACGGGCGGTTTTTCGGTGCACTGCGCACTTGGGGGCGCACAAAGAGTCACGACGGTCGACGTCGCCCGACAGGCCCTCGTTGACGCAGCCGCCAACTTTCGCCGCAACGGGCTCGACGACGACGCGCACGCGTTTGTCTGCGAAGACGCCTTCGGCTGGATGCGCCGGACGGCCGACGAAGGACGTCGCTTCGGCCTCACCATCGTCGACCCACCCAGCTTCGCGCCGTCGGAGCGCACGCTCAAAAAGGCCCTCGCCGCCTATCGCGACCTCAACGTCCTCGGCCTCAAGCTGGTCGCCCCAGGAGGTCTTTTGGCGTCGGCTAGCTGCTCCAGCCACGTGGACATGGAAGCCTTCTGCACCATGCTCGCCGCCGCTGCAGTCGCCGCCCGTCGCCCCATCCGCATCCTCGAGCTCCGCGGCCAACCAGCCGATCACCCGTCGCTGCCAGCCTTCCCAGAAGGCCGCTATCTGAAATTCGTCCTGGCGCGCGTGGACTAGATCGTCCCGGCGTCCCTTGGTTTTGTCGAAAGCTCAAAAGGCAAAAATCGATTTATGCTAGTCGTCTATCATGAGTGACGAAATGGCCTTCAATCAGGTCGAGTGGCAACCATGTGAAGGCTGCAATGCGCCGCTGTCGTCGCAATACTGGACGCTCGGTGCCAAGAAAGTCTGCCCGGTCTGCCGCAACGGGCTCGTGGCTGCATCGACGGCCCAAGCGGGCACCTTCTTCGCAGCGCTTGGACTCGGGGCTGCCGCCGCCGTCGCTGGCGCGCTGGTGTATTGGTTCGTGCGCGTTCAGTTTCACATCGAGATCGGCCTCGTCGCCATTGGTGTCGGCTATGTGGTTGGTCTGGCCGTGCGGCGTGGGTCAAGAGGGGTGGGCGGCCGCGGCTTTCAGATCATGGCGGTCATCCTCACGTATCTCGCCATCACCATGCAGTACGTGCCAGACGTCAGCGCGGCGCTGCATCCTGACGGCATCGGCTGGCTGTTCGCTGGGCCACTCATCTTTGGGCTGGCGCTGGCGGCCCCGTTTCTGGGCGGCCTCTCCAACCTCATCGGGATCGTCATCCTTGGGGTCGGGCTTTGGGAGGCGTGGAAGCTGACCGCCTCCAACGCCAACTTGCTCAAGGGGCCGTTCGCCGTCGGAACCTGACCGCGTCCTAATACGGCGAGAAGCGGGACTTGGCGCGGCGGCTACACGTCGCCATTTCTTCTTCGGGGTAGGCCTCGTCGCTGCCCTCGGGCAGATTGCGACGGATGTAGGCCTCGACGATGCGGCGGGCGGCGGCGCCGGCGTTGCCCATGTCGTCGTCTGAAGTAGAGACATCGGACCAGATCGCGCACAGCTCCGAGCGACGGCTCTTGGCCGAGCGGCGCCGGTCGCCCCAGACGCTGTCGAGGTTGGCCGGCAGCGATGCCAGCGACGAGCGGAGCTTTTCGGCGCGATCACGGGCGGCGATCTCACCGCGTAGCTTATCGGTGGCTTCCATGAAGCGCTTCTTCTCGTGACGGTAGGGATCCTCGTTCTTGCTCTTCATGATGAGGTCGGTGATGTCGAACGACCCTGACGTGCCCTTGAAGTCGCGGATGATCTTGTCGTCGAAGCTGACCGTCCCGTCGGGGTTGATGTGCGCCGAGAACTGCGGGCCTTTGTAGACGTACTCGTCGCGGCCGACCTTGTTGAGCGGGAAGCGATCTTCGGCCACTGGCTTGAGCTTGCCAGTGATGGCGTCGCCCGCGTCGCCGCGAGGATGCCATTCTTTACGCGGCGTCGTCGGTGGCGCGGTGCCAAACGTCCCACCTGAAGCCGGCACGCTGATGCCTTCGCCCCCGGGCGCGGTCGCCGGCAGCGACGGCAACGCATGCAGCCGGAGGTCGAGCGGCCGAGGCCGTTCGGAAGGCGCCTGCGGTGGCGCCTGCGGGGCTTGCGGCGGGGCAGTCACCGGCAGCGGCTGTTCGGGAATGACCGGCTTCTCCGACGGTAACCGACGCTCTGGCGTCTTCAGCGCCAGCTTGGGCGGCTCGGTCTTGAGCGGCGGCGTGATCTCCGGCTTCGGGGGCTCGGGCTTGGGCGCCGAGCTACGCACGTCCACTTCGATGCTGGTCGGGGGCTGGATGACGGCGGGCGTGGGGAGGCCGGCGGCAAAGGCGACGAGCGCCACATGCACCAAAAGCGACACACCGACCACCACCGAGGAACGCACCAGTGCCTGACCCTTCGTTCTTGGACCCGCCGCCGCGGACGCGGTTGCCTAGGTCTAGCACGGATCGGGCCGCCAGGTCAGCCGACGGCCAGCCAGTCCGCGAGGGCCGTGAGTGAGGCCACACACACCTCGTCGGCCCCCGCCGCTCCATCCCCGATCCGCGCCGTCCGAATTCCGAGGCTTCGCGCGGGGGCCAGATCGGTGTGCTCGTCGACGGCAACATGCAGGATCTCCGTCGGTGACAGTCCAAGCCGCCGTAGACACTCGACAAACAGTGCGGGGTCGGGCTTGTAGGCGCGGACCTCATCGGCGCCGAGAAGCGTCGAAAACGGCGCCTGCAGCCGCCCCACCACGTCCCCGAGCAGCGTCGTGTCGGCGTTGACCACCAAACCGAGCTGGCGCCCGCGGCTCAGTCGGCGCAGCGCCACTTTGGCGTCGGCGACGAGCGGCCAGGCGGCAATTGACCGGGTCAGGCTCGGACCTTCGTCGACGAAGGCCTCGAAGCCGAGCTGCTGCATGGTGGCGTCGAAGCTGCGCGCCAACACATCGCCCCAAGGACGCCATGGCCGCAGCATCTTGTCGTGGATCTGGAGCCAGCGAGCGAGCCACGCCGCTGGTGTGACCGACGGACGAGCCTCTTCTTGCTGATAGCGCGACGCGGTCGGCCTCGCCAGCAACGGCGTGACGAATTCGAGCACGCCGGCGCGCAGATCCACCAGAGAGCCGAAACAGTCGAAGGTGATGGCGCGGATCCTCACCGGACCAGCCTACGCCCTGGCGCTGTGGACGTCACAAACCCTGATCGGGCGTGGAGGAAGGTTCCTGCGTCGGTGCCGGCGGCGACGTGGGCGTGGTTGCTGGCGTCGCTTCGGGCTTCGCCTCCGTCGGTGGAGGCGGCACGAAGGCGTGCGCCAGCTGTAGCGCCAACCTCACCTCGGTGGCCGGCAACCTGCCCGACAGATCGAGATCGGCTCCATTGCGTGACAGCACCAGACCGTCGAGCGCGGCTGTCAACCCGACCAGCGCCGTCGCAGTGCGATACCGTTTCAGGATCTGTGGCCATTCTCGCTCCATGCGCATCGCGTCGGCCTCCGACGCGAACGTCGTCTTGAGGCGCACGGCTGGCGACGCGTCGAGCGTGAGGGCCACCGCAGCGGCGAGCGGCGTCGGCAAGCCATCGCCGAGCCGGACCAGCGACGGCACATCGGAGATGGTGATCAGCACGGCCGGCCCATCTTTCTGTGTTCCGATTTGATCGAGCTGGTCGAGCTGCGTCAGCCAGCGACGGCGTGGATCGAGACCGGCATCGAGTGGCGACGGCGCTCCGTCCATGAGCGCTGCCTCGTCGGGCCGCACCAGCACCGCCAGCCCCGGCCGCACGAAGCGGAACACGCGGGGATCGGAAGGACCCAGCGCATGACCTGCGATCGCGCGGATCTTGGGCGAGTCCTTGTAGCTGGCGGCGATGAACGTCGCTGCAACATCGCGCGGATTGGCAGTGGCGATCAACACCGCGACAAAATCCTCCAGCTTGGTGCCACTTTGACCGATGAGATTGCGATAGTCGGGCAAGAGGTTGCAGAGATATTCGAGGGCTTCGCGGTTGGGCGATTTCGCCAGCTTGTCGACGCGCAGCAGCACCACCACGGTGGCATCGTCGGGCGCGAAACCCTTTAGATCTTTCGGCTCGGGTGGCGGGGGCAGGGCCGGAGCAGGCTTGGCCGCGCGTTTCGGGCCGGGACCGGGCGGGGCGGGACTCGTCGAAGCAGCAGGTGGAGGCTGCGGCCTCGGGGCCGCGCGTCGTACCTCGGTCTTGAGCTCGATCGGCAGCGGTGACGACGGCCACGAAAACCTTGCACCTGCGACGAGGAGTGCCAGCGCCAACCCATGCAAGGCCACCGACACGATCATCGAGACGAAGGTTTTCACGGCCTATACGGTTCTACCCCACCCTCACTGCGACGCAACTGTGCCGGGTTCCCAGGGTCGTCCGAACCGCGGACAGCGTCCGT